>Ga0207872_100097_pt1 | contig 74369 bp, 65 predicted proteins | sample Passage260B_FD_187372 | JGI IMG/M metagenome (GOLD analysis project Ga0207872, IMG submission 187372) | Cellulose adapted compost microbial communities from Newby Island Compost Facility, Milpitas, CA, USA - Passage2 60B (SPAdes) (version 2) ...
AGGATGCCCTGCGCGAAGCCGAGCGACAGCACGGCCGCCGCGACTAGAGCTGTGAAGATGCGAGTCGCACGCGTCACTTGTCAACCACCAGCCTTTCAGGCCCTTGCAGGTTGGGCACGACTGTATCACGGGCGGCCAAGGCGGCCCCCAGGGTTAAGAGCCGATGGGGAGCGGATTAACACCAATCCAGGGAGAGGTCTAGACCAGTCCGTGGGGTGGTCTGCGATGCCACATTATGGCGCATAGCCTGGAAGGCCCGGAGCCATGAATGTCCGGACTTTGATTCCGAGATTTCGCGGTCAGCGATGACCGACGTGGTGATCGAGTGCACGTGATGTGAGATAGGTATCCACTCAAGAGCTAGAGGATAGGGAGTAGTCTGCGCAAGGGAGTGTCAGCCCCAAAGAATGTCTAGACCTGAGACGGCATCGAGAGGTGCTGCGGACCGCAGCTTCAGCTCTTGTGAAGGCCATCTGGATATGCAGGCCGTCGTCGACCCGCAGCTTGGGTATTGCGACCAGCACGGAGAGCTGCTGTTGGGGACGCGCTCGCTACTTCGTGTGTCGCCCAGCACGAACCGGAGCCCGTGGCCATGAACAAATATGAGGTCGTCAGCTTCATCTGAGGCGTCGCGGTCCTGATTCGTGACCCTCAAGTACGGGGCAAGTACCAGGACGTCCCTTTCATGGGATTTCGGCGCCTCGACTGCGTCCTTGCGTTGACCAAGGAGGCCGTCCTCAGGGGACAGGCGGAGCTGAGCGCGAAAGATCTCCAGGACCTGGATGGTCAACTGCGACTCGCGTCAGGCATAGCCTTCTACCACTTCACGCTACGACCTCGAAAAGTTGCTCGCCGATACGCCTCACCTCGCCGCCAACCTGCGCAACTACATCGCCGGCGTCAGCCCGAACATGCGCGAGGTGTTGGAGAAGTTCGACTTAGACAACACCTTCACCAAGTTGGACGAGGCGGGCCTGCTCTTCTTGGTGCTACAGCGCTTCGAGGAGATCGACCCGCACCCGGACAAGGTCGTCACGCACGCGGCCCTCAAGACCCTCGTGGCGTTCCTCAATACGGAAGGCGGCGACCTGCTGATCGGGGTCGCCGACGAGCGCTCGATCGTCGGCCTCTAGGTCGACCTGTTCGAGAACGAGGCCATGTACCTCCTCCACCTCTCCCAGGTCGTGTGCGGCGCGTTGGGGGACCGGGCCGGGAGCTGCAAGAACCCACGCACATACATCGTGCAGGGCAAGGCGGTGTGCGTCGTGAGCTGTCAGCGGGGCCCAGCCGGTCTTCCTCAGATGGAAAGGTTCGGAGAACTCGCCCGGTGAGGACGTTATGTTCGCACCGGTCCTCGGACTTTGAGGCTGCCGCAGGAGGGCGCCCAAGTGTACATACACACTCGCTTCCCGGACAATCCGGTCGGATAGTGGGGACCATGGACCGGCATTGGATGCAGTACAGCCGAGGACTGAGTGACGAGAAGCCTAGAGCGCCAGTCCTAGCTGGGTTGTGATCTTGTCACCGAGACATCCGTGGGGGGGCCAACTCGGATAATGACTCCGAACGACAAGGGAAAGCATCTTCTAGACTTCCTCAAAGCGACGGCCGTCATCCGCCGGAGACGCATCACCAAGTACGGCGACAACGACCAGGTCGTATGGCTCGGAGACCTGCCAAAGGACCGACCTGAGTGTCGCTCGCCCTTCGCGAACGACAAGGACGAGTTCGGTGGGCTGTGGCTGGAAGTTCGCAAGCAGCGGATGCCCGTCAGGCCGCCAGTGCCGAAGGAAGTTCTGGACTGGGTGCGGGACGAGGGCCTTGATCAAGTCGTACGTGAGCCAGAGCTGCTACCTGAGATCACGGTGCTGGTTGAGCGGGTGGTGCCAGACCCTGTTGCTCCCGAAGGGAGCGGAAAGACCGTCACCGAGCAGGTGCCGGAGGTGCGGCGTCTCGAGGATTACCCGAACGTCGAGGAGAACTGGCTCGAGTACCTCGTCGAGAAGTGGGAGCCATGGGCGCAGGCTATGCGCCGGTGGCAAGAGGTCCAGAACATATATGAGAAGCTCGATTTCATGCGTCGCCGGCTCGAGGAGGCCGAAGAGCGCTACGAGCTGGTGCTCGCCGTAGGCTACTTGCAGTGGCATGACCCTACTGGCGTCTCGGTCGCCCGCCACTTGCTGACCGCGCCGGCAGAGATCGCTCTGGACGCAGCGAGGGGAGTACTCAGCGTCGCTCCAGCAGCATCTTTCGATGGGTTCCGAGTGGAACTCGACATGCTGGACCTACAGCATCGGCCTCGCCTCCGCCATGACCAGCTACGCAAGCGGCTGGATGAGCTCGACATACAGGCCTGGGACTTCTCGCTAGTCGCGCCGGCGCTTCGCGAGATCGCGAACAGCCTCAGCGCTGACGCTGAAGTCGAGGAGGAGCCCCGCGGGGTGGGCCGCTTCGGACAGAGGCCCCGAATATCCTTCGCGCCCGCACTCGTCCTGCGTGAGCGGAGACCAACCGGTTACGACGACCTGGTCGGCAAGTTCATCAGAGCTGCAGAGGAAAGATTAGAAGGGACGACTCCGTGGCTACGCCTGCTCCAGGAGGGTGAGAACTCGCCCGATGGGCCAAGTGGTGCGAGTACCACCTCGACCGACTCTCCTATCGACGGCGGCAGTTACCAACGCTTCCTGTTCCCGCTCCCGACCAATGAGGAGCAGCGGAAGATCGCGGCCCTCCTTGACTCCGAGGCATGCGTACTCGTAAAGGGTCCGCCCGGTACCGGGAAGAGCCATACGATCGCGAACCTCATCTCCCATCTACTGGCATATGGCGATCGCGTGCTGGTGACGGCCCAGGCGCCGAAGGCTCTCACAGTCCTGCGCAATCTTCTTCCGGAGGGTATTCGCGACTTGTGTGTCACGGCCTTGGGCTCATCGAGGGAGGACCAACGCCTTCTCGAGGAGTCCGTACGCGGGATCATCCGCCGCAAGAGCGAATGGCAAGGACCTCAGGTCGCACAACACAAGATCGAGGAGGCGGAGAGTCAGCTCCAAGAGCTCGAGGCGAAGTTGGCCCGAATCGAACGTGACCTGCGCGAGTTCCGGGAGGCGGAGACGTACTCACATGAGCTGCCAGGTGGGTACTCGGGCACGGCTGCCCAGATCGCACGGCGCGTAAGAGACCTGGAGCGAGAGTTCGGCTGGTTCCCGGAGACCAGTGAAGATGCTCAGTACCCCCTGGATCTTGAAGACAGTTTGTTCCTCGTCGAAGCTCACGCCTCCTTCACTAGCGACCTCCGGGCGGAGCTTGCACTTGACATCGGGAACGTTGAACTGAAGAGCCCCGAAGAGTTCCAGGGCCTAGTCGAGCGCCTCAGGACTGCGGAGGATACCGCTCGTCGAGCGAACGCCGGGGCAGATGCGGCGAAGCGAGATGTTCTCGAGCCAATAGGAACGGAAGAACTGAGGATGCTGCGCTCCACCATGCGAGAGCTCACCGAGCTCTCGCTCCGTACGGGCCGCATCCTCGGCGGGAAACTGGAAGATATCCTTCATGACCTTCTGGTGGCCGCCGACAGTAAATGGGTTCGTCTCGCAGTTGAATCTCGGGAACTGCTGCGGGACGTGGATGACCAGCTGCGAGCACTGGGCCCGGTGCGCGTGGAGCTCCCCAGCGATGTGGCCGAAGATCGTCTCAGGGCTGATGTCGAGCGTCGCCTGGCACATTTCGAGTCAGGTGGGCGGAAGGGTATTGCTTTCCTCGCACCGCAGGTGGTTCGCGAGACCGCCTACATAGCAGAGGGTTGTCGAGTCGACGGACACAAGGCCGACGAGGTCTCGCGACTGCGGTGCCTCCGTGACTACCTTGACATGCGTCGCAGGGTCCGCGAGCTGCGGAGGTTGTGGGCTGAGTTCAACCCGGAGGGTTTCGGGTTAGAGCAAACCGTAGACAGTGTCGGGGACCTGACCAGCGCGCTGGAAGGACTGCTCGAGTTCTTCAATACCGGTTTCGTCCAATCCCTGAGTAGTGTCTTGGGGCAATACCGCACAGACTTGCAGTCCACGGAGGGTCGCCAGGAGTGGTCACGAGCCATCGACGCGCTCATCGCATCGAGAGAAGAGCTCGATCTCCGGTCGGAGCTGGAGCGGCTCGTGGAAGACGTACGCGGAGTGCGACTGACCGGAAGAGCCCACCCGGTATTGGGTCACCTAGAGCAGGCGGCAGAGAGGCGCGACCCCGTTGCCTGGCGTGCCTCGTGGCAAGATAGGGAGCGAATCAGACAAGAGAAGAGTCGACTAGAGCGATACGAAGAGCTGCTTAAGAAGCTGGACGACTCGTGTACGGGCTTGGGCGACCTGCTCCGGACGACCGCTGGAACGGCGGAATGGGGTCCAAGGATCCGGAGGCTCCGGGAAGCATGGTATTGGGCTGCAGCCCGCTCGTGGGTGCGACGAATCTCTGACGCCTCCGCCTATGAAGCGACTGTAAGGGAGTACCATAAACTCAAGAGGCAAATCGAGAAGGCTACGGAGAACCTAGTCTCGTTGCGGGCTTGGAAGGCCTTCTTCGATCGGCTGGACGAAACGACTACGCAGAGCCTGAACGCCTGGACCAAGGCCATCAGCCGGGTAGGCAAGGGCACCGGGATCCATGCGAACCGCCATCGGCGCACTGCACGGAAGTACCTGATGGATTGCGTCCCCCGTATCCCTGCTTGGGTGATGCCGCTTCACAGGCTATGGGACTCGGTGGAGGCGGTGCCAGGTCTCTTCGACACAGTGATCGTCGACGAGGCTTCGCAGGCAGGCGTGGACTCCCTATTGCTCTTCCTGCTGGCTAAACGGATCATAGTTGTAGGTGACGACAAGCAGAACAGCCCAGAAGCAGTGGGCGTTCAGGAGGACGACATCGCGCGGCTGGCAAGAGAGCATCTGGCCTCTTTCCGCTTCAGCGCCGAGTACCGTCCTGACACGAGCCTTTTCGACCATGCCGAGCGCACATTCGGTAGCCACGTTACGCTTCGCGAACACTTCCGCTGCGTGCCGGAGATCATCCGCTTCAGCAACGCTCTCTGCTACCGCGATACACCGCTGATTCCGCTGCGTCAGCCGCCACCTGGCCGACTTCCACCTCTTCGCAAGGAGTTCGTGGCTGAAGGTGCGTGCGAGGGAAACCACGCGAGGATACTGAACCGTGCCGAAGCCAAAACTCTCGTCGACACGATTGCGCGCTTGGTGGAGGATCCCGCATACCGTGGGAAGAGCATGGGCGTGATAGCACTGCAGGGTCACGCCCAGGCGCAGGAGATCGAGAGGCTTCTCGCCAGAAGGCTCGATCCCAAAGTCATCGAGGAACGCCGGCTGCGGTGCGGAGAGCCCGCAACCTTCCAGGGTGATCAGAGAGACGTCATGTTCCTCTCTCTGGTGATTGCCCCTAATGTCAACTTCAGAGCGCTGAATCGCTTACCGGACCAGCGGCGGTTCAACGTCGCGATGAGCCGTGCGCGCGACCAGGTCTGGCTCTTCCACAGCGTCAGATTGAGCGACCTTAGCCCTGAGGACCTGCGCTACAGGCTCATCCAGTTCTTCGAGCGCCCGGGGGACGCGGCGCTCGAGGAGGTGTACGAAGACCGCGAGCGGCTGGAGCGAGAGGCGATGGGTTATAGGAGCCTCGGCAGCCAGCCGTCTCCTTACGAAAGCTGGTTCGAAGTTGACGTGGCTTTGGAGTTAATGCGCCGCAACTATAGGGTTCGTCCGCAAGTCGATGTAGCTGGACGTCGGATCGACCTCGTCGTCGAGGGACTCAATGCACGACTTGCCGTCGAGTGCGATGGGGATGCGTGGCATGGACCCGAGGAGTACGAACGGGACATGGCTCGCCAGCGGCAGCTTGAGCGCTCAGGTTGGACTTTCGTGCGCATACGGGAGTCAGAGTTCTACCTGGACCGGCAGAGGGCGGTCGACAGAATCGTGGAGACGTGCGAACGACTGGGAATCAAGCCAGTCGGATTCGTTGATGATCATCCAGAGAAGCTCGCCGGCACGCTGCCTCACGAGCTCTCTTGGACCGCTCCGCCCGAACAACTCGGGCCCGCGGATGGGAACGATGGGGAGATCGAACTTGATGATGACACGGAGCAAGAGGCCGAGGAGAGCGAGGTCTCGTCGCCTACAGACGGCCCTTTCACCGGTTTTTCCAAAGCGTTAGGGTTCCCTGATCCAAGGGAAGCATCTTTGGCCGAGGTACGGGAAGCACTCCGCCAGATCATCGAGCGGGAAGGCCCGCTTTCGAAGAAGGGCCTGTACAGGCTGTACATCGAAGGCTGTCCAGGGCTGCACCGAGCCAGCAGCACCGTTCGCCAGCGGATCAATAGGGCGATTCAGGCGTTGATCAGGACTGGCGAGGTCATTCTGGAGGATGAGCTCCAAGACCGCTCGTTCGAAGGCGAAGGACAGGTGCTTCGCCTGGTCGGGACACCCCCAGTGGTGGTGAGGCCTCGTGGGAATCGCGATCTGCGTGAGATTCCGCCTTCCGAACTGATAGAAGTCCTGCGCAAGCTGTATCCCGCTGGTCGTTTAGGCTCCCATGATAGCGAGGCTTTGTGCCGTGCCTTACTCGAGCATTACGGATTCAGTCGTCTAACCTCACCGAGGCGAGCGTACCTGTCGAAGGTGCTCACTCTTCTTTGATGAGCGGCTCCTCATTGGGAACAACCTCCCACCGTAGCTGTTTCTAAATGGCGCGGACGTATCAGCTCACAGAGCGGCGGGATGGACTACCTAGACTCGCCGAAGCAGCGTATAACACCTAGATGTGATATCACACATATGTGTAATCACATCGATGTGTAATGGTAAGGCGTGCCTCATAGCCGCTCGGACATCATCGACCGAGAGGAGGAGCTGCAGACGCTCGCGGGCCTCCTGGACGGGCCGGGGGCGAAGCTCGCCCTTGTCACCGGTCGCAGGCGCGTAGGCAAGACGTACCTGCTCGCCAGGGCCTGGCCGGAGGAGTCGACGTTCATCTTCACGGCCACGCAGACGACGCCCGAGCAGAACCGGCGGCAGCTCGTCGAGGACCTTGCGGACTGGTCGGGTGAGGACCTGCGGCCGGAGGACTACCCCACGTGGCGCTCCGTCTTCGACCTGCTCTGGCGCGTGAGGTCCCCAGAGCCGCTCGTGGTAGTCCTCGACGAGTTCCAGTACCTGGGCGCAGGCGGGTCCGGTCTAGCCGAGGTCGCATCGGCGATCAACGCGACGTTCGAGCGCGTGAAGGCGGCGAGGCCGTTCGTGCTGGTGATGAGCGGCTCCGCGGTCTCGACGATGGAGTCGTTGGCCGCCGGCGGAGCCCCGCTGTACGGGCGACTTACCACCCACCTACGCGTCCGGCCGCTCACGCCATACGACGCGGCCGCGTTCGTCCGTGATTGGGGGCTGCGGGAGCGCGCTGCGGGGTACGGCGTCCTCGGTGGGACTCCGGCTTACTGGGCGACGCTGTCCCCCTACCTCGACCTCCGCTCGAACGTCGCGCGCCACCTCCTCTCGCCTCAGGGGACGCTCCGCATCCAGCTCGAGAGCCTGATCGCTCAGGAGGAGGGGCTGGGGGACCCCGCGGCCTACAACGCCATCGTCAGGGCGGTGGCCGCCGGCGCCACGACGAGGCCGCGCATCGCCGACTCGACGGGCCTCAAGGCAGACGCCTCGTTGGTGCGGCGCCTCGACAGGCTCGTGGAGGTGGGCTTGCTCGAGGTGGTCGACGTCATCGGGCGGGGCGCCAAGGAGCCGGTCCGCTACCGCGTCGCCGACCCGGCGCTGCGCTTCTTCCACGTGTTCGTCACGCCCTACGCCTCGCTGCTGGAGCGCGCGGACCCGCTGGACGTCTACGACCAGGTGGTAGCCCCTCGCTTGGACACGTACATGGGGCTGGAGTTCGAGCGCTTCGCCCGGTTCACGTACGACAGGCTGGCTGTGACACGAGGTCTGCCCCTCGTGCAGCGGTGGAGCCGTTGGGAGGGTCGGGACCGCGACGGGCGCTCCATCGAGGTGGACGTGGTGGCGCCCATGGTCGACGGCGGGGTGATGACCGGCTCGGTGAAGTTCTCGCGGGCGCCAGTCGGTTCGCAGGTCTTCTACGACCATCTGGACGCCCTCAGACGCGCAGCCGACGCCGGCCAGAGGTGGGCGCACGAGGCTCTGAACGGTGGTCCCATCCTGTTCCTCTCCGCGGCGGGCTTCGAGGAGAGGTTCGTGGACACGGCACGGGGCTACGGCGGCCGGGTGATCACCTGGTCGCTAGAGGACGTCTACGCGGCGCAGTAAGCCGGCGGTCCTGTCTCCTACCGCGCCTAGACGCCCCTCACAACCACCCCTTCTCCCTGGCGATCCGCGCCGCCTCGATGCGGTTCGAGGCGCCGAGCTTGCCGATCGCCTCGGAGAGGTAGTTGCGGACCGTGCCCTCGGAGAGGCCGAGGGCGGAGGCGATAGCGGCGGTGGTGTGGCCCTCGGCGGCGAGGCGCAGGACGCGGCGCTCGCGGTCGGTGAGGGGGTCCTCCTCGCCCCAGGCCTCGACGGCCAGCTCGGGGTCCACGGCGCGTCCGCCGGCGTGGACGCGCCGCAGGGCGTCCGCTAGCTGCGAGGCGGGGGCGTCCTTCAGCAGGTAGCCTGCCGCACCTGCGTCGAGGGCGCGGCGGAGGTAGCCGGCGCGGGCGAACGTGGTGAGGATCACGACCTTGGTGGCGAGCTCGCCGCGCTGGCGCAGCTCGGCCACCGCAGCAGCGAGCTCGAGGCCCGTCGAGCCCGGCATCTCGATGTCGGTGACGAGCACGTCGGGCTCGTGCTCCTTGACGAGCGCCAGCGCCTCGTCGCCGTCGGACGCCTGGGCGACGACCTCGATGTCGCCCTCGAGCTCCAGGAGCGCCGCCAGCGCGCCACGCACCATCGCCTGGTCCTCGGCGATGACGACCCTCACCCTCGCCCCTCCAGGGCGCCCCAACAGACGCGCTCGAAGGCGGGGTACGCGAAGCGCCGGCACGCGCGTATGAAGGTGACCTGGCACGATCCACGGTCTCGAGGGCGGCGAGTAGGCCGGCACGCGCGCGCGAAGGTAACGTCCGCGTAGCGCCGGTCCGTCGCGGTCACGCGGCGAAGCGCCATCACGCCGTCGCTCGCGCCTCCGCGGCCGAACCGGCGGCCGGCTGATCGCGCGCCTCCAGAGGCACCCTGACCTCGAGCACGGTGGACCTGCCCGTGGAGCGAAGCGACACCGAGCCGCCCAGCGCCTCCACGCGCGAGCGCATCCCGGAGAGGCCGCTGCCGAAGGAGGCGCCCTCGGGCAGCCGGCCGTCGTCGGTGACGGTGAGGAGCGCCGAAGAACCGCGCGCCTCGAGCCGCACCTGGCAGCGAGAAGCGCCGGCGTGGCGCACGACGTTCGTGACGCCCTCGCGCAGGGCCAGCGCCAGGACGCCCTCGGCGGCGGGCGGCAGGTCGAGGCGCTCGAAGTAGTAGTCGTACTCCACTCCCGCGGCCTCCAGGGCCAGCTTGGCGTTGGCCAGCTCGCCTTCCAGGCCCGAGGAGCGGTAGCCCCTCACCGCCTGGCGCACCTGGCTCAGGGCCTCGCGCGAGATGCGTTCGACGTCGGCCATTTCGCGGGCGGCGCGCTCGGGGTCGCGGGTGGCGAGCCTGGACGCCAGTTCCGACTTCAGCGTGATGGTCGAGAGCGTGTGGCCGAGCAGGTCGTGCAGGTCGCGGGCGATGCGCTCGCGCTCGGCGATGGTCGCGAGGCGCGCGATCTCGTCCTGCGCCATGCGCAGCCTGGCGCTGTGGAGCTCGCGCTCGCATGCCAGGCGGTTCGCGATGCCCACGACCGGCGCGAAGATCATCGCGGGCAGGTACGGGTAGAGGACGTAGGGGAACGGGACCGTCGAGAGGAGCGCGGCCACCGGCACCAGCGCGCAGCAGGCGACGATCGACCAGACGGCGGCGCGACGCTCCGGCAGGTAGCCGGAGATCGCCGCGGCGTAGATGAAGAAGACGCTGGTGCCGGCGTTCAGGGGCGCCAGGAGCACGCCCATCGCGAGCATCGCCGCGAGGCCGAGGAGGCCGCCGGGCTTGCCGTCCCAGAAGTACGGCCGCGAGCCGGCGTGGCGGTCGGTCCAGCCGTAGACGGGCAGGAACGCCAGGAGGATCAGGCCTGTCACGGTCCAGTCGACCCACGTGGCGTCCGCGTCGAACAGCGGCTGGAACGCCAGGATGGCGAGGTAGATCAGCCACACCAGCGACCGCCGCGGGACGAGGAACGAGCGCCAGCGCATCCCGTCGAGGATACGCGGCGCCCGGTCCCCGTTCGTGGTCGCGGCGGCGGCTTCGCGTAGGTGCGGCATGTCGGTGCGAGGCGGCGCCGGCCGGTGCGCGCCGCCGTCAACGCTGGGCGTCACCGGCCGGCCGGGGCTCGCTTCGGACGATGGCGTCACGGGCCCGCGCCTCGCCGCTCAGCCGTAGGTCTTGCCCTCGTCGCGCTTGTAGGCGAACACCGCGAGCGCCAGGAAGGCCACGGTGAACGCGGCGAGGACGAGCAGGTGGAGCGTCGACTCGCCGAGCGGAGTGCCGCCGACGGTGCCGATGGCGAGCTGAGCGTAGTGGTAGGTGGGCAGGAACTCGGCCACGCTCTGCACCACGGGCGGCAGGATCGTGATCGGCATCCACAGGCCCGACGCGAAGGCCATCGGCATGTAGAGCAGGTTGATCACCACGGGCGCCGAGTTCGGCCCGAAGAGGTAGCCGATCGCGAGCCCGAGGGTGGCGAAGGGGAAGACGCCCACGAGCAGCATGCCGAGCATGCGGAGCCAGTCGAGGGCCGCGAAGCGCACGCCCTGGATGAGCATGGCGGCGAGCGTGAGCGTGACGACGACCATCGCCGCGAACAGGAGCGCCATGCCGATCTTCGCCGCGAAGTAGGCGGCAGGCGGCATCGGCGAGACGCGCTTCAGGCGCATCCAGCCCTGGCCCCGCTCCGACGCCACGCCCACCCCGAAGGAGAACAGCGCGGCCGAGACGACGCCGGCGGCGCCGTAGGTGGCGAGGAGGTAGCGCGCTGTGCCCACCCCCTGCGCCTCCCCGCCGCCGAAGATCGTGCTGAAGAGCAGGAAGAACATCAGGGGGAAGGCCAGCGTGGCGACGCTGTAGACCGGCAGCCTGAGCAGCTTGAGGAACTCGAACCTCGTCTCGGTGGCGACGAGCTTGATGAGGTTGCGCCGCGGCCGAGCGGCGGCGGCCCTGGTGGCGACGGTGGCGGAGGTCATGCCTGCACTCCTTCCGTGAAGGCGACGGCGTCGCGCGCACCGCCCGTGATGCTGAGGAACGCCTCCTCGAGGGTCGCGCCCTTCACCTCGAGGCCGTGGAGGCCGTCGTCGGCGGCGAGCAGCGCCCTGACCGTGGCCTCGGCGTGGGAGGTGTGGAGGTTCACCGCGACGCCGACGCGCTCGACGCGCGTGACGCCGGGCAGGAGCGCGAGGCGCTCGAGCGGGAGCCGCGTGACGGCGCTGACGACCTTGCCGGCGGTGCGCGCCTTGATCTCGGCGGGCGTGCCCTCGGCGATGGTCCGGCCTTGGTCGAGCAGGACGATGCGGTCGGCGAGGGCGTCGGCCTCCTCGAGGTAGTGGGTGGTGAGGATCACGGTCCGGCCGTCGCCGATGAACTGGCGCACCTGGCGCCAGAAGTCGCGGCGCGACTCGACGTCGAGGCCGGTCGTGGGCTCGTCGAGGAACAGCAGGTCGGGGTCGCCGACCATCGCCAGGGCGAAGTGCACGCGCTGCTTCTGGCCGCCCGAGAGCTTCCCGTACTGCCGGTTCGCGACGTCGCTCAGGCCCGCGAGCTCGAGCGCGCGGTCGACCGGCAGCGGCGACGGGTAGTAGGCCGCGAACGACGCGACGTGCTCGCGGACGGTGAGCGTGGGCGGCACGCCGCTGATCTGCAGCATCGCCCCGACGCGGACCTTCGCCGCCACGTCGTCCGGGCTCGTGCCGAAGAGGGAGGCGGCGCCCGAGTCGGGCCGCAGCAGGCCGAGCAGCGTGCTCACGGCCGTGGTCTTGCCGGCGCCGTTGGGGCCGAGGAGCGCGAGCACCTCGCCGGGCCGGACCCTCAGTGTCACCTCGTCGAGCGCCAGGACGTCGCCGTAGCGCTTGGTGACCCTCTCCAGTTGGGCTACGTAGGTCTCGTTCATGCCCCCGAGGATGGTCCTCGGAGGCCCCTGCCCGGCAGTGCCGAGGGTCAGCCGCGCGGGGTGACAGGTGTCATGTCTGGCCGCGCCGATACGCGAACCGCCCGCCTCGCTGGGCGAGGAGGGCGGCCCGGTAGCGCCGAAGCGGCGGTCCGTGCGGGATCCAAGGGGCGGGCGGTTCCGCTACGAGACCTGCAGCCGGCGTCAGCGCTCCCAGAAGGGGGGCGGTTCCACCCCGAGCGCGCGCAGGTAGACGTACCCCTGGGCCCGGTGGTGGATCTCGTTGTCGATCGCGTACAGCACGAGGGAGATGACGGTGCCCGGCCACTGGCCGAAGGCGACGTCCTCCTCCCTCAGGCGCGCGGGCGTGACCTTCGCCCACAGCGCGTCGAGCTCATCGGTGTCCTTGTCCCACAGCTCGAGGAGGCCGGCCTTGTCGCGCGGCAGCTCGGCGACGCCGTACTCGCCCCACTCGCCGGTGGCGGCGCCCCTCGCGGTGGGGACCGTCATGTGGAGCAGCTCGTGCACGATCTCGCCGAAGGTGCGCATCGGCTCGACCTTGAAGGTGAAGAGCTGGTCCTCGGGGAAGGCCTCGATGACGCGGCGCGTGAGGCGGCGGTGGCCCTGCCAGTGCTGGAGCAGGTCGTCGGTACTGAGGAAAGCGGCGTCAGCGACTGCTTGGTCTCCCATTCGGTGCCTCCTAGTCGTGGGAACCGAAGACTACCTAAGTTTCTAAGGTACCGTCAAGAGGGGTAGGCGGCCGCCGCGGGGGTCTGGGCCCCCGCCTAACCCGCCCCGGCCGTCGCCTGGATGGCGCTCCCGAGGCGCCTCGTAGGCGCTGTACCGTTGCCGCGGTTCGGTCGGCGGCCCGGCCTATGATTCGTGGCGATGCCCTCGGGCGGTCAGGTGGGCTTCGTCAGGCTCACGGGCCGGCCGGCGGCGATGGTGGGGGGCGACGAGGTCCCGTTCTCTCCGGATAAGCGCTTCCAGCTCCTCGGCTACCTCGCCTACGCCGGCGGCTGGGTCGGTCGTGAGCGTGTGGCGTTCCTCTTCTGGCCCGACTCCGCCACGTCCACCTCGCGCCAGAACCTGAGGGGCCTCCTCCAGCGCCTCGACACCCTGCCGTTCAGGCCCGAGATCGAGGCCACGAAGCACCAGCTCAGATGGGAGGTGCCGAACGACGTCGCTACCTTCAACGAGGCGATAGCCCGCGGCGACGTCGCGGCCGCGCTCGCCGCCTACCAGGGCCCGCTGCTGCGCGAGGTGGGCGGGGACGCCGGCGACGAGTTCGACGGCTGGCTCGAGATCGAGCGCGAGCAGCTCTACTCCCGCTGGCGCTCGTTGGCGCTGACGCGGATCGCCGACCTGGGCCCGGAGGGCGAGGCGGAGGAGGCCGACCTCTTCAGGCGCCTCCTCGAGGCCGACCCGCTCGACGAGGAGGCCGTCCGCGCCCACATGCGGGCGCTTACCCGCTGGGGACGTCCGGCGGCGGCAGTACGGGCCTACCGCGAGCTGGCCGCGCGCCTCGAGCGCGAGCTGGGCATGGACCCCAGCTCCGAGACCGTGTTCGCCTACGAGGAGGCGCAGGAGGCAGCGGCGGCGCCGTCGCGCGTGCCGGCCGTCAGGGCCACGCCGTACCGCCACGAGGAGGCCGCGGGCCCGCTGGGGCCGGCCGCGACCCCGGCGGAGACGGCGTACCGCGCCCTGCCCACGCCGACCACGAGCTTCGTGGGCCGCGAGGTCGAGCTCGAGGAGGTGAGCGCGCTCCTCGAGGACCCCGGCTGCCGCCTGCTCAGCCTCACGGGCCCTGGCGGGGTGGGCAAGACGCGGCTGGCCCTCGCGGCCGCCTGCAGGCAGGCGCAGGAGCGGGGCGTCGAGGTCGCGTTCGTGCCGCTGGAGGCGGTCGTCTCCCCGGAGGGTGTGCTGCCGGCCATCGCCTCCGCGCTCGGCGTCGGGAGCGCGGCGGGGGCCGACCCCTGGGAGGCGATCCGGAGACGCGTCTCCGACACCGGCCTCCTCGTCGTGGTCGACAACTTCGAGCAGGTCGTCGAGGCGGCGCCGGTGCTCGCGCGGCTGCTCGAGGTCGGCAGCGGCCTGAAGCTGCTGGTCACGACGCGTGAGCGGCTCGGCCTCGAAGCGGAGTGGACGTACCTCGTGGGCGGGCTCGACTACCCCGCCGACGACGTGCCGTTCGCCGAGCTCGAGCGCTACGCGGCGGTGAGGCTCCTGGTCGAGCGGGCCAGGCGGGTGCGGCCCGGATACCGCCTCATCGAGGACGACCTGCCCCACCTGCGCCGGCTGTTCGCGCTCACCCAGGGCCTGCCGCTGGCGATCGAGCTCGTCGCCGCGTGGCTGAGGGCAGTGCCGCTGGCGACGCTCGTGGCGGAGCTCGAGCTCGACCCCGGCGGGATCACGGCCGCGAACGCCGACGCGAGGCAGCGCCACGAGAGCGTGAGGGCCGTCTTCGAGCAGTCGTGGTCGCGCCTCACCGACGCCGAGAGGCAGGTCATGCGGCGCCTCTCCGTGTTCGCCGGCCCCGTGGCGCCGGAGGCGGCCGCCTACGTCGCCGGCGCGAACCGCACCGTCCTGGCGGCGCTGGTCGACAAGTCGCTGCTGCGGCTCACTTCCGACGGACGCTACGACCGGCACCCCCTCCTCCTCGCGTTCGCCCGCGAGCGGCTGGCGGCTCGTCCCGAGGAGCAGCGCGCGGTGCTGGAGCGTCACTCGGCCTACTACCTCCGGTTCCTGCGCGAGCGCACCGACAGGGTGAAGGGCCCGCGACCCGCGCTGGTGCAGCGGGAGATCGAGGCCGAGGTGACGGACATCCTGGCGGCCGTGCGCCGCGCCGCCGAGCGCGGGGCGAACGCCGAGCTGATCGCCTTCATGCAGCTCCTCGAGCTCGAGCTCGGTTACTTCCAGGCGCACGGCCACGACGACGAGACCCTCGACCTGCTCTCGCGCGCCGCTGAGGCGGCCGTGGCGACGGGCGCCCTGGAGGTGGCGCGGGACCTCCGCGGCCGCGTAGGCGACGCGTACGGGGTGCATCGCGGCGACCCGCGCCGAGCACTGGCCGAGTACGAGGCCGCCATCGAGCTGGCACACCGGACGGGTGACCGCGGGCGGGAGGCCGTGCTCACGAGCATGGCGGGCGCGATGCGGGACCAGGTCTCGGCCGGCTCCGGCCGGGAAGCGCTCGACAGGGCCTTGGCCTTGGCCACCGAGAGCGGCGACGCGGTCGCGCTATCGATCGTCTACGAGCACCGCGCGTTCGTGGTGGCGAGGTCGGGCGACCTCGAGGGGGCCCGGGAGCTCTACGTCCGCTCGCGCGAGACGGTCGAGCACGTCACCGACCCGGAGGCCGTCCACCCCTTCGAGCTCACGCGGCGCCGGTTCTTCGCGACCATCAACGTCGGACACATCGACCACGCGGTGGGCAGGTTCGACGACGCGCTGGCGGCGCGGAACGCGGCGCTGGGCCTAGCGCGGCAGGCGGGCAACCAGATCTGGGAAGCCATGGCGCACCTCGAGCTCGGCGAGATGCTCGTCGGGGCCGGGCGCGAGGGTGAGGCCTTGGAACACCTGAGGCTCGCGCTCGACCTCAGTGTCGCGAACCACGTGAGCTCGCTCATCGAGAGGCTCGAGAGGCTGGCAGGCAGACACGGTCACGACCTAGGGACCTGACCTCGCGGGTCACCCCGCCGACCGGAGGGTGGGCATGGCCAGCGGGGCGGACCTCGACGGATAGGAAGGGGATGCGATGAGGAAGAGGGTAGCTTGCATCGCGGTCTTGGCGGCCTCCCTGTCGCTCATGACGGCAGCCCAGCCCGTGGGCGGACCGCCGGAGGACGCCCGCGACCCGAGGGAGGTGACCGCGGGGGACAGGCCTCCCCAGGTCGACGTGAGACTGCCCGACCGGTTCCAGGGTGACAGGTGCGTGGCGCACCCGCTCAACACGTACGGCCAGGCGCTCTACATCTCGGGCACCGAGCTGTACCTATCCGGTACCGAGTTGTACATATCGGGATCGAAGGGCGGGATGATAGTCGGCCCTATCGAGTACATCGACCCTGACGGGAACACGAAGACCATCGAGCCCGACAGCGTGGGCAAGGTGATCGAGAAGGCGGGTAGGCCAGCTGTCCGTCCGTTCCTGTACGACCACGAGCTCGTTTCCGACGTGATGATCGTCGTCGCCGACGACTTCGGGCACGGCGTCTACCGGCTGCCGCCGGACCTGCGGGGACCGAACCTGACCGGTGTCGACACGGACCTGATCGAAAGCCTCGCCGCGGCCGGTGACCTCACCCACGGCGCGCTGATCATGAACCACCTCAACCTAGCGATCGCGTCCACCGGCAGGTTCGTGCCAGAACCGCCACCCGCGACCACCGACCACCGCATCGTCTGGAGAGACCCCTTGTACGGTAGCCGGCTCGTGGTCGTGGGGGTGAACCTCGCCGACGTCGCCGGCGGCCCGCTGATCACGACCGAGCACGTCTTGCAGGCCCTCATAGAGCGGGTGCAGGCCGAGTTGAAGGACCAGTCGCACGGGACAGATCCAAGAGGTGTGGTCATCAACATGAGCTGGGTGTTCCTGCCCTGCCAGACGGTCCAGGACTTCATCGATGCCATCGGCGACTACCCCACGTTCGAGGACTACCTGCGGGGGGTCGGCGTCGACGTCGACAGACAGCCGATCCTCGACGTCATCGCGGCGCTGGCGTCGGTGCCCAGTGGGGACATGCTCGCGGCCTACCTCGACAGCGGCGAGCGCATCGACTACGGGGTCGAGCACTCGGCCTACGTGGCGGCGTCGGGGAACTTCTCCCTGCCCTACCAGATGCTGCCGGCGGGCTGGTCGCAGGTAGTCGGTGTGGCGGTCGAGGAGGTGAAGGACCGACCCTTCCCCGGTCGCTACTCGAGCGTCGGCGACGTGACCGTTCCCGGTGAGTGGGTCACCTTCCAGCCCGTGGAGTTCGACCTCCAGGCGGATCCACCGAGCTTCGGGATCGATGGGTTGACCGACATCTCGTACGCGGGCACGTCCTACGCCGCCCCGTTGGTCTCGCTGTACGTGGCCCTCGACATGGCCAGCGTGGATCCGCAGTGCCTCCACCAGCCGTCGGCCGTACCCGAGCTCACCGCGACGGGGAAACTGGACGTCAGGCTGGTCGAAGCGATCGACGCTTGCCCCTGAGCCGAACGAAGGCTGGGGTCTCGCGACCTCGATGATGGGCGCCACCCGGGCCAACCCGGGCGGCGCCTACGTCTGGGAGGATGGGAAGGTCAGAAGGGGTTGAGGTAGGGGGCGGACGGGCTCCAGGAGCCGGCCGCGCCCCGATCGGGGTCCGCTTCCTCCGTGGCGATGGAGGAGACGAGCAGGAGCCTGGCGTCGGCCTCCTTGGGTCTCGGGCACGTGATCACGGAGCCCTCGCCTGCGGGACCGTAGGGACTCCTGGCGACCGCGCGGTCCTCGCCGAAGGCCACGTTGGGCCCCTGGGGGACCGCGTCGCCGATGCTGCCGAGGTCGGGCATGTACGCCTCGAACGCGATGTTCTTCGTGAACCCCACGCCAGCCACCAGGACCGCCAGGAACAGGACCAGCTTCCGCATACCGTTTCCTCCTCCGCGCCGGTGCGCTCGGTCTCGGGGGCGAGGAGATCGTGGCCTGGGCGGCTGCCCGTCCCTCGCACCTCCTGGCGCGGAGGATGCGCTTCGGCCCGTGATGCGTTCGTGATGGCACCGTGACGCGGCCGACCTGCGCGTTCGGGCCGTCGGCACCGAGGACCTGGGGGACCGCCGAACGGAACGTCTCGGCGGCGACGGCCCGATGACGGCGAGGCGTAGCTAGGCGCTCAGCGCCCGCTGGGCTTCGCCGAACTGCGCGGCGTGCAGGCGGGCGTAGACGCCGCCGAGGCGCAGCAGCTCGTCGTGGCGGCCCTGCTCGACGACGCGGCCGCCGTCGATCACGACGATGCGGTCGGCGTGCTTGATCGTCGCCAGCCGGTGGGCGATGACCAGCGTCGTGCGGCCCTTCGCGAGCTCGTCGAGCGCCTCCTGGATCGCGCGCTCGGTCTCGGTGTCGAGGGCCGAGGTCGCCTCGTCGAGGATCAGGATCGGCGGGTTCTTCAGGAAGATGCGCGCGATCGACAGCCGCTGCTTCTGACCGCCAGAGAGCTTCACGCCGCGCTCGCCGATCAGCGTGTCGAGGCCCTGCGGCAGGCTCTCGATCAGCTCCTCGAGCTGAGCCCGGCGCGCGGCCTCGAGGATCTCCTCGTCGCTGGCGCCCAGCCGGCCGTAGGCGATGTTGTCGCGCAGCGTCCCGGCGAAGAGGAAGACGTCCTGCTGCACGATGCCGATCTGACGGCGCAGCGACTCGATGGTCATGTCGCGCACGTCGATGCCGTCGATCGTGATGCGGCCGGCGTCGACGTCGTAGAACCGCGGCAGCAGCGAGGCGATCGTCGTCTTGCCCGCGCCGGACGGCCCCACGAACGCCACGGTCTCGCCGGCGGCGATGCGTAGGCTCACGCCCTCGAGGACCGGCAGGCGGCTGGAGTAGGAGAAGCGGACGTCCTCGAAGACGATGTCGCCGCGCAGCGTCTCGACCTCGATCGCGCCGGGCTCGTCGACGATGTCCGGCTCGGTCGCGAGCAGCTCGAGGTAGCGCTTGAAGCCGGCGATGCCGCGCGGGTAGAGCTCGATGACCTGGTTGATCTGCTGGATCGGCCGGAAGAACACGTTCACCAGCAGCAGGAACGCCACGAAGCCGCCCGACGTCAGGCTGCCGGTGATCACGAAGTAGCTGCCCGCGACCATCACCACGAGCTGCGTGAGGCGCATGCTCAGGTAGCTCGACGAGTGCGTCAGGGCCATGATCCGGTAGGCCTCGAGCTTCGTCGCCCGGTACGCCTGGTTGTCGTTCGCGAACAGGCGCCGCTCGTGGTCCTCGTTCGTGAACGCCTTGACGACGCGGATCCCGCCGATCGTCTCCTCGAGCCGCGCGTTGAACGCCCCCACGCGCGAGTAGATCTCGCGCCAGGTGCGGGTCATCTTCCCGCCGTAGCGGGTCGTGAACCAGCCGGTGAACGGCACGATGGCCATCGTCACCAGCGCCAGCGGCACGTTCACGAAGAGCATCAGCACGAACGACGCGATCAGCGTCATCACGGCGATGAACACGTCCTCGGGGCCGTGGTGCGCGAGCTCGCCGATGTCCTCGAGGTCCTTCGCGATGCGCCCCACCAGGTGCCCGGTCTTCTGCTCGTCGTAGTAGCGGAACGAGAGCCTGAGCAGGTGGTCGAACGCCTTGCGGCGCATGTCGGTCTCGATGTTGATGCCGAGCATGTGGCCCCAGTACGTGACCACGTAGGTGAGGGCCGTGTTCAGGAGGTAGACGAGCGCGAGCCCGAGCGCGGCCAGGAAGATCAGCCGCCACTGCCCGGTGGGCAGCAGGCCGTCGATGAAGCCCTGCACCGCGATCGGGAAGGCCAGCTCCAGCACCCCGAGCACGACGGCGGAGGAGAAGTCGAGGAGGAAGAGGCCCTTGTAGGGGCGGTAGTACGCGAAGAACCGCCTTACCACCGCGCGATGGTACCCGGTCGGGCGCCGGTCCCGCGTGGCCGGGGGTCGGGCGCCCCGCCGGCGTCGCTGGGCGGCCGAGGGCGAGACGCTCCGGCCGGTCGCCCATGGCGGCCCGGGGACGTCGCCATGGCGCGCGGAGCGCCGGGACGTCCTGCCCTACCCGCCCGCTCGCACCGGGCTAGAATCGCTCGTCGTTTTCCCATGGGGGAAGTGAGGACGGTAGTGAGGATGGACTTGCGGAAGGTCGGTCGCGTTCTGTTCGCGTTGGCGTTGGCGCTGTCCGCGTCGCCCGCGCTCGCCCAGGAGCAGCCCGTCCCCGGCGGGACGGCGATCGTGGTGCTGGGGGCGGACCCCGAGCACCTGAACCCCGGCATCAGCACGGGCTACCCCGTCGCGGCGGTGGGCGCGAACGTCTACAGCGCCCTGCTGCGCCAGAACAGCGAGGGGCGCCCCGAGGGCGACCTCGCCGAGTCGTGGACGGTCTCCGAAGACGGCACCGTCTACACCTTCACGCTGCGCGACGCGACCTTCCACGACGGCACCCCGGTCACGAGCGCGGACGTCGCCTACTCGATCACCGAGGTCGCGGGCCCGAACCACGGCCGCTTCCTCAACGCGTTCCAGCGCATCGAGTCGGTCGAGACGCCGGACGAGAAGACCGTCGTCATCAGGCTGAAGGAGCCGTACGCCCCGCTCATCAGCCTGCTGACCGTCTTCGACATGCCGGTGCTTCCGAGGCACGTCTACGAGGGCACCGACCCCCTGACGAACCCGGCGAACTTCGAGCCCATCGGCTCGGGACCCTTCAGGTTCTCGCAGTGGGTCCGCGGCGAGCGCATCGAGATCGTCCGCTACGACGACTACTTCCGTCAGGACGAGAAGGCGCTGCTCGACCGCATCGTCTTCCGCATCGTCCCGCAGGACATCGCGCGCTCGACGGCGATCGAGCTGGGCGAGGCCGACCTGCTGTGGGGCTTCTACATGCCCCCGGCCGACTTCGCGCGCCTCGAGGCCGACCCGAACGTGCAGACGTGGAAGGGCATCTCGATCCCGGCCCTGTACTTCATCTTCATGAACACGGAGTCGGAGGGCCTCAGCGACCCGCGCGTGCGCAAGGCGATCGCCCACGCCGTCGACCTCGAGCAGGTCGTCGAGCAGGCGCAGGGCGGCCTCGGCCAGCCCGGGTCCGGCCCGTTCGGCGCGGGCTTCCCGTACGCGTACTCCGAGGAGACCGACTACCGCACGCTCTACCCTTACGACCCCGAGCGGGCGCGCCAGCTCCTCGCCGAGGCGGGCGTCTCGAACCTGACCCTGCGCTTCGTCTACGACTCGGCCCGCGTCGCCTTCGGCGCGACCGCGGAGATCATGCGCGACCAGCTCCGCCAGGTCGGCATCGACCTCGTGATCGAGCCGGCCGAGCGCGCGGTGATGGTCGAGCGCGTCTACAACCGCGACTACGACCTCAGCATGCAGTCGTTCACCTCGAGCGGCGACCCGGCGATCGGCTACCACCGCATCTACCTCACGGCCGAGCCGGGAACGCCGTTCGTCAACGCCACGGGCTACTCGAACCCCGAGGTCGACGCGCTCCTCGCCCAGGCCGCCGCAGTGCCCGACATCGACGCCCGGGCCGAGCTGTACAGGCAGGCGATGCGCATCATCGCCGAGGACTTCCCGGTCCTCGTCGTCTTCGACGAGCTGAACACCGAGGCCGCGTCGGCGAACCTCCGCGGCATGCGCACGCTGCTCGACCAGCGTGACGGCCTCGAGTTCCTCTGGCTGGCCCGCTGAGGGGGCCGGACCGGGCGTGAGCCGCCGCGCCGGGGGCGACCCCGGCGCGGCGCGTTGGGAACGCCGCTCGCGGCTGGGCCTGCGGCGTGACGGCGTGCGGCATCGTGGTCCCTGACGGCGGCGCGGGCGCCTGGGAGGAGGCTGAGTGAGCGGCTCCAGCGACGCGGGCAAGAGCGTCTGGGCCTACGTGGCCGGGCGCCTGATCAACGCGGTCCCCCTCGTGCTCGGCGTCATCGTCGTCAACTTCCTGCTGCTGACGTTGGCGCCGGGCGACCCGGTGACCGCACTGGTCGGCGACTACCCGGCGCCCGCCGACTACATCGAGCGCGTCAGGCAGCAGTACGGCCTCGACAGGAGCGTCCCCGAGCGGCTGGTGCGCTACGTGGGCAGCGTCCTGCGAGGTGACCTCGGGTACTCCTTCGCGAACCGGCAGCCCGTGGCGACGCTGCTGCTCGAGCGCCTCGGCCGGACGATGGTCCTGATGGTGACGACGATCGCCATCGCCTCGGCCGTGGGCCTGGCGCTCGGGGTCCTCGCGGCGCGCAAGCCGCACTCGCTCGGGGACGCCGCCGCCACCGGCTTCGCGCTCGCCGGCTACGCGGTGCCCGAGTTCTGGTTCGGGCAGATCCTGATCCTCGTCTTCGCCGTCTGGCTGCAGGTGCTGCCGGCGGGCGGGTTCCGCAGCGTGCGCGAGACCTACGAGGGCTTCGCCGCGTTCCTCGACCACCTGCGGCACATGCTCCTGCCCATGGCGGCGCTGTCGTTCCGGTACATGGCGATCACGACGCGCCTGACCAGGGCCAGCCTGCTGGAGGTCATGAACACGCAGTACATCGTGGCCGCGCGCGCCCGTGGCCTCTCCGAGCGGGCGATCCTGTGGCGGCACGCCCTGCGAGCGGCCGCGCTGCCGGTCGTGACCGTCATCGGCTACAACTTCGGCTTCATCGTCGCCGGCTCCGCCCTCGTGGAGACGGTGTTCGGCTGGCCCGGCATCGGCAGGCTGATGTACGACTCGATCTTCGCGCGCGACTACCCGGTCCTGCTCGGCATCCTGCTGATGGTGTCGGTGACCGTGATCGTCGTGAACCTCGTCACCGACGTCCTTTACTCGGTGCTCGACCCGCGGGTGAGGTACTGATGGCGGCCCCGGCAGCGGCGGTGAGGCCGGCGCGCGGCTCCGGCAGCGGCCGCGCCGCCTGGAGGCGCTTCGCGCGCCACCGCACGGGGATGGTCGGGCTCGTGCTCGTCGTCCTGCTGGTGCTCGTGGCCGCGCTGGCGCCGGTGCTGGCGCCGCACGACCCTTTCACGACGTCACGCAACGCGCTGCTGGCGCCCCTGCAGGACCAGCGCTACCTGCTCGGCACCGATCACCTCGGCCGCGACGTGCTCTCGAACCTCATCTGGGGCGCGCGCGTGTCGCTGCTGGTCGGGGTGGCGGCGGCCCTCACGGCCACCGTCGTCGGCGTGATCGTGGGGGCGTTCGCCGGCTACTTCGGCGGCCGCATCGACGAGCTGCTGATGCGCGTGACCGAGTTCTTCCAGGTGATCCCGCGCTTCGTGCTCGCGCTCATCGTCGTCGCGCTGTTCGGGTCGGGCCTGCTGAAGCTGATCCTGGTGATCGGGCTGCTGTCGTGGCCGCAGGCGGCGCGGCTGGTGCGCAGCCAGTACCTGAGCCACAGGACCGCGCAGTACGTGGACGCCGGCAGGGCGCTGGGCATGCGCGACATGAGGCTCATGTTCGTCGAGATCCTCCCGAACGTCATGGGGCCCGTCCTCGTCGTGACCTCGCTGGACGTGGCGCAGGCGATCCTGCTCGAGGCCAGCCTCGGCTTCTTCGGGCTCGGCGACCCCAACCAGGCCTCGTGGGGCTCGATGCTCAACCAGGCGCAGAGCTACATCCGCCGCGCCTGGTGGATGAGCGTCTTCCCCGGCCTGGGCATCTCCCTGGCGGTCCTAGGTTTCAACCTCCTGGGCGACGGCCTCACCGAGGCCTACGACCCCAGGATGCGAGTGAGGTGAAGTGTCAAGGTGGCGCAAGCTGACGACATCCAGAGGCACATCCGCGCGCGTACCGGCGACGTCGCCCCGTACGTGCTGATCCCCGGCGACCCCGGCCGCGCCGAGCGCATCGCCCAGCGCTTCGTGGGCGCCAGGGAGGTCGCCCGCAACCGCGAGTACGTGCTGTTCACCGGCGAGACCGAGCGCGGCACGCCCATCAGCGTCTGCTCCACCGGCATCGGCGGCCCGTCGGCCTCGATCGCCGTGGAGGAGCTGGTGCGCATCGGCGCCACGCACTTCATCCGCGTGGGCTCCGCCGGCGGCCGGCAGCCCGACGTACCGATCGGCTCCGTGGTGGTCGTGACCGCTGCCTACCGCGGCGACGGCACCTCGCTCGACTACATGCCTCTCAACTACCCGGCCGTCGCCGACATCGACGTCACCCTGGCGCTGCGCGCCGCGGCCGAGGAGTACCTCGGCGAGCGCGCCTACGAGGGCATCGTCTACACGCGCGACGCCTTCTACCGCCGCGACGACGGCACGAACAAGCTGCTCACCGAGGCCGGCGTCGTCGCCGCCGAGCAGGAGTGCGCCACGGTGTTCGTCGTCGGCTCGCTGCGCCGCGTGAAGGTGGGCGCGGTGCTCGGGACCGACTCGAACATCTGGCTCGACCCCCAGCCGACCCGCGAGGAGAAGGAGCGGCTCTACCGCGAGGTCGAGGCCAAGACGATCGCCATCGCGATCGACGCCGTCGACCGCCTGCACGGGGCGCGATGAGCCGCGGCTGGCTCGCGCCCGGCGGGGCAAGGCCGGCCGGCGCGCACGTCCGCGGCCCTCACCGCGACCTGCTCGTCACGGGCGCGAACGTCGTCGACGTCGTCACCCAGACGGTGTTCCGGGGCTGGTTCACCGTGCTGGGCGGGCGCTTCGTCGAGGTCGAGGAGGGCGACGGCCCGCGGCGCGGCGAGGTCGAGGCCCGGGAGACGATCGACCTGGGCGGCGCCTACGTGCAGCCCGGGATGATCGACGTCCACATGCACATCGAGAGCAGCCTCGTCACGCCCCGCCGCTTCGCCGAGGGCGCGCTGGCGCGCGGCACGACGGCGGTGCTGCAGGACCCGCACGAGGTCGCCAACGTGCTGGGCGCCCCGGGCATCAGGTGGATGGTCGAGGCTTCGCGCGGCCTGCCCCTCCGCGTGTTCTCGGCGGTCTCGAGCTGCGTGCCCGCCACGTCGCCCGACATCGAGACGCCGAACGCCTCCATCACCCCCGCCGAGGTCACCGAGCTGGCGAAGGAGCCGGACGTGCTGGCCCTGGGCGAGGTCATGGACTTCCAAGGCCTCGTCGCGGGCGACGACCACCTCTCCGCGATGGTCGCCGCGGCGCACGCCGCCGGCCTCTCGGTGGAGGGCCACGTGCCGTCGCTGTCCGGCGAGGCGCTGTCGCGCTACGTCGCCTTCGGGGTCCGCTCCGACCACACCCTGATGACCGCGGCGAAGGCCCTCGAGCAGCTCCGCAAGGGCCAGTGGGTGATGGTGCAGGAGAAGTCCGTGACGCCCGAGGTGGTGGCCGCCCTCAAGGCCCTGCCCGACCGCAGCCGCGTCGTCCTCATCACCGACGACGTGATGCCGAACCGCCTCCTCTCCGGTCACCTCGACCGCATCGTCTCGCTGGCCGTGGAGCGCGGCTGGGACCCGGTAGACGCGATCGCCTCGGCGACCCTGAGGCCGGCCACCTACCTGGGGCTCGCCGACCTCGGGCTGGTCGCGCCCGGCGCCCTGGCCGACTTCGTCGTCACCGACGGCCTCGCCGCGTACCCGCCGCGGCGCGTCTACGTCGGCGGGCGCCTCGTCGCCGCCGACGGCGCCACGGTGGTGCCCTCCGCGCCGTCGCCCGAGCCGACCGCCCCCGCCGGCCTCGCGCAGGCCTTCGACCCGAGGGCCCCGCGCCGCGACTGGTTCCGGCTGCCGGTGAGCGGCCGCGTGCGCGCCCGCGTGATCGTCACGAACGAGCGCAACTCGTTCACGACGCTGGACGAGCGTGAGGTCGAGGCCCCGGACGGCGTCCCGGTCGACGGCGACGTCGCGCTGGCCACGGTCGTGCCGCGGGCGCGCCTGCGCCCCGGCGCGGGCCCCCACGAGCCCGTCGTGGGGCTGGTGGCCGGCTTGGGCCTGCGGCGTGGCGCCTACGCCACGACCTTCGCCCACGACAGCCACAACCTGTTCGTCGTCGGTCGCGACCCCGACGCGATGCTGGCCGCCACGCGCGCGGTGCTGACGGCCGGCGGCGGGATGGCCTTCGTGCCCTCCGCCGAGGCCGAGCCCGTGCTGCTGCCCCTGCCCCTGGCAGGCCTCCTCTCCGACGACCCCGTGCCCGAGGTCGCCCGTCGCTTCGACGCCATCGAGAGGGCGCTGGTGGAGGCGGGCATGCGGCACGTGAACCCGCTCCTCCTGCTGACCCTCCTGCCGCTCTCGGTGAGCCCCGACTTCAAGCTCACCGACAAGGGCGTGATCGACGTGCAGGCCCGCGAGGTCCTGCCGCCGCTGGTGGAGGCGTGACCGTGTCGCCCTCGAGCGCCTGGCCCGCCGGCGGCCCCGACACCGCCGAGCTGGAGGGCCTCACGGCCGAGCTGGCCTCCCTGCTCGCCACGCTATGCGAGGTGCCGAGCCCCAGCCGCGACGAGCGGGCCATGGCCGACCACCTCTCGGCACGCTTCCGGGCCCTGGGCGCCGCGGTCAGCGAGGACGACGCCGCGTCGGCCACCGGCGGCAACGCCGGCAACCTCGTCGCCGAGCTGCCGGGGGGCCGGCCCGAGCGCGTGCTGCTGGCCGCGCACATGGACACGGTGCCGCTGGTGCCGGGCGAGCCCTTGCGCGCCGTCGTGGAGGGCAGCGTCGTGCGCTCTAGCGGCCGGCAGGTCCTCGGCGCCGACGACAAGGCCGGCGTCTCGATCGTCCTAGAGCTGGTGGAGCGGCTCGCCGCGCGGCCGTTCGAGCGCCGGCCCACGGTCGTCGCCGCGATCACCGTGTGCGAGGAGCAGGGGCTGCGGGGCGCCCATCACCTCGACGTAGGCGCGCTGCGGCTCGACTTCGGCTACTCGTTCGACGGCGAGGTGCCGGTCGGAGAGCTGATCGCCGCCGCCGTGGCCAAGGAGGACCTGACCGTCGTGGTGCGGGGTCGCCGCGCCCACGCCGCCCTCGAGCCGGAGCGCGGCGTCCACGCCGTGCTCGCCGCGGCGGAGGTCGTGAGGTCCTTCCCTCTCGGCCGCGTGGCCGACGACCAGGTCGCGAACGTCGGACGCATCGAGGGCGGCGGGGCCACGAACGTCGTCCCGGACGAGGTGGTACTGAGCGCCGAGGCGCGCGCCTTCAGCGACGAGCGCTTGGAGGAGCTGGTCCGCCGCATCGTGGCCGGGGCCGAGGCCGCGGTCGCGCCGCTCGGGGCGAGCGTCAGCGTCGAGCGCAGGCACCTCTACGACGGCTACGAGCTGAGCGAGGACGCCGAGCCGGTCAGGCGCCTGAGCGCCGTGGCCGCGAGGCACGGCATCGCGCCGCGGCTCGTGAGGTCGATAGGCGGGTCGGACACGAACGTGTTCAACCAGAAGGGCGTGCCCACGGTCAACGTCGGCGTGGGCATGCACGAGATCCACTCCGTGAACGAGTGGATCGACGCCGCCGACCTGGCGCGCGTCGTCCTCTGGGTCGAGGACGCGTTGCTGAACGGCTGAGCGCGGCCGTCGCACGGGCCCGAGCGGCGCACGACGGCTCGGGAGCCCAGCGCTCACGCGACGCCTGTCCGGGCGCCCCGCGCTGACGCGTCGTGCGGCCGGCGAGGAGCGGACCGTGGCGGCTTCGGCCGCCAGGACCGTGCTCGCTGCTACCCTTCTGCCGACGGGAGGGACCGAGCTTGGCCAGGTCACGCGTGGGAGGCGTGATGGAAGCCGTGGTCCTGCCGGCGGCGATCTTCCAGGTCGTGCTGGTGGGGCCGGGCTTCGCCACCGGCCGCGAGGTCGTGGAGTTCGGCGGCCGCTTCGGGGTCCTCGGCACCTGGACCCTGGGGGTGATCCTGGTGGGGTTCGCGGTGCTATGCGTGCTCGCCTTCGAGCTCGCCAGGGTGACCCGCGCCTACAACTACCGGACCTACATCCGCAACCTGATCGGCCCGGCGTGGCCGGTGTTCGACGTCCTGTGGATCATCTTCATGCTGGTGATCTCGGGGCTCGTCACCTCGGCCGGCGCCACGGTCCTGGCGGACACCTTCGGGTTCCCGGAGCTGCTCGCCGTCGTCGGCATCCTGGCGGCGGCGGGGCTGATCCTCTACCTGGGCCGCCGCGCGATCGAGGCTTTCGACGTCGCGGGCAGCGCGCTCTTCTCGGTCGGCATCTGCCTCTTCGCCGTCGTCGTGCTGGTGGACAGGTGGGACGCCGTGGCCGAGGTGTTCCGCACCGGCGACGTCCGGCACAGCCCCTCCGCGTCGCCGCTGGCCGCCGCCTGGGCCGGCGCGCTGTACGTGGCCTACAACCTCCCGACGACGGTGCCGGCGCTGTTCGCCCTCGACCGCCAGACGAGCCGGGCCCAGTCGGTGGCGTCGGGCCTGCTGGGGGCGGTGATGGTCTTCGTCCCCTTCGCGCTCACCTTCCTCGCCATCCTGGCCTTCTACGGCTCGGGCATCACCGACGAGCCCATCCCCTGGCTGACGATGTTCGAGGCGGTGGGGGGCGGCGCCCTGGCCGCGGTCTTCGCGGCCGTGTTCACCTACGCGGTCATCGACACCTCGGCCGCGACCGTCCACGCCTTCCTGGACCGCGTCGACGACGCCCTCGTGGAGGGCGGGCGCGCGAAGATGGACCGCCGTCGGCGCGGCCTGGCCGTGGCGGTGGTGCTCGTCTCCGCCTTCGTGCTCTCCCGCGTCGGGGTCATCGGGCTGGTGGCCCAGGGGTACACGGCCCTGGCCTACGGCTTCCTGGTCGTGTTCGTCCTGCCCCTCCTGACGCGGGGCGTCTACCTTATCTGGCGGTCGCGCCGACGGGCGCTCGAGACGGCGCAGGTCGTCGCCGAGCGCTGAGCCGGCGTTCTGCCCCGGGTCGGCGCGGCGGCGTGAGCCGCGGCGGCTCCGTGAGCCGGTGCCGCGCGCTGAGCCCGCGCGGCGCCAGCGTCCTCAAGCGTCCCGCAGCGTGGGGTCGAGGAGGTCGCGCAGGCCGTCCCCCAGGAGGTTGAAGCCCAGCGACGCCAAGAGGATCGCCAGGCCGGAGAAGACCGAGACCCAGGGCGAGAGGAGCATGTAGTTGCGGCTCTCGGAGAGCATCAGGCCGAGGGACGGCGTGGGCGGCTGCGTCCCCAGGCCGAGGAAGCTCAGGCTCGCCTCCACGAGGATCGCGGTGGACAGCGACAGTGTCACCTGCACCATGATCGGCGCGAGGATGTTCGGCGCCACGTGGCGGGCCAGAAGCCGCGCGGGGGAGGACCCCAGCGCCCTGGCCGCCGCGACGTAGTCCCAGTTCAGGACGGTGAGGGCGGGTCCGCGGGCCAGGCGGGCGAAGATCGGCGTGTAGACGATGCCGATGGCGAGCCCGGTGTTGGCGCTGCCGGGGCCGAGCACCGCGAGGATGGCGATCGCCAGCAGGATGATCGGGAACGCCAGCAGCACGTCCATCAGGCGCATCAGGATCCTGTCGACCCAGCCGCCGAAGTAGGCGGCCAGCAGCCCCACCAGACCGCCGACGACGGTAGCGATGCCTACCGCCGCTAGGCTCACGCCCACCGAGGTCCTGTAGGCGTGGAGGACCCTCGATAGGGTGTCCCTGCCGAAGTTGTCGGTGCCCAAGAGGTGGGCGGCGCTGGGGCCCTGGAAGCGCTCCCTGATGCTCTGGGCCACCGGGTCGTACGGCGAGAGGAGGGGTCCCAAGGCGGCGGCCAGCAGCACCAGCACCGAGAGCACGAACCCGATCATCCCCACCGGGTTCCGCGCCAGCCGCGCGAGGAAGCCGCGCCGCGCGCGGCGCCGGGCTCTCCCGGCGGCAGGAACAGCGGCGGTGCTCACGAGTACTCCACGCGCGGGTCGATCCACGCGTAGGCGAGGTCGACGAGGAGGTTCACGAAGACGAACACCGCTGTCACCACCAGGACGATGCCCTGCACGAGCGGGTAGTTGCGCTCGTTGATCGCGCCGATCACGAGGCGCCCGACGCCGGGGATCGCGAAGACCTGCTCGATGACGACGACGCCGGAGAGGAGGTAGCCCACCTGGACCCCGATCACCGTCACGACCGGGATGAGCGCGTTGCGTAGGGCGTGCTTGTAGAGGACGCGGCGCTCCGAGACGCCCTTCGAACGGGCCGTGCGGACGTAGTCGCTGCCGAGCACCTCGAGGAGGCTCGAGCGCAGGATGCGCGTCAGGCCGGCGACCATCGGCAGGCTAACGGCGGCGACGGGCAGCGCCATGCGCGCCAGGTTGCCGAGCGGGTCCTCGCCGAACGGCACGTAGCCGATCGAGGGCCAGCGCGGGAAGCGCACGGAGAAGAGGTAGAGGAGGAGCACGCCGACCCAGAACGACGGCACCGTCAGGCCGACGATCGCCAGCACGCGCACGACGACGTCCCCGACCGTGCCGCGCGCGCGGGCGGCGATCACGCCGAGCGGGAAGGAGAGGAGGAGAGCCACGAGGAGCGCGAGGCCGGTGATCTCGAGGGTCACCGGCAGGCGGGCCGCGATCTCGCGGGCCACCGGCGTGCCGGTCCAGATGCTGCGGCCCAGGTCGCCCCGCAGCACGCCATTGAGCCACTCCCAGTACTGCACGTGCATGGGGAGGTGCAGGCCGAGCTGCCGACGGAGGTTCTCCACCCTGTCGGGCGTGATGTCCGTGTTGGCCCCGAGCATGATCGCCACGGCGTCGCCGGGGATGAAGCGGATCATCAGGAAGATCAGCACGGAGACGCCGAACAGGACGAAGACCAGGTCGGCGAGGCGCTTGACGACGTACTGGGTCATGGTGGCGAGGGGAGCCGAGGCGCCGACCCCTCCGACACGTTAGCCGTCGGAGGGGTCGGGCGGGCGCGGGGCCGGGCGTGCTCACGGCCCGCTCGGGCGGCGGCGCGGGCCGGCGCTCCGGCGAGAGGCCGCGCGCCGGGACGCCGGGAGCCGGGGCGCCGGGAGCCGCTCAGCGCAGGCTGGCCTCGCGGAGGTAGCGCAGGCCGCGCGTGGGCATCTGCTGGAAGCCCTCGACGCGGTCGGAGACCGCCGTGAAGAGCGTGCCGTAGGCGACGTGCACGATCGGCCCCTCGCAGGCGAGCCTGCGCTGGAGCTGCGCGTAGGTCTCGTAGCGGGCGGCCGGGTCGACGGTGGTCCTGCCCTCCTCGAGCCAGGCGTCGACCTCCGCGTCGGAGTACTTGAAGACGTTGGTCGAGCCGCCGGTCACGAACGTGCGGTGCAGGTAGCCGTCGGGGTCGACGCTGCCGCCGTTGAGGGAGACGAACATGTCGAAGTTCGAGTTCGTCCAGTCCTGGACGAAGGCGCCGAACTCGGCGACGTTCACCTGGGCCCTGATGCCGACCTCCGCGAGCTGGGCCTGCAGGACCTGGGCGGTGTCGCTCACGACCTGGATCGTGCCGAACGTGAGGATCGAGGTGTCGAAGCCGTCGGGGTAGCCCGCCTCGGCCAGGAGCTGCCGCGCCATGTCGCGGTTCGTCGCGTAGCAGGCGAACTCCTCGGTCGGCAGCGCCCACTCCGCGAGGCCGGGGCTGAGCGGGCCGCCCGGGACGGCGTTGCCGAAGTAGACGGCCTCGACGATCTCGTCGCGGTCGATCGCGTAGTTGATCGCCATGCGCACGCGCGGGTCGTCGAAGGGCTCGCGCGACACGTTGAGGCCGAGGAGCGTGTAGGCGAGGTCCTGGGTCTCGAGCAGCGTCACGCCGGACACGCCGCGGAGCGTCTCGGCGGTGGCCGGGTCGACGTCGGGGATCAGGTGGTAGGCGCCGGTGCGCATGCCGGCGGCGCGCGTCGAGGCCTCGGGGACGATGTTGTACCGGAGGTACTCGAGGCGCGGCTCGCCCTCGCGGTAGTAGTCCGGGTTCGCCCGCAGGCGCACGTAGGTGTCGGGGACGATCTCGTCGAGCACGAACGGGCCGGTGCCGACCGCGTTCTGCTGCAGGTCGCCGAAGCGCTCGACGACCTCGCGCGGCACGACGTAGAGGTTCGTCAGGTTGCTGAGGAACGGCGCGAACGGCCGCGAGAGCGTGAACGTGACCTCGTACTCGCCCGTGGCCACGGCCGTAGCGACCTCGGCGAAGCGGCTAGCCTGCGGCGACGCCGTCTCGGGGTCGACGATGCGCTCGTACGAGTAGACGACGTCGTCGGCGGTCATCGTGCGGTCGTTGTGGAACCGCACGCCCTCGCGGAGCTTGAAGACGTAGGTGAGGCCGTCCTCCGACACCTCCCACGACTCGGCCAGCGCCGGCTCGATCCCGAGGTCGGCGTTCACCTCGACGAGGCCCTCGTAGATCTGCCCGATCACGACGAACGAGGAGAAGGCCGTGACCTTGTGCGGGTCCAGGCCCACCGGAGAGGTGTCGACAGCGATCTCGAGCGTGCCCGACTGGGCCAGCGCCCCGCCTGCGAGCAACGTGGCCGCGCACAGCAGCGCGGCCGTCAAGCGTCTGGCTGTTGTCATCCTCGACCTTCCCTTCCGAGGGCGGCGCCAGGGGCGGCGCCGGCCGTGCCGCGGCGGGCATCGGCCTCGCAGGGCCCTCCGTGCGCCGCGGTGCGTGCCGGGAAGATACACCGTCGGGGAGGGGACGCGCGCCCCAGCGCCCCGTCTCGGCTACCATCGCCGGCATGTACGGGCTCATCGGCAGGATGCTGGCCGCTCCGGGCAGGCGTGCCGAGCTGATCGAGGCGCTGCGCAGCGGCATCGAGGGCATGCCGGGCTGCCTCAGCTACGTGGTCGCCGAGGACCCTACCGACGAGGACGCCATCTGGGTCACTGAGGTCTGGGTCGACGAGGAGAGCCACGAGGCGTCGCTGCGGCTCGAGAGCGTGCGCGCGGCGATCGAGCGGGCGAGGCCGCTGATCGCCGGCTTCGGCGAGCGCTTCGTCACGCGGCCCCTGTTCGGGATCGGCCTCGCCGACAAGGAGGGCTGGTAGCGAGAGCCGGCCGCATGTCGCCTGACCTCGCGGCCGGGCCGCGCACGGGCGTCTAGAGTCATCAGCCATGCCCTCCCTGACCCGCGCCCTGAGGCCTTCCCAGCATCCCCAGTAAAGGGTGCTCGCCACCGCGCTCACGGCGTCCCTCCTGGGCGCCGGCGTCTGGTCGGTGGCGATGGTGTGGCAGGTCATGGCGCTGGGCGGCGGGCCCACCCAGCTCTCTGCCGTCGCGGCCGCCGGCTCGGCCGGCCTGCTCGCCGCCGTCCTCCTGGGCGGCGCCGTGGCCGACAGGGTCCCGCAGCGACGCGTGCTCATGCTCGTCGAGCTCACCAAGGCGCTCGCCGTGGGCACGGGCGGGCTGCTGCAGGTCGGGCACCTCGTGCCTGCCGCTCGTCGTGGCGGGCACCTCCGGGCGGCGTCGGCGAGCCCTCGCGCGGCGGAGGTGACGCGCCCACCCCCGCCGGTGATACGGTGCCGGCTTGAACGGAGGTCGGCAAGGTCGTGGAACTGGGGATCATCACCGACGAGGTCCACCCTGACTTCGCCGTCGCCTGCCGGCACGCCGCCCAGTGGGGCCTGCCGCTGGTCGAGGTGCGCAACGTCGACGGCAAGAACGTCGTCCTGCTCGACGACGCGGAGGCCGACAGGGCGGCCGCCACCGTCGCGGAGCTGGGCCTGAGGGTCTCGGGCGTAGCCTCGCCCGTCTTCAAGTCGCCGCTCGACGAGCGCGCGCCCGGCGCGGGTGCGGTCGAGTTCAGCGTCCCCGGCGCCGAGAGCCTGGACGCCCAGCTCGAGCTCCTGGAGCGCGCCTGCCGGCTCGCCGAGCGCTTCGGCACGCGCCTGGTGCGCGTGTTCACCTTCCTGCGCGTGCCCTGGAGCGACGAGGTCGTGGACGAGGTCGTCCGCCGCATGGCGCTGGCCGCCGAGGTCGCCGCGCGCCACGACGTCGTCCTCGCCGTCGAGAACGAGCCCGCCTGCGTCGTCGGCACGGGCGCCGAGCTGGGCGCGTTCCTCGCCCGCCTCTACGACCGGTTGAGCCCCGACCTGGCGGCCCACGTGGGCGGCCTGTGGGACCCGGGCAACGCCCTGGCGATCGGCGAGGAGCGGCCCTACCCCGACGGCTACGGGAAGCTGCCCGCGGACAGGGTCGTCCACGTCCACCTGAAGGACCTGGGCGCCGAGCCGGCGTCGTTCGGCTCGTTCGTGCCGCTGGGCCAGGGCCGCATCGACTACGTGGGCCAGCTCCGGGCGCTGCGCCGGGACGGCTACCGCGGCAGCCTCGTTCTCGAGCCGCACTACGCGCCGCCGGGCATGGACCCCGCCGAGGCGGCGAGGGCGTGCGTGGAGGCGGCGAGGAGCGTGCTCGCCGCGGCGGAGGCGTGAGCGTGGCCGGCCGCGAGTACGGCGTGGCGATCGTCGGCGCGGGGAACATCGCCGCGGCCCACATCGACGCCGTGGGCCGGCTGCCGAACGCCCGCGTCACCGGCGTCGCCAGCCGCACGGCCGACAAGGCGCGGGCGGTGGCGGAGAAGCACGGACTGCGCGCCTACGACACGGTCGAGGCCGCCCTGGCCGACCCCGAGGTCGACGTCGTCGCGGTCTGCACGCCCTCCGGAGCGCACCTCGACGTCGCGCTGCCGGCGATCGAGGCCGGCAAGCACGTGGTCGTCGAGAAGCCGCTGGAGGTCACCGTCGAGCGGGCCAGGCGCATCGTCGCCGCCGCGGACGCCGCCGGCGTCGCGCTGGCCACGATCTTCATGAGCCGCTTCGGCGACGCCAACGCGTTCGTCAAGCGCGCCGTCGACGAGGGGCGGCTGGGCCGGCTGGTGCAGGGCGACGCCTACGTGAAGTGGTTCCGCTCGCAGGAGTACTACGACTCCGGCGCCTGGCGCGGCACGAAGCGCCTTGACGGCGGGGGCGCGCTGATGAACCAGGCTATCCACCAGGTCGACCTGCTCGTCTGGGTCATGGGCCCCGTGGCCGAGGTCTTCGCCTACGCCGACACCTTGGCCCACGAACGCATCGAGGTCGAGGACACGCTCGTCGCCGTGCTGCGCTACGAGAACGGCGCGCTGGGGCACATCGCCGCCGCCACCTCGCACTGGCCCGGCCGGCCGAAGGCCCTGCACGTCCACGGCGCCGAGGGCACGGCGATCGTCGAGGACGACGTGCTCGTCGACTGGCGCACGCAGGCCGGCGGCGACGCCGAGCGCGAGCGCGTCCTGGCCGAGTACGGCGGCCAGGCGACAGGCGGCGCCGCCGACCCGATGGCGATCTCGTTCGAGAACCACAGGCGGCAGTACGAGGACCTGTTCCGGGCCCTCGACGAGGGCCGGCCCCCGGCCGTGGACGGGCGCGAGGGACTCAGGTCCGTCGAGGTGATCGAGGCGATCTACGCCTCGGTGGCCGAGCGGCGGCCCGTCACCCTCGCCGAGATGCGCGAGCGCTGGGACCGGGGCGGCTAGCCCCTGCGCGCCGCCAGCGCCGCGTCGTAGGCCTCGCGGTCGAGGGGCAGGTCCACCGGCCCGCCCGTCCACGACGACAGGGCGATGGCGTTGGCGAGCTCCAGCGACATGCGGCCTGACGCGCCGTCGCAGCGCGGCGGGCGGCCCTCCCTCACGGCGGCCACCAGGTCGCGGTAGACGGCCGCGTGGCTGGCGCCGGCCGCCAGCGTCTCGGGCGGCCGCTCCACGAGCCGCGGACGGCCGAACGGCTCGGGGTCGGTGAGCGCGTGCTCGCGCAGGCCGGGCTCGACGTCGGTGCGCCTCAAGGAGTCGCCGTTCACTACCACCTTCGCCCGGTCGCAGACCAGCTCCAGGCGCCTGCCCGTCTCGGGCTCGGTGGTGGTGCTGGCGAAGTAGCCGACGGCGCCGCTCTCCCACTCGAGGAGCGCGAGCGCCGTGTCCTCGCACTCGATCGCGTGCCGCGCCGTGCGGGTGAGGCCCACGACGCGCGCCGGCAGGCCCAGCAGGTGCGTCAGGAGGTCGAGCGCGTGCGGCGCCTGGTTCATCAGCACGCCGCCCCCCTCGCCGCGCCAGGTCGCGCGCCAGGAGGCGACCCGGTAGTAGGCGGCCGTCCGCAGCCACGGCTCGACGACCTCGACGCGCTGCACCGGGCCCAGCTCGCCTCCCTCGACCCAGGCCTTCAGCCGCTCCGTGAGCGGCGAGAAGCGCTGCTGGAACGACACCGCCAGGACCCGCCCCGCCCGCTCCGCCGCCTCGACCATCCTGTCGGCCTCGGACGCGGTCACGGCCATCGGCTTCTCGACGAGCACGTGCGCGCCCGCGGCGAGGGCCGCCTCGGCCACCGGGGCGTGGAACGGGTGCGGGGTGAGGACCGAGACGACGTCGGGCCGCACCTCGGCGAGCATCGCCTCCAGGTCGGCGAACAGCGGCGCGCCGGTGCGCTCGGCGACCGGCGCGGCCCTGGCGGCGTCGACGTCGCAGAGCGCGACCAGCTCGGCCCCCGGCGTCGCCTCGATGGCCGCGAGGTGCTGGCCGGCGATGTTCGCGCCCGCGCCCACGAGGGCGAAGCGCAGGACCGCGCTCTCTCGCATGCTGGCGCGATGCTAACGGGCGGCGCGGCCGGCGGGGCGGCCGCGGCCGGCCTGGCGGGCCCGCGCCCCGCCCCATCGATGAAGGGACGCTGGACGGAAGCCCCGGACGCGTTCGGTCGAATCGTGATAGGTTCCCGTCCAAAGGCAAAGCTCGAAGGGAGCGGGATGAGATGAGACTCCTCCGCAGCGTGTTGGCGTTGATGGCCGCCCTCGCCGTGTTCGGCGCGGCGTGGGCCCAGGACTACCCGTGGAAGCCGGAGAGGCCGATCACGGTCATCGTGCCGTGGGCGGCCGGCGGCTCGACCGACCAGGTGACGCGCGTGATCGCCTCCGAGATCGAGAGGGCCCTGGGCGTGAGCGTCGTGGTCGTGAACCAGCCGGGCGCTTCCGGCTCGATCGGCACCACGAACGCCCTCAACGCGCCCAAGGACGGCTACACCTGGGCGGCCGGCGCGGTCCGCGACCTCGGCACCTACGCCGTGCTCGACATGCTCGACACGCGCCTCGAGGACTGGCACCTCTACTTCGCCGTGTCCAACACCGGCGTCATCGCGGTCAACGCGAACACGCCCTACCAGACCTTCGACGACCTGCTGCAGGCCATGCGCGACAGGCCCGGCCAGGTGACCGTGGCCACCGCCGGCCTCTCGTCCGCGGGCCACACGGTGATCGAGGCGATCGCCGCCGCGACCGGCATCACCTACCGGCACATCCCCTATGACGGCGGCAACCCCGCGGTGATCGGCACCGTGGGCGGCGAGGCCGAGGTCGTGACGCAGCTCGCCGTCGAGGAGGCCGAGATGCTCCGCGCCGGCCGCCTGCGCGCGCTGGCCGCGTTCTCCGACGTGCCGCTGATCCTCGACGGCGTCGGCGAGATCCCGCCGATCACGAACTGGCTCCCCGACCTCAAGGTGCCCACGAACTACTTCGGCATCTGGGCGCCCAAGGGCATCCCCGAGGAGGTCGTCGAGACGATGAACATGGTCTGGGAGAACGTGATCGAGAACTCCGAGGCCCTGCGCGCCTACGCGCAGGAGCGCGGCGCGATCTTCGACCCGATGTACGGCGACGAGGCGCTGGCCACCGGCATCCCGTCGGCGGCGCACCAGGCGTACACGCTCTGGGACGGCGACAAGGCGCCCATCGACCCGGCCAGCATCGGCTACGAGCGCCCGTAACCCCCACTGCCAGCCAGGCTCCCTCCGCCCCGCGGGGGCGGGGGGAGCCTGACGCACCAGAGAGATGCCGCGCACCGACCTACCCGCCTCCATCGGGCTGATCCTCTTCGGCGCCTTCGTCGTCTACGAGTCGTGGCGCATGCCGCGCTTCGAGAGGATCGGCGGCACCATCTACTCCGCGCCCGGGCTGGTGCCCGGGATCCTCGGGGCCGTCGTCGCGCTCCTCGGCGTCGTCATGCTGTTGCGCTACCTCGCCGCGCGGGGCGCCGCGCGCTCGGCCGCGGCCTTCGCGCACGCCGAGGCCGGCTCCGGCTCGACCGGCCTGCCGCTCGCTGCCGCCGAGGGAGCCCAGGCGGAGGAGGCGCCAGCCGAAGAGCAGGCACGCCCGTCCACGGCGAGGCTGCTCTGGACGCTCGGCCTGACGGTGGTCTACGCCGCCGGCCTGGTGGGGCGCCTGCCCTTCTGGCTCGCCACGTTCCTGTTCGTCTTCACCTACATCGTCGTGTTCGAGCGCTCCGGCTACGAGGACGCGGCCAGCACCCTGCGCGGACTGGCGTTCGCCGCCGGCATCGCCGCCGCCACCGCTTTCGCCGTGCCGTTCGTCTTCGAGCGCATCTTCCTGGTGAACCTGCCGTGAGGGGGACGCGTGACCGGGTCGCTCGCGGCCCGTGGTCCCCTCCCGAGGCAGAAGCGCCAGGACGCGAGTTCGTGAGGGGGAGAGGCCGGTGCTAGAGGGGGTCGGCTACTTCTTCCAGGCGATAGCGGGCTTCCTGACCCCGGGCTCGCTGTTCAACGTCCTCTGGGCCACGCTGCTGGGGATCGTCGTCGGCATGCTCCCCGGCCTCACGGCCACGCTCGGGGTGGCGCTGCTCACGACCCTGACGTTCTCGATGCCGTCCGAGCAGGCCATCCTCGTGCTGATCTGCATGTACGTGGGCGCGATCTACGGCGGCAGCCGCAGCGCGATCCTGCTTAACATCCCGGGGACGCCGGCCAGCGCCGCCACCGTCCTCGACGGGCACCCGCTCGCCCGCCGCGGCGAGGCCGGCAGGGCGATGGGCATCGCCACCGCCGGGTCGTTCCTCGGCGGGTTCATCGGCATGGTCCTGCTGGCGACGATCGCGCCGTTCCTCGCCGAGGCCGCCCTGCGCTTCCAGTCGTTCGAGTTCTTCTGGCTGGCCGTGTTCGGGATCATCATCGCCGGCCGCCTGACGGCGCTCGAGGACCCGCTGAAGGGCTGGATCGCCGGCTTCCTCGGCCTGATCGTGGCGATGGTCGGCCAGGAGACGATCTACTCCTACCAGCGGTTCGCCTACGGCAACGCCGACCTGGCCGGCGGCTTCGGGCTGCTGCCCGTGCTGGTGGGGATGTTCGGCTTCACCGAGGTGCTGTTCGTGATGCGCCAGCCGGCCGCGCAGGTGATCCGCAGCGCGGTCGACTCGGTCGTGCCGAGGGTCCGCGAGGTGCTCAGGTACTGGCCGACGATCATCCGCTCCGGCGTGATCGGCACGCTGATGGGCCTGATCCCCGGCGTCGGCGAGGACATGGGCGCGTGGGTGTCGTACGCCACCGCCCGCGGCTCGTCGAAGGAGCGCGACAGGTTCGGCAAGGGCTCGGTCGAGGGCCTGATGGCCGCCGAGACCGGCAACAACGCCGCGGTGCCGGGCGCGCTGATCCCGGTGCTCACGCTGGCGGTGCCGGGCTCCGCGCCGGCGGCCGTGCTGCTCGCGGCCCTGTTCATCCACGGCATCCGCCCCGGCCCGCTGATCATGATCGAGTCGCCCTCGTTCGTCTACGAGGTCACGGCGATGGTCTTCATGGCCACCGTGGCGATGCTGGTGCTGGGCCTCGCCCTCACCAAGCCGCTCCTGACCGTGCTGCGCGTGCCCTACTCGCGCCTGATGCCCATCATCATGGTGCTCTGCACGGTAGGCGCCTTCGCGATCGCCAGCCGCGTCTTCGACATCTGGGTGATGCTCGCGTTCGGCGTGATCGGCTACGTGCTGAGGGCGATGGGCTTCCCGCTCGCGCCGCTCATCCTCGGCGTCGTCCTGGGTCCGATCCTCGACGCGAACCTCAGGCGCGGCCTCGTCCTCTCGGGCGGCTCGCTGGCGCCGTTCTTCACGCGGCCGATCAGCCTGGTGCTGTGGGTGACGATCGTCGTGACGGTGCTGCTCGGCGTGCCCGCCGTGCAGCGGGCGTTCTCGCGCGTGTTCAGGCGCAGGCGTGCGGTGGCTGGTGCCGGTGCCGACGAGGCCTAGGAGCTTCACCCTGGCGCTGTGCAACGAGGTCGTGCGCGAGCTCCCGTTCGCGCGCCAGTGCGACCTCGCCGCGCGCCTCGGCTACGACGCGATCGAGCTGGCGCCGTTCACGCTCGTGGAAGACCCGCGGCGGGTCACCGACGCCCAGCTCGCCGGCTGGCGGCGCCAGGCCGAGGACGCCGGCGTGCGCGTCTCCTCGCTGCACTGGCTGCTGACGGCCCCCGAGGGGCTCTCGATCACCACCAGCGAGGCGCGGGTGCGCGGCGACACCCTCGACGTGATCGCCGCGCTCGTCGACATGTGCGCCGCCCTCGGCGGGAGCGTGCTGGTGCACGGCTCGCCCAAGCAGCGCGAGCTCTCGGCCGAGGACCCGCGGGGCGACGCCGAGCGCGGCCGCGAGGCGTTCGCCTTCGCCGCGCGGCGCGCCGAGGCCGCCGGCGTCGTCTACTGCATCGAGCCGCTGGCCGCGAGCGAGACGGCGTTCGTCAACACCGTGGCCGAGGCCGAGGCGATCGTGGCCGAGGTAGGCAGCCCGGCCCTGCGCACGATGGTCGACACCCGCGCCGCGCGCCTCAGCGAGGCCGAGCCGGTCGAGGAGGTGCTGGCGCGCGGCCTCGAGGCCGGCACCGTGGCCCACGTGCACGTGAACGACACCAACCGGCGGGCGCCGGGGCAGGGCGAGGACAGGTTCCTCGGCGTGTTCGACGTCCTCGACAGGGCGGGATACGCTGGCACCGTGGCCGTCGAGCCGTTCGAGTACGTGCCCGACGGACCCGCCACCGCCGCCCGCGCCGCCGGCTACGTGACGGGACTGCTCGAGGCCCTGGCCGCGCGCCGGGGCCGCTCGGAGGGAGACGATGTCGTTCGCTTCCGTCGCTGAGCTCGAGGCGAAGCTGGCCGAGCCCTCGCCCCGCCTGGTCGAGGACATGCGCCGCGTGGAGGGCGACCTCCTGCTCCTCGGCGCCGGCGGGAAGATGGGCCCGAGCCTCGCGATGCTGGCGCGCAACGCGCTGGACGCCGCGGGCAAGGGCTCGCGGGTGATCGCCGTGTCGCGCTTCTCGGACGAGGCCGTCGCCAGGCGGCTGGAGGAGGCCGGCGTCAGGGTCGTGAAGGCCGACCTGCTCGACGAGTCGCAGCTCGCCTCCCTCCCCGACGCGCCCAACGTCGTCTACATGGCGGCGATGAAGTTCGGCACCACGGGCCAGGAGCACCGCACCTGGGCGATGAACACCTACCTGCCCGGCCGCGTCGCCGACCGCTTCCGGGACGCGCGCGTCGTGGCGTTCTCGAGCGGCAACGTCTACCCGCTGAGGGAGCTGACCGCCGGGCCGCCCGACGAGGACGACCCCGTCGGGCCCGTGGGCGAGTACGCCTGGTCGGTGCTGGGGCGCGAGCGCATGTTCCAGTACTTCTCCGAGCGCTACGGCACGAAGGTCGCGCTGCTCAGGCTCAACTACGCCGTCGAGATGCGCTACGGGGTGCTCGTCGACATCGCCCTGGCCGTGCGCGACGGCCAGCCCGTCGACGTCTCGATGGGCCACGTGAACGTGATCTGGCAGGGCGACGCCAACGAGGTCGCGCTGCGCGCGCTGCTCCACTGCGACTCGCCGCCGCGCGTCATCAACCTCACCGGCCCCGAGACGGCGTCCGTGCGCAAGCTGGCCCAGCGGCTCGGCGAGCGCATGGGCAAGGAGCCCGTGTTCGTCGGTGCGGAGCAGCCCAGCGCGCTGCTCAACGACGCCTCGCGCTGCCACGCGCTGTTCGGCTACCCGCGCGTGGCGCTGGAGACGATGGTCGACTGGGTCGCCGACTGGGTCGGCAGGGGCGGCGAGGTCCACGGCAAGCCCACGAAGTTCCAGGTGAGGACGGGGGAGTTCTGATGGCGCGCGCTCGGTCCACGGCGGCGCACGCCGCGCGGGAGGGAGGGCGCTGATGGCCCTCGACGCCGCCAAGGCCGCGCTGCTCAGGGACGGCGCCGTCATCCCCGCCCACCCGCTGGCGCTGAACGCCGAGAGGCGCCTCGACGAGCGCCGTCAGCGGGCCCTCACGCGCTACTACGTCGCGGCCGGCGCCGGCGGCGTGGCCGTGGGCGTACACACGACCCAGTTCGAGATCCGGAAGGTCGGTCTCCTCGAGCCCGTGCTGCGGCTGGCCGCCGAGACCGCCGACGAGGCTGCGGGGGGCCGGACGTTCGTGAAGGTCGCCGGGGTCCTCGGCGGCAGGGACCAGGCCCTGCGCGAGGCCGAGCTCGCCGCTGCGCTCGGCTACGACGTCGCGCTCCTGAGCCTCAAGGGGCTCGACCACATGAGCGAGGCCGAGCTGGTGAGGCACGCCGAGGCGGTGTCGCAGGTGATGCCGATCATGGGCTTCTACCTGCAGACGGCCGTGGGTGGCCGGCGGCTGTCGCACGCGTTCTGGCGCGACCTCGCCGAGCTGCCCGGACTGGTGGGGATCAAGGTCGCGCCGTTCGACAGGTACGCGACGATCGACGTGGTGCGCGCCGTCGCGGCCTCCTCCCGAGCCGACGACGTCGCGCTCTACACCGGCAACGACGACAACATCGTCGTCGACCTGCTCACGCCGTTCCGCGTCGCCGTCGACGGCCGGGTCGTCGAGAAGCGCATCGTCGGCGGGCTCCTCGGCCAGTGGGCGGTGTGGACGCGCGTGGCCGTCGAGCTCCTCGAGGAGGTCAAGCGCTACCGCGGCCAGGCGAGCGTGCCCGTCGAGCTGCTGACGCGCGCGGCCCGCTGGACCGACGCCAACGCCGCCGTCTTCGACGCCGCCAACCGCTTCCACGGCGTGATCGCCGGCGTCCACGAGGTCCTCAGGCGCCAGGGCCTGATGGAGGGCACCTGGTGCCTCGACCCGGCGGAGGGCCTCTCGCCCGGCCAGGCCGAGGAGATCGACCGCGTCTACCGCGAGCACCCGGACCTCACCGACGACGAGTTCGTGAGGGCGCACCTGAGCGAGTGGCTGAGCTGAGGGGCCCGGGCGAGGCGCGCGTCGAGCCGCTGACGCCCCGCGACGTGCCGGCGGCCGCGAGGCTCTCGGCGGGCGTGGGCTGGAACCAGGTGGAGGCCGACTGGGAGCGCCTGCTCGCCGTGGCGCCGGGCGGCGTGTTCGGCGCCCGCCTGGGCGGCGAGCTCGTCGGCACCGCGTCGCTGGCGAGGCACGGCGACCGCCTCGCCTGGCTTGGCATGGTCATCGTCCGCGAGGACCTGCGCGGGCGCGGCCTGGGGGGCAGGCTGGTGGAGGCGGCGCTGGCGAGCTGGACGCCGCCGGCGGGCGGCGCCGTCGGCCTCGACGCGACCGAGCTCGGCGCGCCCGTCTACCTCAGGCGCGGCTTCGAACCCGTCGCCGCGATCGACAGGTGGACCGGGGTGCTGCGCGCTCCGGCGGGCTCCGCCGCCGCGCGCGAGGCGGGCCCGGAGGACCTCGAGGCCATCGCGGCGCTCGACGCCGCGGCCACCGGGGTGGACAGGCGGCGCCTGTTGGGGCGCATGCTGTCGGAGCCGGGCACGGCCGTGTTCGTCGCCGAGGGGGCGCGCGCCTACGGCGCGCTGCGACCGGGCCGCGCGCGGTGGCACGTGGGGCCGGTCGTGGCGGAGGACGAGGAGGCCCTGGGGGCGGTCCTCGCCGCCGTGGCGGAGCGCGCCGCCGGGCGCGAGGTGTTCCTCGACGCCGTGCGCTCCGAGGCCCGCCGCGAGGTGCTCACGCGCCTGGGCCTCGGCGCCGTGCGCGAGCTGAGGCGCATGCTGAGGCCGGCGAGGCCGGAGCTGGCCATGCTGGACGAGCGCGTGCTCGCCGCGACCGCTTTCGAGTGGGGCTGAGCAGCAGGGAGGGTGAAGGGTGAGCGAGACGAGGGTCGGCATCGCCATGAACGGCGTCACGGGCCGCATGGGCACGAACCAGCACCTGATCAGGTCGATACTGGCGATCCGCGAGCAGGGCGGAGTCAGGGGCCCGCGCGGCACGATCGTCCCCGAGCCGGTGCTCGTGGGCAGGGACGCGGCCAAGCTCGAGCGGCTGGCCGCGGCGCACGGCCTCACGCGCTGGACCACCGACCTCGACGAGGCGCTGGCGATGGGCGACGTGACCGTCTACTTCGACGCGCTCTCGACGTCGCACCGCGCACCGGCGGTGATGAAGGCGATCGAGGCGGGCAAGCACGTCTACTGCGAGAAGCCCGTGGCCGCCGACCTGGCCACGGCCCTGGAGCTGGCGCGCGCCGCCGAGCGGCGGGGCGTGAAGAACGGCGTGGTGCAGGACAAGCTGTTCCTGCCCGGCCTGCTGAAGCTGAAGAGGCTCCTCGACTCGGGCTTCTTCGGGCGCGTGCTCTCGGTGCGCGGCGAGTTCGGCTACTGGGTGTTCGAGGGCGACTGGCAGCCGGCGCAGCGGCCGTCGTGGAACTACCGCGCGGCCGAGGGCGGCGGGATCATCCTCGACATGTTCGCCCACTGGGAGTACGTGATCACGAACCTGTTCGGGCGCATCGAGTCGCTGGTGGCCCTGGGGGCGACCCACGTCCCCGAGCGCTGGGACGAGCGGGGCGAGCGCTACGACGCCGACGCCGACGACGCGGCCTACGCGATCTTCGAGGTCGAGGGCGGCGTGGTGGTGCAGATGAACTCCTCGTGGGCGACGCGCGTCTACCGCGACGACCTGCTGGTGCTGCAGGTGGACGGCACCCACGGTAGCGCGGTGGCCGGCCTGCGCGAGGTGAAGGTGCAGCACAGGGTGACGACGCCGAAGCCCGTGTGGAACCCTGACGTCCCGAACCCCATCGACTTCCGCGCCGGCTGGACGACGGTGCCCACGAACGACGCCTACGACAACGCCTTCAAGGTGCAGTGGGAGCGCTTCCTGCGCCACGTCGTGTGGGACGAGCCCTTCCCCTGGACGCTGCGCGCGGGGGCGCGCGGCGTGCAGCTCGCCGAGCTCGGCCTGACCTCCTGGCGCGAGAAGCGCTGGGTCGACGTCGAGGAGCTGCCGCTGTGAGCCTTGAGCTGCTGCTGCCGCGCGCCGGGAGGAGGCTCGAGCGCTACGCGCCCCGCGCCGAGCCGCCCGCGTGGCCGAAGCCGCAGGGGCCCATCCGCTCGCGCGTCGCGTACGCCGCCGCGCACGTGGTCAAGGACCCGCTGGGCCCCGACTCCGGGCCCGACGCGATCGACTGGGAGGCGACGGTCGCCTACCGCCGCCACCTCTGGTCGTACGGCCTCGGCGTGGCCGACGCGATGGACACCGCGCAGCGCGGCATGGGCCTCGACTGGGAGGCGACGAAGGCGCTCGTCCGCGAGGCGTGCGCGGCGGCGCGCGCGGCGGGCGGGGCCATCGTCTGCGGCGCGAACACCGACCAGGGGCCGGAAGGCGCCCTGCTCTCCCTCGACGACATCGCCGACCTCTACCTCGAGCAGGTCGAGCACATCGAGGCCGCGGGCGGCCGCGTGGTCGTGATGTGCAGCCGTCACCTCGCCAAGGCGGCGAAGGGGCCCGAGGACTACGCCTACGTCTACGACCGCGTGCTCTCGCGCGTGAAGGAGCCGGCGATCGTCCACTGGCTGGGCGAGATGTTCGACCCGGCGCTCACCGGCTACTGGGGCAGCCGCGACGTCGCCGCGGCGATGGACGCCTGCCTCGAGGTGCTCGGCCGGCACGCGGCCAAGGTCGAGGGTATCAAGCTCTCGCTCCTGGACGCCGGTCACGAGGTCGCGATGCGCGCCCGGCTGCCCGCCGGCGTGCGCATGTTCACCGGCGACGACTTCAACTACCCCGAGCTGATCCTCGGCGACGGCGCGCACCACTCCGACGCGCTGCTGGGGATCTTCGACGCGATCGCCCCGGCGGCGTCGGCCGCGCTGCAGGCGCTCGACGCCGGCGACGAGGCGCGCTACCGCGAGGTCCTCGAGCCCACCGTCGCCCTCTCGCGCCACGTCTTCCAGGCGCCGACCTACAACTACAAGACGGGCGTGGTGTTCCTCGCGTACCTCAACGGCTTCCAGGACCACTTCAGGATGGTCGCCGGGATGGAGAGCGCGCGCAGCGTCACCCACCTCGCCGAGCTGTTCGTGCTCGCCGACAGGGCCGGCGTGCTCCTCGAGCCCGAGCTGGCGGTCGAGCGCATGCGGCTCGTGCTGCGCCTCGCCGGGGTGGAGGCGTGAGGACGGCGGCGTGAGCGCGTTCCTCACGCCAGCGCCCGGGCTCGCGCGGCTGAGCCTGAACACGGCCACGGTCCGGGCCGGGCTCCTCGAGACCGTCGAGGCGTGCGCCCGGGCCGGCGTCCCCTGGATCGCCCCGTGGCGCCAGCAGTTCGCCGACGTTCCGGTGCGCCAGGCCGCGAACGCGATCCGCGCCGCGGGCCTGCGCGTCTCGAGCCTCTGCCGCGGCGGCTTCTTCCCGGCCGAGGACGAGCGGGAGAGGCTGAGGCGCATCGACGACAACCTCCGCGCCCTCGACGAAGCCGCCGCTCTGGGCGCCGAGGTGCTGGTGCTCGTCTGCGGCGGCGTCGTGGGCAGGGACCTCGTCGGCTCGCGGCAGATGGTCGAGGACGGCATCGCCGCGCTGCTGGAGCCGGCGGAGGCGCGCGGCGTGAGGCTCGGCATCGAGCCGCTGCACCCGATGTTCGCCGCCGACAGGTCCGTCGTCGTGACCCTCGGCCAGGCGAACGACATCGTCGAGCGCCTGCGCAGCCCCTGGGTGGGCGTCGTCGTGGACGTCTACCACGTGTGGTGGGACCCGCGGGTGGAGGACGAGGTCAGGCGCGCCGGCGATTCGGTCCTCGGCTTCCACGTCAACGACTGGATCGTGCCGCTACCCGACGTCCTCAACGGCCGCGGGATGATGGGCGACGGGGTCATCGACCTGCGCCGCCTGCGCCGCGCCGTCGACGCCGTCGGCTACCGGGGCCCCATCGAGGTCGAGATCTTCAACGAGTCGGTGCGCGCCATGGGCCTCACCCGGGCGCTCGAGCTGATCGTCGCGCGCTACCGCGAGACCGTGATCGAGCCGGGCGAGGCCGTGGCCTGACCGCGGGGGACGGCGGCGGGCCCCTCAGCCCGCCCGCCTGCGCTCCTCCAGCGCCTCGCGGCGCGCCTCGATCATCAGCTCCTCGTGCGCCTCGAAGACCTCGTCGTTCGACGCCAGGGAGGCGCCGGGCACGGTCGGGGACACGAACGTCGGCAGCTCGATGCCCCTCGCGGCGAGCTTGAGGGCCGTGCGGACGTTCAGCTCCTGGACGAGGGCCATGGCCACGATCGTCGAGGCGCCGCCGACGGGCCGCTTCCAGCCCTCGACGGTCACGAGCGCGTCCTCGACCGGCACGCCGGTGTCGATGACGACGTCGGCGACCTCGGCCAGGCGCTTGCCCGAGCTGTGCTCCGGCGGGCGCGAGAGGTTCGCCTTCGACGTGATCGCGACGACGGTGACGCCGCGCTCGCGGCAGTACATCGACGCCTCGATCGCCGCCGAGTTGCGGCCGCCGTGCGAGATCGCCACCAGGACGTCGCCGCGGCGGATGGGCTCGTGCGACAGGAAGCGCTCGATGTAGCCCTCCTTGCGCTCGAGCCACAGGAGCTCGCGCACGCCGCCGGGCCCGAGCACGTTGTGCCACATCACCCTCGGGTCGGTGAGCGGGTGGAGGCCGACGAACCCCCCGTAGCGCGGGAACGCGTCCTGCGTGGGCAGGACCGAGTGCCCGCTGCCGAACAGGTGCACCAGGTGGCGCGACGCCAGCGCGTCGGCCATGCGGCTCGAGGCCTCGTCTAGGGCGCCCTCCTGCGTCCGGGCCGTCTCCTGCAGTATCGCCGTTAGTCTCTCGAGGAACTGGCTCATATCGTCTCCTTGGTGGTCGCGCGACCGCCGCGCCGGCCCCCCGCGCTGCGGGCGGCGCCGGACGGAGCCGACGCCGGTCCCTTCAGCACCCACCGGATGCGGTAGCGGTCGCCGCGCATGATCGAAGCGGTGAACTCGAACGGCGCGCCCCCCGAGAAGGCGACGCGCTCGACGTAGAACCCGCAATCGTTGGCCGGCACGCCCAGCAGGGCGGCGTCGGCCTTGCCTATCGCCGTCACCGCGAACGTCTCGTGCGCCTCGTCGATGGTGAGCCCGTAGCGCTCCCGCAGCGTCTCGTAGAGCGAGGCGTCCTCCGACAGGACGGCGAGCAGGTCGGGGAAGCGCTCCTCGACGAGGTACGTCGTCTGCACGCCGATGGGCTGGCCGTCGCCAGTGCGCAGGCGCTTGAGCAGGTAGACGGGCTGCCCCACAGGTACGCCGAGGCGGCTCGCGACCTGCCGCGGCGCCGGGACGACGCTCCCCTGCACGAGCCTCGCGCCGGCGCGCAGGCCGAGCGCGTCCATGTCCTGCGTGAACGAGGTCAGGCCGCGCTCGCCCGCCGTGAGGGTGGGCTTGCGCACGAACGTGCCGCGGCCGGGCCCGCGCTCGAGGTAGCCGTCGAGCACGAGGTTGCGGAGCGCCTGGCGCACGGTCACGCGGCTCACGCCGTACGCCTCCACGAGCTGCTCCTCGGTGGGGATGCGCTCCCCGGCCGCCCACCTGCCGGCGAGGATCTGCTGGCGCAGCAGCGTCTCGAGCTGGCGGTAGAGGGGCTCCGGCCTCGACCTGTCGACACCCCGGCTCACGGCAGGTACACCTCGTCCCCTTCCCTGGCGTAGACGGCGGCCCCGAACGCCCCCGCGGCGCGGCCCAGCTCGGCGACGCGGACCGGCGTGGCCCGCGATGACGGCGAGGCGCACGCCTCGAAGACCGCGCGCACGCGCGGCATCAGCTCGGCCACGAGCTCCGCCACGCCCCCGCTGACGACCACCGCCTCGGGGTCGAACAGCGACGCCAGCGAGGCGAGCCCGGCCCCGACCTCGGCCACGAACCTGTCGAGGACCGCCGCCGCCTCGACGTCGCCCGCGGCCGCGGCGGCTGACAGCTCGCGGGCACGCACGGGCCGGCTCAGCGCCGCGGCGCGCCTCTCCAGCGCCTGTCCCGAGGCCGTGGCCTCCCAGGGGCCGACCTCGGGGGGCGCGGAGCCGCGGGCGGTCGCGGCGCCGGCCGGGTCCCCGGCGGCGCCGGGCCGGTCGTGCCCGCCCACCGGGGGTGCCCCCAGCGCCAGCCAGCCGAACGACCCCGCGGTGCCGTTCGCGCCGCGCACCAGCCGCCCCGAGCGCATGACGGCGCCGCCGATGCCGGTGCCGATCGTGACGAGCAGGGCGTCCTTCAGCCCCCTGGCGGCGCCGAAGCGCGCCTCGCCGAGCAGCGCCACGTGCCCGTCGTTGGCGAGCGCCACGGGGGCGGCCAGGCGCGCGCCGAGCTCGGCGGCCAGGCCCGGCCCCTCGAGGAAGCGGGCGTTCGGCACCCAGACGGCGACGCCGTCGACGACGCGGCCCGGGACCCCGACGCCGACGCCGGCCACCGGCCCGCCCAGGGCGCCGGCGACGAGCTCGACGAGCGCGCCGAGGTCCGGCGGGAGCGGGGAGGCCGCCACGAGCGTGGGCCGCTCCGCGCCCTCCTCCCAGACGGCCACGCGCACGTTCGTGCCGCCCACGTCCACGCCGGCGAAGCGGCGTCGGGCGGGCACGGGGTCGTGCGCCGCACCGCGGCTCGTCACCCCTTCACCCCCGTCGTCGCGACGCCGGTGATGAAGAAGCGCTGCAGCAGCAGGAAGATCAGCACGCTGGGGAGGACCGCCACGGCGGCGCCGGCCATCACCACGTTCTGGAAGCGGATCGCGCTGGTGTAGGACACCAGCCGGTTCAGCGCCAGGACGACGGTGTGCATGCGCTCGCTCTGCAGCACCGTGAGGGGCCACAGGAACGAGTTCCAGTGGTACACGAACGCGAAGACGAGCAGGCTGGCGACCGCCGGCCCGAGCAGTGGCGTGACGATGCGCCACAGGATCGTCCACTCCGACGCCCCGTCGATGCGCGCCGACTCGAGCAGCTCGTCGGGGATCCCGGCGATGAACTGCCGCATCAGGAAGATGCCGAACGCGTTCGCGAGGTAGGGGAGCATCGCCCCGAGGTAGGTGTCCACGAGGCCCAGCGCCTCGATGACCTTGAAGAGCGGCACGAGCGTGACGATCGGCGGCAGGAACATCGTGGCCAGCACGAGGTTGAAGAGCAGGGCCTTGCCGCGGAAGCGGTGCTTCGCGAAGACGTAGCCCGCCATCAGGCTCGTGAGCAGGATGCCCGCCGTGGTGCCGCCGGCGATGATCAGGCTGTTGACGAACGCGCGCCCGTAGTCGACGACGCTGAACGCCTGGCGGTAGGCGTCGAGGCTCGGCGCGGCCGGCAGCCACACCGGGGGCGAGGCCTGCAGCTCCTGCGGCGTCTTGAGGCTCGAGGCGAGCATCCAGAACAGCGGGAACAGCATCACCGCGGCGATCGCTAGGGCCAGCGCGGCGCTCAGCGCGCCGGTGGCGACGCGGCCCCTCCCGCGCGCGGCGGTCACGGCCCGCCCTCCGGGGAGCCGCGCAGCAGCCGCATCACCGCGCCGACGGCGGCCACGAGCACGAGGAACAGCACGAACGCCATCGCGCTGGCGCGGCCCGCCTGGCCGAACTCGAACGCGGTGCGGTAGACCTGGAACGACAGCACGTTCGTCGCGTTGGCCGGACCGCCCTGCGTGAGCACGTAGACGGGCTCGAACACCTGCACGGTGTTGATCAGGGCGATCACGACGACGAACAGCAGCGTGCGGCGCATCAGCGGCAGGGTCACGTAGCGGGTCCGCTGCAGGGCGTTGGCGCCGTCGATCAGCGCGGCCTCGTAGTAGACGTCGGGGATCTGCGTCAGCCCGGCGATGACCAGGACCGTGTAGTAGCCGATCGTCTGCCAGACGTTGAAGATCACGAGCGACACGAGCGCCGTGTCGACCGAGCCCAGCCACGCCTGCCGCGGCAGCCCGAAGGCGCCGAGCACCTGGTTGAGCGGCCCGTAGAGCGGGGAGTAGAGGTAGCTCCAGATGATCGCCACGGCGATCGTGGGGATCATGTACGGGACGAACAGGACCGAGCGCAGCGCCGCGCGCCCCCGCGCCAGGCCGCGGTAGAGGAACTGGCCCAGGAGGAACGACAGCGGGAGGATCAGCACGAGGCAGAGCCCCGCGTAGGCCAGCGTGTTCCTCAGGGCGGCGTTGAAGACCCTGTCGCCGAAGAGGCTCAGGTAGTTCTTGAGCCCCACGTACGTCATGCCCGACAGCGGCGTGTACATCGACCACTCGTTCAGGCTGATCCAGGCGGTGAGCAGCACGGGCGTCACGACGAAGGCCAGGAGTAGCCCCAGCCCCGGCGCGAGGAGCAGCCACGTGGCGGTCGACGGTCGGGTCAGCATGGCGACGGTGGAGCGCCGGCCGGGCGCGCCCCCTCGGGTCGGTGCCCGGCCGGCGCGGCGTTCACGTCAGCGGTCGAGGATCGACTGTACCTCGCGGTCCGCCTGCTCCATCGCCTGCTCGGCGGTGAGCTGCCCGACCTCCATCGCCTCCAGCGCCTGCTGCACGGCGACGGTGGCCTCGGCGCCGCCGATCAGCGTCGGGAAGGGGATCGCGTTGCCGAGCTGCGAGATGTAGCCCTCGAGGAACGGCGTCGACAGCTCGTCCTGGTGGGCCGCCACGTCGCTGTTGCGGCTCGGCAGGATGCCCATCGACATCAGGATGTCGCCCATCGCGCTCGAGCCGCCCTGGCCGCTCTCCGGCCCGTTCAGCCAGGCGAGGAAGTCCCAGGCCGCGGCCTGCGCCTCGGCGGAGGCGTTCGCGTTGACGATCGTCAGCCAGGCGTAGGAGACGGGGTGCGGGCCGTCGCCGTTCGGGCCCACGGGGATCGGCGCGGTGGCGATGTCCTCGAAGGCGTCGCCCATCGAGTCGCGCAGGGCGCTCTGCCACCAGTTGGCCATGATGATCATGGCGGTCTCGCCGTTGGCGAAGTGCTGGAGGTAGGGCCCCGTGGTGCTGGCGTTGGCGGTGGCCATCGACGGGTCGGTCGAGCCCGCGGCGATCAGCCGCTCGTAGAGCCGCGCGGCCTCGAGGGCGGCCGGCTCGTCGAGGACCGCCTGGCCGTCGCGGATCAGCGCGCCGCCGTTCGAGTAGACGAGCGAGAGCCAGGGGTGCACGACCCCGGAGTCCCAGTTCGTGATGATGCCGAAGCCCTGCCGGACGGTCACGTTGCCCTGCTTGACGGTCAGCTTGGCGGCGTACTCCTCGAGCTCGTCCCACGTCGTGGGCGGGCCCGGCAGGCCGGCCTCCTCGAAGAGGCGCCGGTTGTAGTTCAGCGCGTAGAGGTTCACCTCGTTCGGGTAGCCGTAGATCGTGTCGCCGACGCTCACGCTGCCGACGAGGCCCGCCGGCCAGCCGTCGGTGACGTCGGCGGCGAGCTCGTCGGGGATCGGCGCCGCCACGCCGTTCGCGACCAGCTCGGGCAGCCACAGCTCGTAGATGCCCGCGATCGTGGGGCCGCTGGCGCTGGCCGCCTGCGACCGCAGCGTCGACAGCAGGTTGCCGAAGGGCACGGCGCGCACCTGGATCGTCACGCCGGGGTTCTCCGCCTCGTAGCGGTCGATCGCCTCCTCGAGCAGCGCCACCGTCTCGGGCGGCCAGTGCGTCAGGTAGGTGAGCTGCTGCGCCAGGGCACCGCCCGAGCAGGCGGAGACCAGCGCCGCTAGCAGCCAACGGAAAGGCCTAGGGACGAGCTTCGTCATCGGCGCACCTCCAGGGTTCGCGGGTTGCCGCTCGCGACAATGTTATATTGTTGTAACAAAGTCTGCAACGCAGCCCGTCCCGCGCCGCGGCGTAGCCTCTCGGCATGGACGCGGGGTCGGCACCTGAGGAGCGGCGCCTGCGGCGCGAGCTCGGCGTGTTCGGCGCTGTCATGCTCGGCCTCGGCTCGATCGTCGGCACGGGCGTGTTCGTGTCGTTGGGCGTCGCGGCCGGCGTGGCCGGTCCCGCGGTGCTGCTGGCGATCGCGATCGGCGCCGCCGTGGCCGCGCTGAACGGCCTCTCCAGCGCCCAGCTCGCCGCCGACCACCCCGTCTCCGGCGGGACCTACGAGTACGGCTACAGGTACCTGCGGCCCTGGCTCGGGTTCCTCGCGGGCGTGACCTTCCTGCTGGCGAAGAGCGCCTCCGCCGCGACGGCCGCGCTCGGCTTCGCCGGCTACCTGCTCGGGCTGCTCGGTCTGCCCGGCCGCTGGAGCGTGCCCGTCGCCGTCGCCGCCGTGGCGGGCCTCACCGTCGTCGTGCTGGCGGGCGTGCGGCGCTCGAACGCCGTGAACGTGGCCGTAGTGTCGGTGACGCTCCTGAGCCTGCTGGCCTTCGTCGTCGCCGGCGCTCCGGCGGCGCTGGCGAACGGCGCCGGGAACCTCGTGCCCTTCTTCGCCCCCGAGCCGGGCTCGGCGCCGCTGCCGGCGCTCCTCGAGGCGTCGGCGCTGATGTTCGTCGCGTTCACCGGCTACGGGCGCATCGCGACGCTGGGCGAGGAGGTCGTCGAGCCGCGCCGCACGATCCCGCGCGCCGTCGTCGCGGCGCTCGTCGCGGTGATGGTCCTCTACGCGCTGGTGGGGCTCGTCGGCGTCGGAGCCGTCGGGGCGGACGGCCTCTCTCGCGTCGAGGGCCGCGCGGCGCCCCTGGAGCTGGCCGCGAGGTCCTTCGGGGCCCCGGTCGTCGCGAGGGCGGTGGCGGTCGGCGCGGTGACCGCGATGCTCGGCGTGGCGCTGAACCTCGTCCTCGGGCTCTCGCGCGTGCTGCTGGCGATGGGCCGCCGCGGCGACGCGCCGCGCGCGTTCGGGCGCCTCGACGCCGGCGGCACGACGCCCACCGCGGCCGTCCTCGCGGTGGGCGTCCTCGTGGCGCTGCTCGCCTCGGTGGGGAACGTGCGCACCACCTGGTCGTTCAGCGCCTTCACCGTGCTCGTCTACTACGCGGTCACGAACGTCTGCGCCCTGGCGCTGCCTGCCTCGGCGCGCATGTTCCCGCGCTGGACGGCGTGGGTCGGGCTCGTCGGCTGCCTGGGGCTGGCGGCCTTCGTCGAGCCGCGCGTGCTGCTTACCGGAGCGGCGCTGCTAGCGGCCGCCGTGCTGCTGCGCGCCGCCCTCAGAGGGTGGGCGTGAACGTCGGGACGCATCGTGGCGCGGAGGGCTGGGGCCGGCCTCGCTGGGTCAGAAGTACGGGTAGTACGTCAGTTTCGGTCGCGTGGGCGCAGCCGCGTTCTGTAGCAGGACGTGGCTGAACGTATCGGAGTCGTCCAGGACGACGGTCCAGCGGACCCAGTTCCAGCCCTCCTCCAGGCTCACGTCGGCCGTGACCTCGTCCGCGACGCAAGCGTCGCTCAGAGCGACGACGTCGACCGGCCCGTCCGCGTAGACCAGGCCGTAGAAACCCTGCGCGGCGTACCCGTCGTCCTCGAACGTCTCGACCTCCTCCGGCGTGGCCAGGCCGTAGGCGAGGCCTAGGGGCGTGATCACGAGGAAACCGGGAACGGCGATGCCGTCGCCGAGAACCGCGCGGGTGACCTTCACGGACCCGTCCGAGACCTCGGGCGTGCACAGCTCCCCGGCGAGGTGGAGCAGGTCCGCGGCGGGCACCAGGACGGCCGCCAGGTCCTCGGGCGCGGGCAAGGGGACCTCGACGCTGCCGTCGTCGCCGACGAACCCGAGCGGTCCGAGCAGCAGCCCCTCGACCTCCACGAGGGCGGCGGGCAGCAGCGCCGAGGCCGCCCCCGAGCCCTCCAGCTCGTCAGGGTCGATCAGGCCTACGCCCACGGCCAGGGCTGGAGGAGGGTCGGCCACCGGCGGCGGGTAGAAGGTGAGCGCGGCGTGGCTCGTCCGTGCGGGCGGGGTCGGCCCGCCGCAGGCGGCGAGGAGCGCCGAGAGGGCGAGGAGGAGCAGGGGCCTTCGGGTCGCGATGCGCATCGGTCCTCCGTTCGAGAGAGCCTAAGGCTCCCACGCCGGCGGCGCGCGCAGCATGAGGAACCCGACAAGTCCCCTCGGGTACCGCCGTGCTCGCGGTCCGCGACGGCCCGGTGGACGCCGTCGCGGCCTCGACGGTGGCGGTCCTCCGCCCCGGCGCTTGACAAGAGCCGGCAGGACCCCTACTTTATACGCACGTTTCATACGGTCGTTTGAGGAAGGTCGGTGCTGGCGCACACCGGCGACGCGAGAGGAGAAGGGATGGCGGAGTTCGTCGAGGAGCAGGCCAAGCGTTCGACGCGGGAGGCGATCCTCGACGCGGCGTTCGCGATCCTGGCGCGCGACGGGTACGAGGCGCTCACCGCCCGCAACGTGGCGCAGGAGGCGGGCACGAACCTCGCCCTCGTGAACTACTACTTCGGCGGGAAGAAGGGCCTGCTCCTCGCGCTCTACGACAGGCTGGAGGCGGACCGCTTCGCGCGCCAGCAGGCCCTCTACGCCGACGACGGGGAGCCTCTCTCCGCCAAGTGGCGCCGCGCCGTCGAGTACTACCGCCGGGACCTCGCGGACGGCTTCGTGCGCGTCCACCACGAGCTCCAGGCGCGCGGGTACGCCGACCCCGAGCTCGCGTCCCGCGGGCGGCGCCGCGTCGTGTCGTGGGCGGAGCTGCTCGCCGACGTCTGCCGGCGCCACCTGCCGCGGCTGGGGATCGACCTCCCGCCCGACCGCCTCGCCTTCGCCTTCAGCGCTTTCTGGTACGGCATGGAGCAGCTGCACCTGACGGGCGTCTCCGAGGACGAGGCGCCGTTCTTCGCGATGCTCGACGCGTTCGGCGACTGGCTCGAGGAGCGGGAGAAGGCGGCCGCCGGGCGCGAACGCTCCGGCGCGAGGAGCCGGCCGTGAGCGCTCCTCGCTCGCGGGCGGCGCGTCGACCGTGCGGCCGCAGCGAGGCCCGCCCGTGAGGGCCCTCGAGCCGCGCGTCTCGGGCCTGGCGACGAACCCGTCCGACGGCGTGCGCGTCCGCTACGAGGTCTTCGGGCCCGTGGACGCGCCGCGCACGGTCGTCTGCCTGCCGGCCTGGTCCCTGGTCGACAGCCGCGTGTGGAAGATGCAGGTGCCGTTCCTGGCCCGGCTCGGGCTGCGGGTCGTGACGTTCGACGGCCGGGGGAACGGCGGCTCCGACAGGCCGGCGAGCGGGTACACGGTGCGCGACTTCGCCGGCGACGCCCTGGCCGTGATGGACGACGCGGGCGTCGACCGCGCCGTGCTGCTCGCCTTCTCGGCCGGCGCGCGGTGGGCGGCGCTGATCGCGGTCGAGAGGCCGCAGCGCGTCGAGGCCCTGGCCCTGGCAGCGCCGTCTCTGGCGATAGGTGCCCCGCTGCGACCGCGCATGACGACGCCGTTCCTCGAGGCGCCGCCCGACCGCGAGGGGTGGAGCAAGTACAACGCCCACCACTGGCGCGAGGACCTGCCCGACTTCAGGCGCTGGTTCGCCGGCCGCGTCTTCACCGAGCCCCGCTCGACGAAGGGGCAGGACGACATCGTCGCGTGGAGCGAGATGGTCTCACCCGAGACGCTGATCGCCACGATCGTCGAGGGCGGGACGCCGTGGTCGCGCGAGCTGTGGCCGCGCGTGGGGCAGCCAGTCCTCATCGTCCACGGCAGCGAGGACGCCGTGACGCCGCTCGCCAACACCTACGAGCTCGCGAGGCTCCTCCCCTCGGCCGAGGTCGTAGTGTTCGAGGGCAGCGGCCACGCCCTGCACCTGCGCGACCCGGTGAGGAGCAACCTGGTGATCGCCGGGTTCATCGCGAGGGGCGCGGGGCCCGGCGCGGGCGGCCGCACGACGTGGGGTCGGGCGAACGCGCGCCGGACGCGGAGGGCGCTGTTCGTCTCGAGCCCCATCCGGCTCGGGCACGCGCAGCGCGACGTGGCGATCGCCAGGGAGCTGCGGGACCTCGTGCCGGGCCTCGAGGTCGACTGGCTCGCCCAGCACCCGGTGACGCGCGTGCTCGAGGAGAACGGCGAGCGCGTCCACCCGGCGAGCCGCCTCCTGGCGGGCGAGTCGCCGCACATCGAGTCGCTGATGGGGGCGCGGCACGAGCTGAACGTGTTCCAGGCGATCCGCCAGATGGACGAGATCCTGCTCGCGAACTTCCACGTCTTCCTCGACGTGGTCCAGGCCGGGGCCTACGACCTCTGGGTCGGCGACGAGGCGTGGGAGGTCGACCACTACCTGCACGAGAACCCGGAGCTGAAGACCGCGCCGTTCGCCTGGCTCACCGACTTCGTCGGGTTCCTGCCGATGGTCGAGGGGGACGGCGGGCGCGAGGCGTTCGTCGTCGCCGACTACAACGCCGAGATGTTCGAGCAGGTCGAGCGCTTCCCGCGCGTGCGCGACGCCGCGGTCTACATCGGCCGCCGGGAGGACATCGTCCCCGACGCGTTCGGACCGGGACTACCGCTCATCGCCGAGTGGCTGCCCGCTCACTTCGACCTGAACGGCTACGTGCGCTACTTCGACCCCGCCCACCTCGGCGACCGCGGAGACCTGCGTGCCGGCTTCGGCTTCTCGCCCGGGGAGCGCGTGGCGGTGGTGGCCGTGGGCGGCACGAGCGTGGGCGCGTCGCTGCTGAAGCGCCTAGCGTCGGCGTTCCCCGCGGTGCGGGAGGTCGTGCCGGACCTGAGGCTGGTGGTCGTGTGCGGGCCGCGCATCGACCCGGCGTCGATGCCGCGCGTGGCTGGCGTCGAGTACCGCGGCTACGTCCACGACCTCTACCGGATGCTGGCCGCCGCCGACGCGGCACTCGTCCAGGGCGGCCTCTCGACGACGATGGAGCTCGTCGCCGCCCGCGTGCCCTTCCTCTACTTCCCGCTCGGTCTGCACTTCGAGCAGAACCGGCACGTCGCCCACCGCCTGGAGCGCTACGGGGTGCCCTCCTGGGCGCGCGTGACCTACGCCGATGCCGAGCCGGAGCTGCTCGCCGACAGGATCTCGCGGCTGCTGGCTTCGCCGCCTGCGTACGCGCCGGTCGAGGGCGGCGGCGCGCGGCGGGCCGCCGAGCGGATCGCGGAGCTCCTGTGAGGCCATGGCCGCGCTAGCGCTCGTCATCGCGGGGCGCACGCGCGTGGCGGCGGGCCGGGGGTGGTCGGGGGCCGCGCCGGAGGGCGCGGGGCCGTAGGAATGAGCCACCCGCCGTGAGGCGTCAGCAGGGAGCGAGCACGGAGGCCCGGCGCCGCCGCCGGACCGGCACGAGCGTAGCCGGCGCGGCGTACCGGCCCGGGGTCAGGCGGTCCGCGGCGACGCGCCGTGACGCGGCTCCGGCGCTCGACCCCTCCGGGCTCCTGGGCCTGCTCCTCGGACTCCCGGCCGGCGTCGAGGGACCCCTGCGCGTCTACCTGGTCGTCGCCGACGACGAGCGCGTCCGCGCGCTGCTGGCCGGCCTGTCCGCGCCGGCGGCTGGTGTGCACGCTGCTAGCGGCTCGGCGGCGGCCCTTGGTCCGTGAGCCTCCCGGGGCGGCCCGCTCGCTCGGTCGCGACGTCGAGCCCCCACGGCCCGAGACCGCCGGCGCACCCGGTCCCGACCTCTCCGCGCTCACGCCGCGCGAGCTCGACGTCCTGGACCTGGTCGCGCGCGGCCACGACAACGCGGCCATCGCGAGCCTGCTCGGCCTCAGCCCGCGCACCGTCAGGAACCACCTGAACAGCGTGTTCAGCAAGCTGAACCTGACCTACCGACCGCAGGCCGTCGTCCTCGCCCGCGAGGCGGGGCTGGGATCCGGCCCGCCGCGCTACGCCGGGAGGGAGAGCCACGCCGCTCGGCCGCGCCAGGACGCCCGGCCGCGCCGCGACGCCCGGTAGGGCCGCCCGCCGACCGGTACCCCGGTACCAGGTCGGCCCGGGTCGCGACCGGTACCCGGGACTCAAGACCGCTGCCGCTCCCGCCCCCTACCATCCGACCAGCTAGCCGCGGAGCCCGGACCAACCGGACCGCAAGCCGACACGTGTCGCCCCCGGAAGGGGTGACCCATGACGAGAGCCAGGAACCGCTCCTCGAACCGCGCTCGCCGCGCGGCCCTGCCGACGGCGCTCGACCCGCAGGCCCGCCCGCGCCTCGCCGCGCCGATGCCCGCGGTCGCGGCGACGGCGGTGCGCGTTGGCCCCTCCGTGCTCCTGCCATGACCGAAGGGAACGGTGGAAGGTGAACCGAGACGATCGTGAACCGCACGAACGCGGCGACCATCGGGGGCATGCCTGCGGCCCGGGCTACGCGTCGCCCCGCGAGGCGATGAAGGGCCCGCGCGAGCGGGTGATGTACACGGCGGCCGTGCGGGTCGGCGCCGGCGCCGAGGGGCCGGACTACCTGGCGACCGTCGACGTCGACCCGGAGTCCCCCACGTACTCGCAGGTGGTCCACCGGCTCGAGATGCCCTACGTCGGCGACGAGCTCCACCACTTCGGCTGGAACGCGTGCAGCTCGTGCCACGGAGAGGAGGGCAAGGAGCGGCGCTACCTGGTCATGCCCGGCTTCCGCTCGAGCCGGATCTACGTCGTGGACGTGGGGGACGAGCGTGCGCCGCGCCTGCACGAGGTGATCGAGCCCGAGGAGGTGAAGCGGCACGGGCTGAGCGCGCCGCACAGCGTCCACTGCCTCGCCGGCGGGCACGTGATGGTCTCGATGCTCGGCGACGCCGAGGGGAACGCGCCGGGCGGCTTCCTCCTCCTCGACCAGGACTTCGAGGTCGTGGGCCGCTGGGAGCGCGACCCGAGCGGCATGAGCTTCAACTACGACTTCTGGTAGCAGCCGCGCCACGGAGTGATGGTCTCGAGCGAGCTCGCCGCGCCCCGGACGTACGCCGGCGGGTTCCAGCTCGAGGACGTCGCCGCCGGCCTCTACGGCCAGCGCGTGACCTTCTGGGACTGGCGCGAGCGCAAGGTGACGCAGACCTTCGACCTCGGCGACGAGGGCCTCGTGCCGCTCGAGGTGCGCTTCCTCCACGACCCCGACAGCACGCACGGGTACGTCGGCGCCGCGCTGTCGAGCAGCCTCTGGCACTGGCACAAGCCGAACGGGCGCTGGGAGGTGAGCAAGGTGGTGCAGATGGAGCCGCTAGAGGTCGAGGGCTGGCCGTTCCCGGTGCCGCCCCTGACCGTCGACCTGCTCCTGTCGCTCGACGACCGCTTCCTCTACCTCTCGAACTGGCTCCACGGCGACGTCCGTCAGTACGACGTGACCGACCCGGCGAGCCCGCGCCTGGTGGGTCGGGCCTGGCTCGGAGGGGTCTTGGGCAGGAGCCCGGAGGTGCGCGGCACGCGCCTGCGCGGCGGGCCGCAGATGCTGCAGCTCTCGCTCGACGGGAAGCGGCTCTACGTCACGAACTCCCTGCTCTCGTCGTGGGACGACCAGTTCTACCCCGAGATCGGTCGGCAGGGCTCGCACATGGTGAGGCTCGACGTCGACACCGAGGTGGGCGGCCTGACCCTAGCCCAGGACTTCTTCGTCGACTTCGGCGCCGAGCCGGGCGGCCCCGCCCGCGCGCACGAGATGCGCTACCCGGGCGGCGACGCGACCTCGGACATCTGGGTGTGACGGGACGGCCCGCCGGCGCGCCGATCACGGCCGGCGCCGTCGCCTGGGCGCTCCTGATGGCGGTCGAGGGCTCGCCCCTGGCGTGGGCCCTCGACCACGACGTCCTGTCGCTGGCGGCGGTGCCCCTGCCCCTCGCGGTACCCGGCTACGTCGCCGGTTGGCTGCTGATGGTCGCGGCGATGATGCTGCCGGCTGCGCTGACGGTCCTGCCCGCAGCCTCGGGGTCGGCCTCGCAGGCCTCGGCGCCGCCGGCGCCGGGCCCTCCAGCCCGCTTCGCGCCTTGGCTCGTCGGCTACCTGGGCGCGTGGGCGCTCGCGGGCCTCGCCTTCGCGGGGCTCGACCTGGTACTGCACGCCCTGCTGGCAGCCGGCGACGTCGGCGTGCCGAGAGCGCTGTTCGTGGCGTGGGGCTTCGTCTGGGTGGCGGTGGCGTCGCGCCTCCTCCGCCATCCGAGGAGGTCGGGCTCGGGCTGGCTCCACGGCCTGGCGTGCGTGGCCACCTGCGCGCCGGCGATGCTCGCCCTCCAGGCGGTGGCCCCCGGCGACCTCCGTGCGATGGCGATCGCGGGCGTCGCCGTGACGGCGCTCAGGCTCGGCGCGACGCGGGCGGTACCGGATCGCCCGGGTCGTCCTCCGGGTAGCGCTCGCCGGCGCGCACCTCGAACGGCAGCCGGTTCTCCTCCGGCGGCACCGGGCAGGTGGCGTACTGCGTGTGCGCGCAGGGCGGGTGGTGGCAGAGGTTGAAGTCCAGCACGATGCGCCCCTCCACCGGCCCGTCGACGTTGAGGAACCTGCCGCCGCCGTACGTCTCCCGCAGGTTCGTGGCGTCGCGGAAGTTGAAGAACAGCCTGCCCGGCGTGCCGGCGGGCGTGGCGACCAGGGTGTACCGCTCGCCCTCGTGGTCGAACACGGCCCGGCCGGCCACGGCGGTGTCGACGACCTGGCCGAGCGCGTTGACGACCGGGATCGTCTCGCCCGGCAGGGGCGGCACGAACTCGGCCTCCACGACCCAGGCCGGGTCGGGGTCGAACCAGGCGACGCTCGCCTCGCGGTCCCGCGCCGCGGCCAGCCGCGGGTCGTAGACGCGCACCCCGAACAGCTCGCCGCGCCGGATCAGCTTCGCGAGCAGCGTCACCTCACCTGCGGGCACGGCGAGGGTCGCGACCCCGTCCGTGGCCCTCGGCTCCGTGAGCGCCTCCCCGTCCAGCTCGAGGCCGCTGGCCAGGGGGGTCACCACGACCCGTTCCTCCTCGAGCCGGAGCACGGCGGCGCGCTCCGGTGTGCCTGCGGGCAGCGGGAGGCGGGCGTCCGGGCCGCTGCCCAGGAGGTTATCCCCAGGCTCGAGCCAGTCCAGCGAGGCGATGGCCCACCAGCCGTGCGGGGCGGCCAGCTTGCCGACGTACTGCTCGCGGAACGCGGCGACGCGGGCGGCCAGCTCGTCTGTGCCCTCAGCCTGCACCGCCGGCCGCGCCGGGTTCGAGGTCGTTAGGCTCATGCCCACCGATTCTAGGCGGGCGCCCTGCCCCGGTGATGTCGCCGCTTCCGCAGCGCCTGGGTGGAGGGTCGACGCGGCCTCCGCGGGGACGCCGCTTCGGCGCCGCTCGCGTGGCCGAGGACGCCCTCGCCGGGGCTAGCGCGGCCGAGGACGCCCTCGCCGGGGCTAGCGCGGCCGCTCGGTCGGTGCCTGCGCCCCCCGTTCCGCCAGCGAGAGCAGCGCCCCGTGGAGGAGCTCGATCGCGAGCTCGAAGCTGGTCTCGACCGGCTGTCCGAGCGCGAACCCGCCGGCGCCCTCCAGCGCGGCGAAGCCGTGCAGCGTCGAGCGCACGATCCTGGTGGCGTGGATGGCCTCGTCGCCCTCGAGACCGTAGCCGCGCAGCACGGCGAGCGCGACCTCGACGACGCCGGCCCCCGCCGCCTGCACCTCGGGGTCCTTGCCCTCGGTCGAGCGCACAGTGAGCCCGTACAGGCCCGGATGCTCGAGCGCGTACGCGCGGTAGGCCCGGCACATCGCCGCCAGCGCGTCGCGGCCGGACATGCCCAGGGCGGCGCGAGCCAGCGCCCGCTCGAGGTCGTTCAGGGCCCGGAGGCGCAGCTCGCGGAGCAGCCCGTCGAGGCCGTCCACGTGGTTGTACAGCGACGGCGGCCTCACGCCGAGGCGCTTGGCGAGCTCGGCCAGGGTCAGGCCCTGCGGGCCCCGCTCGTCGACGAGCTCCGCGGCCGCCTCGACCACCGCCGCCCGGGTGAGGGCGCGGGCGCCGGCCGGCCTAGCCAAGGTCTCCCTCGGGCCCGAACGCCTGGCGCAGGGTCGGCAGGATCGCGTCGAGCGTCGCCTGCGGGGCCTCGGCCTGCGGGTAGTGCCCGATGCCCGGCAGCATCACGTGCCGACCGTGCAGCGACGCGGCGACCTCGCGGGCCTCGCGCTCGGGGTCGGGGAAGTCGGGGTCGGCCCCGCCCATCACGACCACGGAGGGCGCCCTCACGTGCGCGAGGCGCTCGTCGATCCCCTGGTCGTCGCGGAACATGAGCGCCCGCACCGCCGCGAACCTGCCCGGCTCGGCGAGGTTGCGGCGCAGCGAGGCGCTGTAGGCCGCGTAGTCGGCCGGCTTGCCCGACCTGAACAGGGTCGCGTGGTAGGCGGTCCAGGCCCGCACGCGCCACGGCCCGCTCATCATCAGCCTGAGGGCCAGCGTCACCGCGGGGTTCAGCGGAGCCGGCCTGACGAACGGGCCGAGGAGCGCCAGGCCGGCGACGGCCGACGGCCTCTGGGTGGCGGCCCAGACCGCCGAGGCCGCGGCGAAAGAGTTCCCGATCACGAACGCGGGGCCGCCCAGGTGGTCGATGAGCGCCAGCAGGTCCTGGCCGACGGACGCGGCGTCGTAGCGCGGCCAGCCGACGCTCGACTCGCCGTGGCCGCGGACGTCGGCGGTGACCGCCCGGTACCCGGCCTCCGCGATCAGCGGGGCGAGGAACCTGTACTCCTGACGCAGGTCGCCGAGCCCGGGGAGCATGACGACGAGCGGCCCTTCGCCGACGGAGTCGTAGGCGATCCGGCCTTCCTGGAGCGCGAGGTAGCGGGTCGCGGGCGCGGTCGCTGGAGGGCGGCCGGCGAGCGTGTGGGCATGCGAGACTAACATGATTAGGTTATAAGCTAAGACCCTTAGGTTCGTCAAGCGGGGAGGGTACGACGGTGCCCCGCGCCGGCGAACAAGCCGACGTCTCGCTGTGACCGGCCTCTGCCGGGCGCCGGGCAGTGACGCGGGTGACGGCGAGCCGCGCCGTCCTAGCCCGGGCCTCCCGGCAGCATCCCGAGCTGCCACATCACGAAGATGCGCTGGTCGACGGCGTCGCGCAGCCGGAGGTCGAGCGGCTTGCCCTGGCCGTGGCCCGCCGAGCGGTCCACCCACAGCAGCACCGGGCGCTCGGCCGGGTCGCTGGCGGTGGCGGCCTGCAGGCGCGCGGCCATCTTGCGCGCGTGCATCGCGTGGACGCGCGTGTCGTTCTCGCCGGCGGTGAGGAGCACGGCGGGGTAGCGCACGCCGTCCCGGACGCGGTGGTAGGGCGAGTAGGCGTAGAGCCACTCGAACTGCTCGGGGTCCTCGGCGGAGCCGTACTCGGGCACCCAGTAGCGCGCCATCAGGAAGTGCTGGTAGCGCAGCATGTCGAGCAGCGGCACGGCGACGATCGCGGCGGCGAACAGGTCGGGGCGCTGCGTGAGCGCCGCGCCCGTCAGCAGCCCGCCGTTCGAGCCGCCGTGGATCGCCAGCCGCTCCGGCCGCGTGTAGCCGTTCGCGATCAGCCACTCGGCCGCAGCGATGAAGTCGTCGAAGACGTTCTGCTTGCGACCCAGCATCCCGGCCTCGTGCCAGGCGTCGCCGTACTCCCCGCCGCCGCGCAGGTTCGGGACCACGAAGACGCCGCCGTCCTGGAACCACTGCACCAGCGTGGGGGAGAACTCCGGCAGCTTGCTCACGCCGAACCCGCCGTAGCCGTGGAGGATCGTCGGCGCGTCCCCCGCCGGCTCGAGGCCCTTCCGGTGGACGACGAACATCGTGACCTTCGTGCCGTCCTTGGAGGCGTACTCGACCTGCTTCACCTCGATCGCCTCGGGGTCCACGGGCGCCTCCGGCCGCTCCCACAGCTCGAACGTGCCCTCCGGGTCGCGCACGTCGAAGCGGTAGACGGCCGGCGGATGGCCGAAGCTCGTGAAGGTGAGGAAGGCCTCGGTGCTGCCCGCGTGCGCCGCGACGGTGACCTGGCCGAGCGCCGGCAACGGCACCTCGCCCACCTTCCTCCCGGTGAGGTCGTAGACGACGACGCGGCTCACGGCGCGCTCGAGGTACGTGACGACGACGTGGCCCTCGGCGAGCGCGGCCGCCTCGATGCTCCCGCCCTCGGGCTCTGGCACCAGGTCGCGCCAGTTCGCCTCGGCGGGCGCGGAGGCCGGCGCCGCGACCACGCGCCCCCGCGGGGCGCGCTTGTACGTGAGCAGCACCAGGACGTCCCCCTCGGGACCGGGCACCACCGAGCCGTACCCGAGACCGGGCGTGCCGACGCTCACCTCCACGCGCTCCACCACGCGCGTGCGCCGGTACGCCTCGAAGTCGACGAGCCACAGGTCGTTCGAGCGGGTGTCGACGTGGTAGGAGAGCAGCAGCCAGCGCCCGTCGTGCGAGAGCCAGCCGTTCGGCCCCCAGGTGGTGGCGAGCCTCTCGTCCTCCTCCTTGGTGAGCTGACGGAAGATGACCTCGTCGCCGGCTCCGTCGTCCCGCGCCTCCGGGCTCCCCTCGTGGAACATCACGCGGCCCGTGTAGGGGTCGTGCGGGTCGGCGAGGTTCCAGTAGACGAAGCCGGAGCCGTCGGGCAGCCACTGCGGCGGCCTGACCTTGTTGTGTATCTCGAGGGGCAGCTTCGCGCCGGTGTCGACGTCGATGAGCTCGAGCCTGTCGTTCTCGTCGCCCGCGGTGTACGTGCCGTAGGCGAGCCGGCGCCCGTCGGGGCTCGGGGAGATCCACGAGACGGTCGTGAGGCCCGTCGGGTCGATCGCCTCCGGGTCGATGAGCAGGCGCTCCTCGCCCCTGAGGCCCTGGCGGAAGTAGACCCTCGCCTGCTTCTGGTCTCCCTCCCTCCTGAGGTAGAAGTAGCGGCCCGCGCGCTCGATGGGCATGGAGACGGTGCCGATCTCCAGCAGCGGCCTGAGGCGATCTTCCAGCTCGCGGCGCCCGGGGAGGCCGTCGAGGACGGCACGCGTGTAGGCGTTCTGGGCATCGGTCCATGCCGCCACCTCGGGCGTGACCCGGCCCATGCGGCCGGGATCGGAGACGTCACCCTCGAGCCAGCGGTAGTCGTCGACGATCTCGTGCCCGTGGAGGACGTCGACCACGGGCCGCTTCTCTGTGGCCGGGGGTCCGGCTAGCCTGGTCGTTCCCACCGTCAGAGGTTAACTCGCGTCGGCGAGGCGCCCGTCGCGTCGGCGAGCCGCCCCGGTCGGGCGCCCCCCTCTCAGCCCCCCTCGGCCGCCCGGGCCATCAGCTCCTCGAGCTGGAACGTGTGGCGCATGGGGTGCACGACGGCGTGCTCGAGCATCGACTCGACCGTCATGGGCGCGCCCCAGTTCGACGTGTGGGCCCTGTCCTCCGTGCGCTCGGGCGGGAGGTCCCGGAGGGCCGTTCGCCACTGCCCGAGCACGCGCTCGGCGTAGGCCTCGACCTGTCCGGCGATCTCCTCGAGCGCCGGCGCCTCGGGGACGCCGGGGTCGGGTAGGCCGACCTGCCGGCAGACCCACGTGAGGTAGTTGCCGGCGGCGCGCAGCACGTGCCTGAGCAGGTGCTGCGGCGAGGAGTAGTGGACGTCGTCCGTCTCCGGCAGGGGGACGCCGGAGCCCTCGAACCGGCGCCAGGCGGCCACGAACGCGCGCAGCTCGCGCTCGTGCAAGGCCACCAGCGCACGCGCGCCGCGGTAGGCGAACTCGTCCGGCCGGGGTAGGCCGGCGGTCGCGGCCACGAAGCGGGGAGCGCGTCCGTCGGCGATCCGCAGGCCGGGGTCGCGCGCCGCCTCGCCGGCGTCGATGACGCAGAAGTAGTTCCCGTCCGGGTCGGCGAGGACCACGTAGTCGGCGTCGGGCGGGTAGCGCCAGTCGACGCGGCTGGCGCCCAGCGCCAGCAGGCGTTCGACCTCGGCGGCCTGGTCGTAGGCGTAGAGGTCGAGGTGGTGGCGCCGCCGCGCCGACGCCTCGACCCTCACCTCCTGCAGCGCCAGCTGGACGCCGGTGCCGCGGCGGGGCCTGAGCAGCACCCAGTCGGGGGAGTCACCGCCGCGCGGCGCGTAGTCGAGCGCGGCGCTCCAGAACTCGACGGCGCGAGCGACGTCGCGCACGCCCCATACGACCGAACCGATCCTGAGCATGGGCCATCATGGCGCGCCGGCGCGGGCCTCGCGTCGGGTCGCGACGTCAGCCCAGGACGAGCTCGCCGCAGCCCAGCTCCGCCGTACGCCGCAGCACGGCGACCGTGCGCCGGGCGGCGACGCTCGCCGCGCCCTTCACGGAGTAGCCGCGCAGCAGGGCCCCGACCAGCACGGCCGCGAACAGGTCGCCCGTGCCCTTCGCCGCGGTCGCCACGTGCTCGTGCTCCAGGAGGTGGTCCTCGTCGCGCGTCACCACGGCGACCCGCACGCGCCCGGCCGGCGTCTCGGCAGGCGCGGCGCTGGTGACGACCACCCACTCGAGGTTCGTCTGCAGCAGCTCGCGCGCCGCCGCCACCGTCTCCGCGTACGTGGGGACGGGGCGACCCACGACCTGCTCGAACTCGAACGCGTTCGGCGCGATCCCGTGCGCCATCGGCACCAGGTCGTCGCGCAGCACGCCGGGGAGGTCGGGGTGCACGTACACGCCCACGTCTCGGTCGCCCATGACCGGGTCGAGGACCAGCCGCAGGTGCGGGTGCTCGACGAGCACGCGCTGCAGCCACTCGACGAGGACGGCGGTCTGCTCGGGCGGCCCCAGGTAGCCCACGAGCACGACGCGAGCGCGCTCGAGCACCCGACGCCGCTCGAGGTCGCCCAGGTAACCGGCGAACCACTCCGTCGGCACGGGCCCGCCGTGCAGCGTGGCGTAGTGCGGCACGTTGCTGAGCAGCACCGTCGGTACCGCGGCGACCCCGATCCCCAGCGCCTGCAGCGTGGGCACGGCCACGCTGTTGCCGACGCTGCCGTAGACCACCTGCGACTGGACGCTGACGACGTCGATCGGCAGCGGCGTCAGGGAGTCGCGGTCCAGGTCGGGCCGCCTGGGCGCTCCGCTCACCGCTCTGGGCCCAGGCCCGGCCAGTAGTGGCTGTCGGGCAGGCCGCGCGGTCCGAAGATCGCCTCGCCGACGCGCACCACCGTCGCACCCTCCGCGATGGCCAGCTCGAAGTCGTTCGACATGCCCATAGAGAGACCGTCGAAGCTGAGGCCGGAGGGGGCCTCCTGGCGCAGGCGGTCCCTCAGCTCACGCATCAGGACGAAGCAGGCGCGCACACGCTCGACGTCGTCCGAGAACAACGCCAGCGTCATCAGCCCGCGGACGCGCAGGGCGGTGTAGTTGGGCAGCTGCTTGACGAACCCCGGCACCTCCTCCGGCGGCAGGCCGAACTTGCTCGCCTCGCCCGAGCTGTTCACCTGCACGTAGACGTCGAGGCCACGGCCCTCCGCCTGGAGCCTGCGGTCGAGGGCCTCCGCGACCCTCAGGCTGTCGAGCGCGTGGAACTCGTGAGCGAAGCGTGCCACGTACTTGGCCTTGTTCGTCTGGAGGTGCCCGATCACTGCCCAGCGGAGGTCGGCCAGGTCCGAGAGGGCCTCGGCCTTCGCCTTGGCCTCCTGCACCTTGTTCTCGCCGAACTTGCGCACGCCGGCGGCGTAGGCGAGCCGCAGGACCTCGGGCGGCCTCGTCTTGCTGACCGGGAGGAGCTCGACCTCCGAGGGGTCGCGGCCCACGCGGCGGCAGGCGGCGGCGATGCGCTCCCTGATCGCCGTCAGGTTCGCGGCGAGGGCGTCCCCGACGCCCTCCAGGTCCAGGACTGCCTCGCTGCGGGCCTCGTGTGTCTCTCGGGCGGCGGGTCGTGGCGATGTCGTCACCGTTCCCGAGCTTAGCCCTTGCGGCCGGCCGGTTCCCACGGCGGGGACGCTCGGCGGCGCCGCGCCACGCGTCACGGGCCGCGTCGCCGCTGGGCCCGTCCACCCGACGTGCGGGCGGCGCTCGGTTAGAGTGCCGCTCGTGGACGAGTGGCCGCGGCTCGAGGTGCACGAGGTGGGCGACGCGAAGGTCGCCGAGCTGATGGGCGGGGTGATCGCCTCGGAGCGCGACGCGACGGAGGTCCTCGGCAACGCGAGCTACCTCGGCGCCGACCACGTCCTGGTGACGGCCGAGCAGCTCGGGCCCGGGTTCCGCGACCTCAGCTCCGGCCTGGCCGGCGCGGTCGCCCAGAAGTTCGTGAACTACGGGATGAGGCTCGTCGTCGTCGGCGTCGATCCGGACGCCGGCAGCGAGAGCTGGCGGGCGTGGGTGCGCGAGAGCAACCGCGGCTCGCACCTGTGGTTCCTGGCCGACAGGGAGGAAGCCCTCGCACGGATCGCTCGGGGCTGAGGGGCCGCCGTTGGCGAGCGCGGGGCGCGCCCGGCGAGCCGGGCCGCGCAGCTAGCGTGGCGCCGAGGCTCCCTTGCCTCGGCGTCAGTCGATGTCGAACGGCTCCAGGTCGCGCAGCCTGACGTAGCTCGCGTCGAAGTAGGCCCTCATCCCGGCGAAGTGCGAGGCGTTGGCCGTGTGCACGCGCAGGTAGGGACCGTCGCGGACGAAGAAGACCCAGACCGGCTCCTCGCCCTCGGCGGTCTCGTACGTCGTCTCGTGGACGGCCAGACCGCCGTTGCGCCGGGCCACGCCCTCGATCCAGCCGGTGTGGAAGGCCGGCGAGCGCACGACGGTGAGCTGGAAACGGAGCCTCCCATCGTCGAGCTCCTGCACCGCGAGGTGGCCGCCGGCGCCGTCCACCCACAGGCCCTCCCAGCGCTGCGACGAGGGGTCCTCGTGGTAGGCGGCGAGGCCGGCGAGGAGCGCGGTGCGGTCCTCCGTAGCGCCCGTCAGGTACTCGTAGAAGTGGCTCGTGGCTCGCGGGTCGGCCACGTCCGGTCCGGCCATGACCTCGGCGTAGTACTCGGCGGCCACGTCCCGCGCCGCGACCCACTCCCGCTGCTCCAGGCGCAGCCGCTCGAAGGCCGAGGGCGGCATCGCCTCCCTCGCGCGGGCGTAGGCTTCGTCGAGCGCGGCTTCCGCCGCCTCGAACTCGGCGATCGCGGCGTCCAAGGCGGCCTGGGCCTCGCCAGCGTCCCCCTGGGACCCGACAGGATCGGCCCCCGCCGGTTCCGAGCCGTCCTGGGCCGAGGCCGGGACGGCGAGCGCCGCGAGGGCGAGGAGGGCGCAGCGGAGGACGTGGCGCATGCCACGAGGTTAGCGGGCGCCGAGGAGGAGGGCGGCGGGATGCTGTGGACCCGTCCGCGGCGCCCTCCGCTCCACGCGCCTGGCTACACGGGTGCTCGACCTGGAGACCGGCGAGTCCCAGTATGTGAGGTGAGGGCCATGCCGCTCACGCCGCCGGTGGTCGAACACCTCGCCGCCCTGCCCAGCGCGGAGGGCCGCACCGCGGTCGTGACGGGAGGCAACGCCGGCCTCGGGCGGGAGACCGCTCACCTCCTGGCGCGCAAGGGTGCGGCCGTGGTCGTCGCCGCGAGGGACCCGGCCAAGGCCGAGGAGGCGAAGGCCTACGTCCTGTCCGAGGTGCCCGGCGCGGACGTGAGCGTCGTGCGGCTCGACCTCGCCTCGCTGGCTTCCGTCGCGGAGTGCGCTCGGCGCCTGGCGGAACGCGAGCTCGACATCGTCGTCTGCAACGCGGGGATCATGGCGATCGAGAGGTCGACGACGCAGGACGGCTTCGAGACGCAGTTCGGCGTGAACCACCTCGGACACTTCGCCCTCGTCGGCCACCTCTTCGAGCGCCTCGCCGACAGACCCGGCGCCCGCGTGGTGGTCGTCACGAGCTCCGCGGCCTACATGGGGCGCATCGACCTCGACGACCTGATGGGCGAGCGCCGCTACGACCGTTGGGCCGCCTACGACCGGTCGAAGCTCGCGAACGTCATGTTCGCCCAGGCGCTGGCGCGTCGGTTCGCGGCGGGCGCCGACAGCCGCGGCGGCCACGCCACCCCTGCCGACGGCCGCGGCCACGCCACCCCTGCCGACGGCCGGGGCCACGCCACGGCGCACGCGGCGCACCCGGGGATCGTGTTCACGCACATCCAACGCCGGGTCCTCGAGGAGGTGCCGGGCGTCTCGTGGCCGGAGCGCGTGTTCCTCGGGCGGATCACGCCCGCCATCGGCCAGGACGTCCAGATGGGCGCCCTGCCGCAGGTGTACGCGGCCCTGTCCCCGCACGCGACGAACGGGGACCTGTGGGGCCCGCGCTGGTTCGTGCGCGGCCGACCCGTGCGCGTGCGTCCGCCGCGCAGCGCCCTCGACGTGGCTGCCCAGGAGCGGCTCTGGGCCGTCTCGGAGCGGCTCACCGGCGTCACGTTCGGGCCGCGGACCGGCTCACGGGCGTGATCTACCGGCAGCTGACCGGCTCACGGGCGTGACCGACCGGCCGCGGACCGGCTCGCCCCCGTGACCTTCGCGCTGCGGACCGGCCGACCGGCGTGACCTTCGCGTCGCGGACCGTGGCCCGACGCCTGCCTCGCGTCGAGGGTAAGGCCCTCGTGACGGTCGGCGGGCGAACATCTAGGCGATGACCAGGCTGGTCTCGGCGATCGTCCTGTGCCTGGCGCTCGCGCCCGCGGCCCTCGCCCAGGACCTGCGCCCCGTCTCGCGCCTCCACGGGCCCGTGCCCGTGCTGGACGTGATCGACGGGGACACCGTCGTCCTGGGCTCCGACCTGGGGCCGCGGACCGTGAGGCTCATCGGCATCGACACCCCCGAGATGTCCGAGGGCGCGCCCGCCCTCGCGGCGCGCGAGCGGCTGCGGGCGCTGCTGGACGGACGCCAGGTGTGGGTCGAGATCGGCGCCGAGGCGGAGGACCGCTACTCCCGCCTCCTGGCGTACCTCTACGTCGACGACCCCGACGGTCGTTGGGACCTCGGGGGGAGGCGCGCCACGCAGGTGAACCTGGCGATGGTGGAGGAGGGCTGGGCCGACACCCTGACGATCGCCCCCAACACCGCTTACGCGGGCCTGTACGCGGCGGCGCGGGCGTCGGCGCTCGCCCGAGGCGCCGGGCTCTGGGCTGACGCCGGCTCCCCGGCGGCCGCGGCTGCGCCGGAGGACCTGGCTTCCGGGGCCGACGCCGGCGGCGCTCTCCCTCGGCTGTACTGCGCGCTCGTGAACCCCTCGACCCCTCGGGACTTCGGGGCGGAGTGGGTGTCGGTGTGGCTGCCCGAGCCCATGGACACGACCGGGTACTACCTGTGGGACGAGGGCTCGGGGAAGACGTTCTACCTGCCGTCAGGCGTGCAGCGCGCGGGCGAGCTGGTCGTGCCGAACCCCGGCGACGCCGTGTGGAACAACGACGGCGACACGATCTACCTGATGCGCGGCGGACAGGTCGTCGACGCCTGGACGTACTCCGAGGAGCAGGGGCGCCGGCAGGACCAGGTGTTCTGCCGCGACGCCCGCTGAGGGCCGGCGGCTACCAGCGCACCGCGGCAGCGAGGTAGTCCTGCAGCGTCACGTCCACGCCGTCGTCGTGGTGCCTGAGGACGAGCGGGTCCGTGTCCGGAGGCGCCACCATGTCGCCCGCCCACCAGTCCGCCGCGGGCAGGCCGAGCGCCGCGCCGACGTCGACGCGGTGGAGCTGCTCCCCGGCGGGGGAGCTGAGGGTGAGCCAGGGGCCGTCGACCGACACCAGGTACCACGGGGCGCCCTGCGCGTCGTGGAGCAGCCAGGCGTCGCCCTGGCGGGCGACGAGGAACCGGGTCGCCTCGCCCGACAGGCCCACGCCCTCGACCACGTAGCTGTCGATGGTCACGGACTCGGCCGTGCTCGGCGCCAGGTTGAGCGCGATGACGAGGATGACTACGAAGAACGTGCCCACGACGGCCTCCCGCCGTTCGCGAAGGCCTGCCGCGAGCGGCACGGCATCTTAGCGCGCCAGCCCCCGCGGCGCGCGGATGGCGACCAGCGTCGCGCGGGCGGGGAGACGACGGGACGCGAGAGGCATGAGGCCACGTGCCATGCGGGACGAACGCCGCTCCCAGCCGAGCGGCAGGTCCTTACATGGCCGCGGACGTCGGCAGCCGAGACTGCGCTAGGTGGATGCAGGCGCATGCGGCAGCGCCGCCCCCGGCCACGGCGGGGGTCTCGCACCCCGCGGCCCTGCGGCGAGGTCGGCGCCGCCGGGGCGCGACTAGTCGGGCCGGTACGCCTCGGGGACCCACACCGAGACCGAGCCCGCCGCGCAGGGGAACTCGGCCCAGCCTTCGCCGTCGGTGGTCACGGTGCCCTCGACGTGCCCCGTGGCGTCCCGGTACGCGCTGCCCGGGCAGGCCGTCTGCATGCGGCGGGCGCCGGCGTCGCCGCTGCTGATCACCACGGCCACGCCGCCGGGGTGCTCCTCGTCGCCGGTGCGCACCCAGCCGATGCACCGGGGGTCGTCGAAGTAGTCCCGCTGCTCGCCGTAGGCCAGGTCGCGTCGCACGCGCAGGAACCCATCGATGAGCCAGCGGTGGCTGGGCAGGACGACCTGGTGCTCCTGGCCGTCGCCGCCGGTGCCCACGTACTCGGCGCCGTCGTAGTCGCCGAGGAAGACGACCGGGTAGCCGCCCTCGCGCAGGAGGATCAGCGCGTAGGCGAGCGGCACGAACCAGGGCTGCACCACGGCCTCGTTCGTCTGGAGCGGCTGGGTGTCGTGGTTCGTGACCAGGGTGACCGCCCCGGTGGGGTCCTCCTGCACGAGCGTGCCGTCGAACACGGTGCGCAGGTCGTAGCCCTCGGGGTCCTCGCTGGCGGAGACGAAGCCGTCGTGGAGGATCGTGTCGAACAGCGTGACCTTGCCGTTCGTGGCGTCGCGGAAGCGCAGCAGGTCGTCCCTGTCGTACTTCCAGTACTCGCCCACGGCGAAGAGCTCCTCCGGCCGGCCGGCGCGCACGTGCTCGAGCCACTCGAGGAAGAACCCGGGGCTGACGTGCTTGACGGCGTCGAACCGCACCCCGTCGATGCCCGTCGTCTCCACGTACCACCGGCCCCAGCGGAGGAGCTCGTCCCGCACCTCGTCGCTCTGGACGTCGACGTTGTAGCCGAGCAGGTAGTCGTAGTTGCCGAACTCGGCGTCGACGTCAGGCAGGAACCGCTTGCCCTCGAACAGGTAGACCGCGCGGAAGCCCGGGTCGTTGTCGTCGTGGTCGACGGCGTTGAAGTGCCACCAGCGCCACTCGAAGTCGGAGTAGCGTCCGCCGCGGCCGGGGAACGCGAAGTGGGTCCAGGCGCGGATCTTCCGGGGCTCGCCGACGGGCCTCGTGCGGTCGTCCGGGTCCATGGGGGTGGCCGCGAACTCCTCCTGCTCGTCGCCGCCCATGCGGTGGCCGAGCACGATGTCGGCGTAGACCTGGATGCCGGCCGCCTGGGCCTTGCGGATCGCCCGCAGGTACTCGTCCCTCGTCCCGTGCTTGGTGCGCACGGAGCCCTTCTGGTCGAACTCGCCCAGGTCGTAGAGGTCGTAGACGCCGTAGCCGACGTCGTTCGACCCGCCCGCGCCCTTGTACGCGGGCGGCAGCCACACCGCCGTGAAGCCGGCGGCCGCCAGCTCCCCCACGCGCTCCTCGAGCTGCCTCCACAGGCTGCCGTCGTCCGGCAGGTACCAGTGGAAGAACTGCAGCATCACACCGTTCATGGTTCTCCCTCGCGCCCCCGCCTCGGAGCGGGTCGCGTGCAGGGCGAAGCCGAGGTGTCGAAGGCGACTGAGGGAGGCTACGGCACGAGCGTGAGAGGAGGCCACGAACGCCGGGCCGCGCGGCGCCTCCTCTGCCTGCCAGCCGGGCGGGAAGGTCGCGCGTCGCGGCGCCTACTCAGCCCCCCAGCCGAGCGAGCAGGTGGCGCGTCGCGGCGCCCGGTCAGCCGTCCAGCCGGGCGAGAAGGTCGCGCATCGCGGCGTCG
>Ga0207872_100100_pt1 | contig 71291 bp, 64 predicted proteins | sample Passage260B_FD_187372 | JGI IMG/M metagenome (GOLD analysis project Ga0207872, IMG submission 187372) | Cellulose adapted compost microbial communities from Newby Island Compost Facility, Milpitas, CA, USA - Passage2 60B (SPAdes) (version 2) ...
AGGTCTATCTCAACCTCAACACGTAACCCCGGCGTCATGACACCCGCCAAGGAAATTTACAGAAAAGGAGTTGCACAATCCGCGCTCAAGCGGGCGGAGGCTGGTCTAAGCGTGCCCGATCTGTGCCGCGAACTGGGCATCAGCTCGGCGACCTTCTACAAGTGGCGGGCCAAGTACGGCGGCATGGACGCCTCGCTCATGGCGCGCATGCTCAAGGCCGAGGTCGTGGCGGAGGCTCTTGCAAAAAAGTGGTGAAGCCATCTCGCCGGCGCGAGATGGCACAACGAGCCGTGCAGCAGCGCGGGCTGTCGATCCGGGCGGCTTGTCAAGCCTTTCGGATCAGCCAGGCCTGCTACCGCTACGAGGCCCGGCGCGACACCGAAGACGAGGAGATCGCCAACCGTATCCTTGCCATCGACTACGACAATTTCAAAAACAGTGTCGAAGATCATGACCTGCACGCAGCGTACGCGCGCGTCTGGGGGATCATGTACGCGTTGCAGCAAGGTTCATAAGTTCGATCTCATCATGCTCGCACTTACGTGGAGCGGCAAAGTATCGGAATGGAGTTGGCGAGTTTGGCGCATGAAGGAAGTTTTCTATTTGTGCGAAAATGGTCGCAACAGGCGGCTTGCAGGAAACGACCATGACCAGTAGCACGGCAAAGGCCGTGCGTCGCAAACTCCCCATCGGGATCCAAACCTTTCGCGAAATCCGCGAAGAGGGCTACTACTACGTCGACAAAACGGCGTACGCCTGGCGGCTTGTCAGTGAAGGGAAGTACTACTTCCTCTCCCGCCCGCGGCGCTTCGGCAAAAGCCTCTTTCTCGACACGCTCGCCGAACTGTTTGCTGGCAACGAACCACTCTTTCGCGGGCTTTACATTCATGACCGCTGGGACTGGAACGTCCGCTACCCGGTGGTGCGTCTGAGCTTTGCCGAAGGGCGGCTGGAAACGCGCGCGGAGCTCGATCAACGCATTCGCTCGCTCCTTGCGCACAATGCCCGTACGCTTTGCTTGGAAGTGCCCCTTGACGCAAGCATCGCGGAAACCTTCATCCGCCTCATCGAAGGGGCACATGCCCGCTACGGCCAGCGCGTCGTGGTGCTGGTTGACGAATACGACAAACCGATCCTCGACAATCTCACCACGCCTGAGGTTGCCCGTGCGATGCGCGAAGGGCTACGCAACCTCTACTCGGTGATCAAAGGGCAAGACGCCCACATCCGCTTTGCGTTCCTCACCGGTGTTTCCAAATTCAGCAAAGTCTCGATCTTTTCGGGCCTCAACAACCTTGCCGACATTACCCTAAGCGAACCCTTTGCCACGATCTGCGGCTACACCGAAGCAGACCTCGACACCGTCTTCGCCCCCGAATTTGCCGCTGCCGCAGCCGAAGGAAAACCCCTTTCCCGGGAAGCGGTGCGCAGTTGGTACAACGGCTACTCCTGGGGCGGCAACGAACGGGTCTATAACCCCTTCGACGTACTGCAGCTATTCTTCTTTCGCGAATTTCGCGCCTGGTGGTTCGAAACGGGCACCCCCACCTTCCTCATCGATCTGCTCAAAGCGCGGCGCTTCTTCACCCCACAATTGGAACGGCTCTATGCCACCGAGGAGCTCTTGTCGGCGTTCGACGTCGACGGGATCGAACCCGAAGCGATCCTGTGGCAGACGGGCTACCTGACGATTGGCGCCGTACACGTCACCGCAGGCGTTACCGAATACGAACTCAAGCTACCCAACCGCGAAGTGCGCATGGCGTTGAACCGGGCGCTTACGGCAGCGCTCATACCCACGCGCCCCACGGCAAGCGTCACAGCGCTCATCAACCTGATGCGCGCAGGCGACCTCGAACGGCTGCGTGACCACTTCCAGCGCCTCTACGCCAGCATCCCGCACGACTGGTACCGCAAAAACCCCATCACCCACTACGAAGGGTACTGGGCCAGCGTCTTCTATAGCCACCTCGCGGCGCTGGGGCTGGAACTCATTGCTGAGGACGTCACCCACCACGGCTGCATCGACCTTACCGTGAAGCTTCCGGAGCGGATCTACCTCTTCGAATTCAAAGTGGTCGCGGACGAACCCGAAGGAGCGGCGCTTGCGCAACTTCGTGCCAAAGGCTACGCCGAAAAGTACCGCGGCCAGGGAGTACCGGTGCATCTTGTCGGCGTCGAATTCAGCAAACGCCAGCGGAACGTCGTTGCGGTGGCATGCGAGACATGCTAAGCGCACACCGTTTCGTCCGTCGTGACCGCGAGGCACGCCCAGGGGGCTTGTGCTTATGACTCGTGCTACCATCTGCGTATAATGGGTGCACCGTTTTCTTCGGGGAGTATTCGCAATGCCCCTTTCGCACGCAGAACGACGCCGAGACCGCCGTATCCCCGTGCCTGGAGGTGGGCTCAAGGCGCACCTCATCACGGCGCATGGCGAACGTCATGAGGCCACCTGTACGGAGCTATCGGTAGGCGGCTTGACGTTGCGCTGCAATTACGTTCCGGCGCTTCACGAAGTGCTGGCCGTTCAGGTCGATCAGCCACCGGCTACGCCCGGGGCTGACAGTCGGCCGCTGCGGGTGCGGCTCGAAGTGCGGCGTTGCGAAGCGTTGCCCAGCACGGAAGGGGAGGCTGCGCAATACCGCTACGAGCTGGGCGGCAAGATCGTGGAAGTGCTCTCGTAACTCCTTTCTTCGATGGTGGCTCCTAACCTTACGCAGGCGCCTAGCCGTAAGCGCGTGCCCGGAGTACCTATTCGGATTCGTGCTCTCCGGTAGTACGCGGCTGTTGCCCGTAGCTGCGAAAGGCGTCGAGCACGTCTGCCATCTCTGCGTCGCTCAACCAGACCGGTTCGCCGAGCGCGTGCGCGAAGAGGTATTGTTTGCAGAGCGTTTCCAGCGCTTCGGCCAGATGAAGCGCCTGCGCGAGGTCACGACCTACAGCGACTAGGCCATGGTTGGCCAAGAGACACGCCAGACGGTCTTCGAGCGCTTCGACGATCGCATCGGCAAGCGCTTCACTGCCAAAACGCGCATAGCGGGCGCAGCGCACCGTCTGCCCACCAAATTCCGCGATCATGTAATGGAAAGGAGGAATCTCGCGGCGGTGGCACGCGAGCGCCGTCGCTGCGGGCGAATGGCAATGGACCACCGCGCCGACGTCGAGCCGAGCGCGGTAGATCGCCAGATGGAAGTGCCATTCGCTCGAAGGGCGCCACGCGCCGTGCGCCTGCCCTGTGGCATCGACCCAGACGATCTGCTGGGGCGTGAGCGTCTCGGCAGAGATACCAGTGGGGGTAATCCACATGCCACTTTCGGGGTGGCGGGCGCTGGCGTTGCCCGCGGCGCCGACGTTGAGTCCGTGCGTGCGCATCGCTTGCATCGTCGCAACGAGCGCCGAGGCGATCGGGTTTTCACAAGGTTCAGGCGGTTGGGTCATCGTGCGTCTCGCTTCCGTTTTCCGTCTGGACAGGGGCCGAATGTTTCCGTGCGCGGCGGCGGTAAGGCCAGCGGGCGCGGGCAAGTGCCTGGCGTAATTGTCGCAGATCGCGCGCCAATTGCTGCGCCGTTTCATCGGCTGCGCCGAAGCGGTACGCCAAGTAGCGCTGCGCAAGCTGAGTAAAGCGCGCCGCTAGCGGTGGTGGCAGCGCTTGGCGCACCCGCGCCACGTACGCGAATGGCGCTTCGCCCGCATGCGGCGCAAGATCGCGGCGCGTGAGCGTCGCGGTGAGCCGGGCCCAAGCGCGTTGCGCGGGGTCGCGCGGTTTTTCTGGAAGGCGAACGAAGAGAAGGAGTGCCGTCGCTGCTGCGACGAGCACCGCGCCGCCTGCCGCCCAACGCCAATCGCCGCTTTCCCACCCCAGACGGGCGAGCAGCGCGCGCTGCCGCGCCGCGTCGAAACCGACCACCCACAAATCCCACTGCCGTTGCCACGCCCAGAGCTGTTGGCGCAGCGTTGCAAGCCACGGTTGATCGAGCCAGGCGGCGCGCACCAGTGGCAGTTCGCTGCGCAACGCGGCGTCGCTGCCCAGCGTGATGCGTGCGGGCGCGGCCCAGCGGGTGGGGTCGACGCGCCGCCATTCGCCGTCGAGCCATACTTCGGCCCAGGCGTGGGCGTCGGCGTGGCGCACCACCCAACTGCGATCCACCGGATTGAAGGTCGCTCCTTGGTAACCGGCAACGAGGCGCGTCGGCAGTCCTGCAGCACGGGCGACTACCGCGAACGCGTTCGCGAAATGTTCGCAAAAACCGGCTTGGGCGTCGAAAAGCGTCTGGTCCGCAGCGTTTTCCGTCATGAGGGGCGGGTAGAGGGTGTAGCGCAGGTTCGCGGCGCGAAACGCGGCTTCGATCGCCGCAAGCCGCGCCGCGGGGCTTGCGTGGTCGGTGGCGATCTGCCGTCCGAGCGCTTGCGCCCGTGGGTTGTGGTTCGGAGGAAGCGCGGTGAGTTGCCGCGCCTGGGTTGCGGTCAGGGGCTCTGGCCAACGGTCGGTCAGTTGCGCTTCGCCAGACCAGAGGGTCCGTTCGATGAGGGGGTGGGCGCTCAACCACCGGCCGTCGCGCCAGGGGAGCGCGACCGAGGCTCCGCGAAGCGCCACCGTCCGTTCGGGGGCGGGAAGCCAAGGGATCGGCTGCGGGGCGAGCAGCAGCGCAAAGTGGCGGGTGGCCGAGGGCGCTTCGCCGCGGGCGCTGCGCTCGGCAACGGTTGCTGCCGCGGGGCCTTGGGACTCGAGGGCGGAAGTGAAGGATTCGCGAACGGCTTTGGGGGGTTCTTCCACTGCGGCAGGGGCGGTGCGGGCGCGCTGTTGCGCGATTTCGCGTTCGAGCGTCTCTTCGGGTGCGGGGCGCCACGTCGTACCGTCGTAATGGGTGAGGACCACGGCGCGAAAGTAGAGCTCAGAAGGGGCCGGGGCCGCTCCTTCCCAGGTCAGGGTGAACGCGACGGCGTCCGATAGCGCCAACGCGCTGACTGCACCGGGTGCGATCGTCTCAGATAGGCCGCTGCGCGCCTGCGCGGCGTCCTGCGGCACACCCCAGAGCGGGCGGTCGAGCCGGGGCACGAGCACGAAGAGGAGAAGAACGAGCGGTAGACTCACCGTCAACGTCAACGCGGTATGGCGCGCCAACGCGGGCAGTTGGCCCAAGGTCGTTGCCAACCCCCATTCCACCCGCGCCGCTTGCGCCCAGCCGACCACGACCACGAGCCAGCCGGTGAGCACCGCAACCGCATAAAAGGGTGATTGGCTGCGCAGAAACGCCGCAGCCAGGAGAAAGAGCGCGGTGAGCCCCCATGCGCGCAGGTCGCGCGCAGTCGTGGCTTCCCACCCTTTGAGCCAAAAAGCGGCAAAGAGGAGCGCCAGACCGGTCTCTTGCCCGAATCCGTACCCATAGATCGGTCGAATCGCGGCAAGCGCCGCCAGAGCAACCACGGTGGGCAGCCAGCGCGGCCAGCGTACGGCAAGCAGAAAGCGCGCAAGCGTCCCCACCAGGAGAAGCGCCACCACGCCGTTCCAAAGCAGCGGTAGCGCTGCGGCGTGTAACCCCCACGCCAGAGCGCCGGCAGCGACGCACGGCGCCCAAGCCGCAACGGGAAACGGGGGCGGGGGAAGCGTAGCGGCAACGCACTGCCACCCTTGCCGAATCCACAAACTGCTGGGGATTCTTGGCCTGCTCATTGCCGCTCCTCATATTTAGCCAACTGGAGGAGTGCAGCCGTTTTGTGCGCCGCGCCGCGTTGAGGAGCCAGGGAAAAGCCGGGCAACGCCAACCCATACCGAAGCCCAAGCGCGTCGGCGTGCAGCACCCATGTCACAAGGCACGCCAACTTTTCCTCGAGGTTCGCACCGGCTGCCGCTTCGAACCGCAGCCAAACCGTGTCGTCGCTGGGCGCGGTAGGGGCGGTCGTTTCCGCGAGCCATAGGTTACCCCGGCGCGCCAACTGCCGCATGTGCACGCGGCGCAGGGGTTCGCCGCGCTGCGCGGCACGCCAATCGCCCCAATCCACCCCTTCGCCCAGCTGCTCGCGCCCGAGTGCCAAAGTGGTGGCGCGCGGCGTGAACGTGCGGGGCAGCGGTGGAGCGTCGGGCAACGGTCGTGGTGCCGCCCATGCGGTAAGCGGCGGGTGCCAAACCGCCCAGGCACGAAAAAGCCCCCACGGTAAGGTCGTCGAAAGGGCGAAGCAGGGCGCCGGGTACGCACCGCGGCGGTGCGTAGGGAGCGCCAACGTCACGGCCCCTGCGGCGCCGTCGAAGAGAACCCGGCGGGCAACTACGTGACCGTCTGGCGTTACCGCACTCACGGTCAAGGCGCTTCCTTGCGCGTCGAGCGGGGCGTGCCAGTGCAGGGTCCAGGTGACGGGGTCGCCGGCGAAGACCCATTCGGGCGGTTGTGCCGTGAACGTGACACCGTGCGCGACGCGCACCGTCTGCACCGCAGCGGTGACGCCGAACGCCGAGATGACGAAGAGGAGGAGATAGGCAAGCGACAACTGGTAGTTCGCCGCAAAGAGAAAGAGCGCCCCCAGCGCCCCACCATAGAGCCAGCCAAAGGGGGTAGGAAGCAGGAACACCTGCCACGCGTTCCACTGCCAGCGCGCGCCGCGGTGGTGGCGGCGCACCCAGCGCGGCCAGTGGATCCAGCGGGGCGGCAAAGGCGGTGATGGGGTAACCGTGTGGGCAGAAGGCATCACAGGGTATTGCAGATCACAAGGTTCGCTGGGTGGACGTCAATGGGGTACCGGCGTGGTCGTGAGCAACTCGACGGCAACTGCTTCGGGCGTCTGGGCCGCGTCAGCCTTGGCCCACAGGCGATGGGCAGTGGCGGCACGAAAGACGGCCTGCAGGTCGTCGGGCAACACGAACGTCCGTTCACTGAGAAAGGCCCAAGCACGGGAAAGTTCCAGCAGTTGCACCACCGCGCGGGGACTCAACCCCAGCTTCAGCGCGGGATGACGGCGCGAAGCCGCCGCGAGATCGAGCGCGTAGTCGATGAGCGCCTCGCGAACGGTGACCGTGCGTACCTGCGCGCGCCACGCCAAAAACGTCTCCCGGGTCACATGCGCTGGTGGTGTGGCAACCGCTTCGCTGCGGTCCAACGCGTGGCGGACGAGTTGCCGCTCCGCGGCGCGCGGCGGGTAGCCGAGCGTCAGCCGCACCGCAAAGCGGTCGAGCTGCCCTTCGGGCAGCGGGTTAGCGCCGATCTGCGACAGTGGGTTTTGCGTCGCGATGAGCAGAAACGGATCGGGAAGCGGGTGGATTTGCCCTTCGATGCTCACCTGCCGCTCCTGCATCGCCTCAAGAAGCGCGCTCTGCGTCTTGGGGTTGGCGCGGTTGAGTTCGTCGAAGAGCACCACTTCGCTGAAAATGGGGCCAGGGACGAAACGCAGTTCTGCTTTCGCCGCGTCCCAGACGAGCCCGCCGGTGATGTCGGCGGGCAACAGGTCCGGGGTTCCTTGGAGCCGCTGCCAGGAAAAGCCAAAGGCGTTGGCGAGCGCCCGCGCCAGCGTCGTTTTCCCCACGCCGGGCAGATCTTCGATCAACACGTGCCCATCGGCAAGCCAAGCCGCGAGCGCTAAGCGCAGCGCTGCTCCTTTGCCAAAGAGCGTGGTTTCCAGCTGCGCGCACAGGGCTTCAGGGGTGGCAATGGTGGGCGTCTTCGAACCTGCGGCGGAGGTGTGGGGGGGTGCGCGCATGGTCGTCACCGTTGCTCCCCGTTTCGGCTCAATTGCGCCAGCGCCGCGGCATCCCAGCGCAACCGTCCTTTGCGCCGAGTGACGCCGGAAACGTTGGCGAGCACCGCGGCGGCAAGCGGATGGCGGCTCTGGTGGGCATGGCAGATCGCGCAGGCAAGCGCGTCCGCGGCGTCGGGTGGTGGCGGTTCGGCAAGCGCCAAAAGCCGCCGCACCATCTCCTGCACTTGCACTTTCTGCGCTTTACCGTAACCGACCACCGCTTGTTTCACCTGCAATGCGGTGTATTCCGCAACCGGTGCGCCGCTGCGGGTCGCAGCAGCCAGAAGTGCCCCCCGCGCCTGTCCCAAGAGAAGTGTGGCTTGCGCGTTGGTATTGACAAAAACCTGTTCGACCGCGATCGCGTCGGGGGCGTATTTGGTAATGAGCGCGGTGAGCGCATCGAAGAGCGCCGCGAGCCGCTCCGGGAGCGGTGCCGCGGTGGGGGCGGTGATCACGCCGTGCGCAAGGTGGGCAAGCTGCGCGCCGTCGCTGCGAATCACGCCATAACCGGTGCGGCGCAGCCCCGGATCGACACCCAAGAGCGTTTGCCCGCGCGTCATTCGCTTTCGTCGAAAACCGCCGAGGTATAGACGGCTTGCACGTCGTCCAGACTTTCGAGCGCATCCAGGAGCTTGCGCATCTTCGCGGCGTCGTCACCCGTGAGCTCGATCTCGTTCTGCGCTTTCCATACCACCTCGGCGGCAGCGGGCTCGAGCCCAGCCGCGACGAGCGCGGCTTTCACCTTGTCGAGCTCGTACGGCGGAGTGATCACCTCGATCGAACCGTCTGCATGGGTGAGCACGTCGTCTGCGCCTGCTTCCAGCGCCACTTCCAACACCTTGTCTTCGGGTGTCTCTGGCGGCAGGATGATTTGACCACAATGGGTGAACTGAAACGCCACACACCCTTCGGTACCCAGGTTGCCGCCATGTTTGGCGAAGGCGTGGCGCACTTCGGCCACGGTGCGGGTACGGTTGTCGGTCATGCAGTCGACGATCACCGCCGCGCCGCCCGGGCCGTACCCTTCGTAGCGCACCTCTTCGTAGCTGACCCCTTCGAGTTCCCCCGTCCCGCGCTTGATCGCCCGCTCGATGTTCTCCGCCGGCATGTTGTGCTCTTTCGCTTTTTCGATCGCTGCACGCAGCCGCGGGTTGAACTCCGGGTCACCGCCGCCGTTGCGCGCCGCGACGGTGATTTCCCGGATCAGCCGGGTGAAAATCTGTCCGCGCTTGGCGTCCTGGCGCTCTTTACGAAAGCGGATATTTGCCCATTTGGAGTGTCCAGCCATGACTCAAGCCTCCATTTCGCTCGTTGTCTTTGCGCTACCGCCCGATTATACTTCCCCTTTTGGCGCGCACTGCGAACGATCATGGCTGGCGAGCTTGGGCACCTGGTTCATCTCTTCCTGCACGGCCCTCAGGCGCAACAACCCAAAAAAGGGGCGAGCGCATCGCCACGTCCGGCGCGTGAATCGCTTGCGTTCGCGCAGCTTGAGCGCATTGCCGAATCGCAAACCGAACCGCCAACCGACGGCGAACGGCTGGTCTTCGACGTCGACGTAATTCACCACGAAGTGCGCTGGAGCGCGTGGCGCACCCGGGCGCACAAACGCGACGCGCACCGCCTCATCCGCGGTACCGCGGTGAGTTGGGAGGCGCGTCATCTGCTCGTTGGCTTGGAGGGCCATCTGACCCTGGCCGATCTCTACGGCCTCCTCTTTGCCGAAGCAACCCAAGTAAGTGCGATGCTCTCCGTGCCGCAGTGGCTGGGTGAGGCGCTCAAAGCGATCGTCGCAAGCGGCCGCGCCTATTGGGGCGACCACACCTACGGCCTGCCCCTGGCGTGGAGTGACGCGCAGCCCATTTTGGGTTGGCAATGGCGGGAAGATGCGCGCGGCCGCTTCTGCGGCGCGTACCGCATCCCGGACGAACTGGAAGGCTGCTTGCTGATCACCAACACCTGGCCGTGGCACTACCTCTGCCCCCGCACGCGCCGCGTCGGAGCGTTTGCGCTCCCCGAAGGAGTCTCATGGGCGCAATTTGCGCAGTTGCAGACGTTGCCCGCGATCCCGCCCGAGGTGGTCGACCCGTTCGCGCGCCGCTGGCGCGAGGTGTTGCCCGCCGAACTGCCGCCCCCCAAACCGGTAGCGCAGATCTCGGTGCCCGACGCGCCGCGTTTTCTTCTGCATCTCACCACCAGCGACGGGGGGCAGCGGCAGATCGAACCGCAAGTGGTCTATGGCCCGGTGACGGTGTTCGCGGACGGAACGCTCAGCCACCCCTTTGGCGAAGCGGTTTTGACCGTCCCAAAACGGCGCCGCGACCGCGAACGGGTTTGGTTCGACGCGGTGGCGCTCTTTGCCGGCGAACCGCGCGCCGTGGCAACGGAGTACCGGCGCCTTACGCCGCGCTGGTCTGCTGCGCAGTGGCTCGAACTGCGCGACCAGGCGCCTGCGGCGTTGGCCGAATTCGCCCCAACAATCGCCGCCGACCCCGACTTTTGGCCCGAAACGGTGGAGGCGCGCTTCACCGAAGTGAAACTCATGCCGCTTGCCGACGAACCGGACTGGTTCGAATGGCAGGGCAACGTCATCCTGGACGAAACGACGCGTGTGCCGGTGGAGACGATCGCCGCAGAGGTTTTCGCGCGCTACGGCGCAGACGGTTGGCCCGAAGCGCTCATCTTCGATCTCCCCGGGACAACCAACCGCTGCGCGCGCGTGCCGCTCGCGCCGCTTGAGCCGGTGCTGCGCGTCGCGGCGGAGCTCTTGAGCCGCGAACCCCACCGCAAAGGGCGGGCGCGCGTTTCCCGCTTCGACGTCGCGCTGCTCGAAGCGATTCCCGAACCCCTCTGGCCCGAAAAGCCGCCGGCCTTCGCCGCGATGCTCGCCGAGCTGCGCACCCACGGTGGCCCTGCACCGGTCGAGATCCCCGCAACGCTGACCGTCGCGCTGCGTCCCTATCAGCACCAAGGAGTGGCCTGGCTGCAATTCTGGCGGCGCCATCGGCTGCACGGGATTTTGGCCGACGACATGGGGTTGGGGAAGACGCTGCAGGCGCTTGCCCATCTGGAGATCGAGCGGCTTGCGGGGCGGCTCACCGCGCCGGCGCTCGTCGTCGCCCCCACGAGCCTCATCGGCAACTGGCTGCGCGAAACGGCACGCTTTACCCCAGAATTGCGCGTTGCGGCGTGGCACGGCGCCGAGCGCGACAACACCCTAGCTACGCTCGGGGCGCACCACCTGGTGGTCACCTCATACGCCTTGTTGTGGCGCGACATCGAGCGGTTGCGCGCGCAACGCTGGTCGGTGGTGATCCTCGACGAAGCGCAAGCGATCAAAAACCCGCACGCGCGGGTGGCGCAATGTGCGCGGCAGCTCTTTGCGGAACAGCGGTTGTGCCTCACCGGTACCCCGATGGAAAACCACCTGGGCGAACTCTGGGCGCTCTTCGATTTCCTCATGCCCGGCTTCCTGGGGCCGCGCGAATCGTTCACCCGCCACTACCGCACCCCGATCGAAAAACACCACGACACGGAGCGGTTGGCGCTCCTGCGTCGCCGCATCCGGCCGTTTCTCCTGCGCCGCACTAAAGCGGAAGTGGCGCAGGAACTGCCGCCCAAGAGCGAAATCGTCGAAAGCGTGATCCTGGGAGAAAAACAGGCCAAAATCTATGAGGCAATCCGCATCGCGATGGAGGCGCGCGTGCGCCAGGCGCTCGCCGAAAAGGGGCTGGCGAAAAGCCAGATCACCGTGCTCGACGCCCTTTTGAAACTGCGCCAATGCTGTTGCGACCCGACGCTCGTCGACGCGCCGCAGGCGAAACGGGTGGATGAGTCGGCCAAACTCGATTGGCTCGACGCCACGCTCCCAGAACTGGTGGAAGAGGGGCGCAAAGTGCTCATTTTTTCGCAATTCGTGCAGCTCCTCAAACGGGTGGAAGCGCGCCTCGCCGCGCAGGGTATCCCCTACGCGCTCCTCACCGGCGCCACCCGCCGCCGCGACGAGGTAGTTGCCCGCTTTCAACGCGGCGCGGTGCCCGTCTTCCTCATCAGCCTCAAAGCGGGCGGTACGGGGCTCAACCTCACCGAAGCCGACACCGTGATCCTCTTGGATCCGTGGTGGAACCCCGCGGTGGAAGCGCAAGCGATCGACCGCGCCCACCGCATCGGGCAGGACAAACCGGTATTCATCTACAAACTCATCTGCGCCAATACCGTGGAAGAGCAGATCCTGAAACTACAAACCCAGAAAGCGGCGCTGGCGGCCGCCGCGACCGGCAGCGAAGGGGCGGGCGGCTGGACACTCACCGAAGCGGAGATCGCCGCGCTCTTTGCGGTGACGCCGGTGGGGGGGAGAGAGGCACGGTAGTGAACCGGCAGGGCACACCCTCAAAGACTATCTCACCCACGAAGGGATCACCGAACTGGTGGGCGCACGCAGCACCCTGCGCGAAGCGTTCCAACTGGGACTGATCGATGACGGCGAAGGGTGGCTGGCGATGGTCGACGCCCGCAACCGCACCAGCCACACCTACGATGAGGCGCTTGCCCACGCGATTGCCGACGCGGTGATCACCTGCTTTTATCCCCTCTTCCTGGCGCTCCAAGAGCGTCTTGCAGCCTTTACGCGCTGAGACGACTCGCACGCGCGTTCGAAGAATCCCCGTTACCGTATCAAGTAGACCTCTGCTGGCTCGACGCGGTGACTAACCCAGGCCTGCGCGCTCACATCGCGCGGGTGGGAAAGGTGGTTTATGAGCGGGATGGTGTTAACAAAAACGCATAGGATTGTTAACACACGACGCCTCCGTTGCGCACAACGTGGGCAACGCCAAGCGGCACAGGACAAAAAATCTTTCTGCGATAAGCAATTGGCTGTTATTGCCGCTCGGCATTCGTGATTGGCACGGTTATTGCTATTCTCTGCGTGCGAACGCATGGGGCGTTCGGATATGGTCTAGTTGATAGGAGGTAATCATGAAACGGGTACAGCAGGGTTTTACCCTCATCGAACTGATGATCGTGGTGGCGATCATCGGGATTTTGGCGGCGATTGCGTTGCCAGCGTATCAGGACTACACGAACCGAGCGCGCGCTGGAGAAATGTTGCTTGCTGCCAGCACCGCAAAAACTTGTGTAACCGAGCGCGCTCAATATGGGCAAGACCCCGATACGTGCGATGAAGACTTCAAAGCTACAAAATATGCTAAAAGCTTGGATGTTACCAATGCAGGCGTTATTACCGTTGAGGGCGATGATACTCTTGCGGGATTGTCTATTGTATTGACTCCTTATAAAGATGGAACTACTGCTGCAACAGCAAACGACTTTACCAGCGGTTTTACGATCCACCACTGGCAATGCAGCGGATCCGCTACGGGTGATGCTAAAGCATCCTGGTTGCCGGGGACCTGTACAGCAAGCAGCTCCAGCTCAAGCAGCTCCAGCTCAAGCAGCTCCAGCTCAAGCAGCTCCAGCTCAAGCAGCTCCAGCTCAAGCAGCTCCAGCTCAAGCAGCTCCAGCTCAGGCGGGTAATAAATTAGATTAAAATGCACATAACCAATCGGCCTGTTTCAACTGCCATTCCGTATGTCACGGTAATGTATGGAATGGCAGGGTTATTTTTTTCTTTTTTTGTGGTTTTGGTATATAGATTTCCAGGTTTTTTGGCTGCGTGGTTCACCTGTTTGGGTGCTGTGCTACCAATGTGGTTTTATGAAAGCTGTCGTCTAAAAAAGGGTAGGAATTCCTATGAATTAAAACCTTCGTGGTCTGCTCATGCACTGTCATTTATGCCCTGGTTAATTGCTTTATGTCTGTTTTCTTGGGCGTATCCGTTATTTGATTTTTTTGGTGGCATGGTTACCTGTTTGGTAGCCATGTTGCTATCTTTTTTATTTAATCGACACGTTTCAACCGACGATGATCTGGGGCAAATTGATCGATACATTAAAAATTGCCAAAAATATAACTTTCCATGGCAATCTTTAAGAAATATTTCAGTTAAAGCGTTTTTTTTGCCGCTCATGATAAATTTTTCAAGCAATATTTTTGATAACATTAATGGTTTAGGTTTGGATGCTAACCTGAATTGGTATCAATTACTCCTTGCGCTAATGTTTCTTGTCGATGTTTCATTTGCTGCAGCAGGATATCTTCCTGCGCCAAAAAAAGCGGCTGTTGAGATTAAAAGTTCAAATCCTTATTGGGATGCATGGGTAGCGGCTCTTGTCTGTTACCCTCCGTTTTGGTTGTGGTTTTCTTCTTTTTTTTATTACAAAAATGGTTTGGACTGGAGTGATTATAGTGATTATCCTTATTATGAAATGGTTAGGTTTCTATGGGAATGTGCATTAATTTTTCTGGTCTTGGTTTATGTGTGGGCAACCGTCGTTTTTGGTCCGAGGTTTAGCAATCTTACTTATCGAGGTGTTGTAACAATTGGTCCTTACCGTTTGATGAGGCATCCTGCATATGTATCAAAAAATCTTTTTTGGTGGCTTGCTGCGATGCCTTTTATTCCGTATCATGGATTTCAGGAATCTGTCTTTTCTACTTTGTGCTTGTTGGGTATTAGTGGAATTTACTGGGCCAGATCGGTAACTGAAGAGAGGCATTTGCTTTCTTATTCAGATTATCGTCGTTATTTTCGTTATATTCTCCGTTGTGGTTTATGCTTTTCTCGTGTAATGCATTACCCTAAAAAAAGTCTTCGCTGGTACTTACGCCGTTACCCGCTAATTGTGCCAAGCATCTTTTTTATCTTAGCTTATTTGGTATCATTGTTTGGTTAATTGTCAGGTCTCGAATCATTATATTCCGCGAGGTCGCGCTAAACTCTTTGAAGCACACCGGCTTCTTGAGCACTTGTTCCAAGGCCGGAAAGCATTGAAGGAGGATGCATAGCCATGCCCCGGATTCACGCCAATGCCCGAACAACACCCCGGATTCGCCGGGAGATCCAGCATGCGCCCGCTATTCAGTTGTCGCGAGGTTGCCAGGCGCACTGGGATCCATCGGCACATCGTGGCGAAATGGCGTAATTCTGGTTCTTGCTCTTGCCTGGACGTTTCTCAAGCCCAACCTCAGCCGCTCGCGATGATAACTGCGTCGCCACGAGGCCTTGAACCAATCAGCGCTGCGATGCGCTCGGGCTTGATGTCAAATCCGGTAACAGGAAAGCGTTTTTCAAATTCCACGGCAACAGGAAGGCCAACGTACCCGAACCCAATAACGGCGATAGGAAGTCCGATCAGGTTCATGCCCTCATTATAACCATCGGGTAGGGATTGCGCTGTTGACCGCACGTGCAGGTGCTAGAATGCAAAAACCTTGATAACCAAACGTCCTGCCCTGACCATGACATCCGCTGCCGAAATCTCCTGGGACGAGCTCGAAGCGATGATCCTGGGCCTTGCCGAGCAAGGCAAAGAAACCGACCGCCGCATCCGGGCGCTCGAGCGGCAGTTGGGGCGCTTGGGGAACCGCCTGGGGCAGTTCGTGCAGGATATGGTGGAACCGGCGGTGGTGCGCCTCTTTCAGGAGCAAGGGATCCCCGTGCATCGGGTGATGCCCAACGTCCGGGCGCGCGACGATGCGGGGCAAACCGTGATGGAGATCGACCTTTTGGTGATCAACGGCGACCACGCAATTGCCGTGGAGTGTAAAAGCCGTCTTACCACCGACGACGTCGATGAACACTTGGAGCGCCTCTCCCGCTTCAAAGCGGCGTTTCCCGAATACGCCGATAAGCTCTTACACGGCGCGGTAGCGGCGATGGGCGCACCGGACGAAGTCGTGCGCTACGCTGAAAAAGCGGGGCTCTACGTGCTCGTGCAAGCGGACGACAACGTGGCGGTCCGCAACCAGCCGGGCTTTACGCCGCGGACGTGGTGAGTACCATGCCTTCATTCTCGTCACCGGTGAGCTGACTCCGGCTGGCACAATTCTAAGTCGTTTTCTCCAGCAACCGGTTATGGTGGCGACGCCGCTGGTTCAGAAGTGGCGGGCGAGTGAGCCACGAGGTGCGCGGCAACCAAGCCGTTTGCTAAGCCAAAGAGCGTTGCGGTGGAGAGAAACACTGGCAGCAGCCACCAGAGTCCGTCGTGAGGGACGAGCCAGAGGCGCGCCAGGATCAGTTGCCCCCAGATGTGCGCCCACGCCATGAGGAGCGATGCGGTGACTGGGCCAAAGAGACGTCGCGGGAGCCGCAGCGCGACGGCAAGCGTCGCAAGGCTTGCGATCGCGCCAGCCAGCGCGAGGAAAAATCCCGGCGCGAAAAGTTGCCCCAACGCGATGCTCGCAGCGAAGACGCGCAAAAGACTCACCCATGCCGCCGCTTGCCAGCCGTGACGCCAGCCGACCCAGAGCACGACGATGTTCGCAAGCCCCGGTTTGACCCCAGGAATGGGAAGCGGAATCGCTGCCTCCGCAATGGAAAGGGCGATCGCCGCGGCGCTCCAGCGCGCGATGCGGTGGTCTTCTGCGGTGGGGGTGAGGTGTGGTGTGGCCATGCGTTTCGGGTGACCGGCTCGATGGGGTTCTCTAAACCGCTAAACAATACCCCATTTCCGTAAGCGGTAGCGCAGTTGGCTCAGCGTGATGCCCAACTGCTGCGCTGCGCGCGATTGGTTGCCGCCACACGCTGCCAACGCGGCACGCAGCCGTTCGGGGGTGAGCGGTGGCTCGTCGGCCTGAGGGGGCTGTTCCACAGGTTGGGGCTGTGCCGCAGGGTGCGCGCGGGTGCATTGGGTGAGGCACTGTGGCGTGATCGCGCCGTCACTGAGCGCGAGCGCACGGGCGAGTACGTTTTCCAGTTCGCGGACGTTGCCGGGCCAGGGTTGCTGCTGCAGCCACGCCAGCGCTTCCGGGGTGATGGGCGCCGGGGGGAGCTGGTCCCGTTCCGCGATGCGCTGGATCAGGTGTTCGGCCAAGAGCGGAATGTCCTCACGGCGCGCGGTCAGTGGCGGAAGATCGACCACCAGGACCGCCAGGCGGTAGTAGAGGTCTTCACGAAAGCGCCCTTCGGCCACTGCGGCAGCCAGATCGACGTGCGTTGCGGCAACGAAGCGGACGTCCACGGGGCGCTCTTCGGTGCCGCCAAGCGGGCGGATGGTGCGCTCTTGGAGCACCCTCAGGAGTTTGGGTTGGAGCGGCAGCGGCAATTCGGCCACTTCGTCCAGGAAGAGGGTGCCGCCCGCTGCGCTGGCGATGAGCCCGGTGCGGTCGCTGTGGGCGCCGGTATAGGCCCCTTTTTTGACGCCGAAGAGTTCCGCTTCGATGAGTTCTGCAGGGATCGCGCCACAGTTGACGGCAACGAACGGCCCGTGGCGGCGCGGGGAGAGGGTGTGCAGGAGGCGCGCGGTGCGCTCTTTGCCGGAACCCGAAGGCCCTTGGATGAGTACCGGCGCCAGGCTCTTCGCGAAACGGGCAATTTGCGCACGCACTGTGGTCATCGCCGCACTGGTGCCGATCAGTTGCGTCTGAGGGTCGGCCTCGTGCGATGGGGGGGGCGCTGTCGGCGCGGGTACTGCGTCGAGCAGTTTGGCCAACCGTTCACGCGCGACCGGTTTGGTGAGGAAGTCGATCGCGCCGAGCTTGGTCGCGCGCACGGCGGTGTCGATGTCGCCGTACGCGGTGATCACGGCAACGGGAAGCTCCGGTTTTTCTTGGCTCAGTGCTTCGACAAGCTCGATCCCGTTGCCGTCGGGGAGGCGCAGGTCGGTGAGCACCAGGTCGAAGGGTTCGCAGCGCGCGCGGCTAAGCCCTTCGGCACAGGTGGCGGCGGTGGCGGCCTCCCACCCCAAGCGGGCCAGCAGCCCCTTCAGGGTGAGGCGCAGATCCGGTTCGTCGTCGATGATGAGCGCACGCATGGCGCTATTGTGCCCGATTTTGGCGCGAAGGGCTCTATGCGATAATGGTTGCACCAACCCCGGAAGGTAGGTAAAGGAGGAATCGCGATGGCGAACCAAAAAGTGGGTTTCATCGGTCTGGGGTTGATGGGCCGGCCGATGGCGTTGAACTTGTTGAAGGCTGGATTCGAAGTCCATGTCTGGGCGCGGCGCGCAGCGTCGATGCAGCCGTTGCTCGATGCGGGCGCACACGGGGCGGCGTCGCCCGCGGCGCTTGCCGAAGCGGTGCCGGTGACGATTTCGATGGTGGCCGATGCGCCGGACGTTGCCGAGGTGACGTTGGGGCCGAACGGTGTCGTGCACGGTGCGCGAGCGGGCCATATCCACGTCGATATGAGTACGATCGCGCCGGGTGCGGCGAAAGCGATCGCCGCGCAGCTTGCGGAACGAGGGGTGCGGATGCTCGATGCGCCGGTGTCCGGTGGCGAGGTGGGCGCGATCGAAGGCACGCTCACGATCATGGTGGGGGGCGACGAGGCAGCGTTTCACGAGGTATTGCCCTTTTTCGAAGCGATGGGCAAAAAGGTGACCTATGTGGGTGCCAGTGGCGCCGGGCAGGTTGCGAAAGCGTGCAATCAGGTGCTCACTGGGGTCACGGTGGTGGCGGTGGCGGAAGCGCTCAACCTGGCACGCGCGGCAGGGGTCGATCCCGAGCGGGTTCGTGAGGCGCTCTTGGGGGGCTCGGCCTATTCCAAGGTACTCGAAAACCATGGGGCACGGATGTTGGCGCGCAACTTCCGGCCTGGATTCAAGGCGTGGATGCACCAGAAGGATATGAGAATCGTGCTCGACGAGGCGCACCGTTTGAACGTGCCGGCGCTCACCTCCGCGGTTGCGGCGCAGCTCTTCAACGCGGTGGTGGGATCGGGCAAAGGGGAAGAGGATTCGATCGCGGTGCTGCAAATCTTGGAGGTGATGAGTGGTGCCAACCCCGAAGCCTGAACGGGGCGGTGCGCGGCTTACCGCAACGGTGGCGCCGCGCAGTAAGCTCCCCGAGGTGGGTACGACCATCTTCACCGTGATGAGCGCACTCGCGCAGGCGCATGGGGCGATCAACCTGTCGCAGGGGTTTCCCGATTTCGACCCCGACCCGGCGCTGTTGGAGCGGGTGGCGCATTGGCTGGGTGCGGGCAAGAATCAATATCCGCCGATGGCGGGTGTGCCAGCGCTGCGTGAGGCGATCGCGGCGAAGCTTGCGCGCTGCTATGGGCTTGCGGTGGACCCGGAGACCGAGATCACGGTGACCGCCGGGGCGACGCAGGCGCTCTTTTCGGCGATCCACGCCTTGGTTCATCCGGGCGACGAGGTGATCCTTTTTGAGCCGGCGTACGACTCCTACGCGCCTGCGGTACGTCTGGCGGGTGGCATGGTGCGCTACGTGCCGCTGCTTCCCCCTACCTATACACCCGATTGGGGGACGTTCGATCGTTGCTTCTCCGCGCGGACCGGCCTCGTGGTGGTGAATACGCCGCACAACCCCACGGGTGCGATCTGGCGCGAAGCCGATTGGGCGGCGCTCGCCGAGCGGCTCGACGGCAGTGATGCGATGGTGCTTGCCGACGAAGTCTATGAACACATCGTCTTCGATGGGGAGCGGCACGAGAGCGTGTTGCGACAACCGGGGCTTGCGGGGCGGGCGCTGGCGGTATTCAGTTTTGGCAAGACGTTTCACGTCACCGGTTGGAAGATCGGGTACGTGGTGGGCGCGGCGCCACTGATGGCCGAGTTTCGCCGCGTGCATCAGTTCGACGTCTTTACGGTGAGCCACGCGGAGCAGTGGGCGTTGGCCGACTATCTGGCCGAACCGGCGCATTATGAGGGGTTGGCGGCGTTTTACCAGCAAAAACGGGACCGTTTGCGGGGTTGGCTGACGCAAGCGGGGTTCTCCCTGCTGCCCGCACAGGGAACCTACTTTCAGTTGGCGCACCATCCCGATTTCCGGCACGAACCCGATACGGCGTTCGTCCGCTGGCTGACCGAGACGGTAGGGGTTGCGGCGATCCCGGTTTCGGCGTTTTACCACGACCACCGCGACGACGGCGTCATCCGATTTTGTTTCGCGAAGCGCGATGAAACGCTTGATGCCGCGGGGCAGCGGTTGGTTGCCGGTTGTGGCCGGAAAGGCAAGGAAGCGTGATGAAATACTTGGTTTTGCTCGTGGTGGTGGCGGGCGTACTCTGGTGGATCCAACGCCGTTGGCAGGCGCCGCAAGCGCCGAGGCAGGAGCGCCCATGGGGCTGGCGGTGGGGTCGGACGCAAGAACCCCCTGCTGCAGCGGACGCGCCGGAAAATGCGGTGCGGGAAGATGCGTTGGTGGCGTGCGCCCGTTGTGGCGTGCTGATCCCCAAGAGCGAAGCCAAGACGCGGGACGGGCGTTACTTCTGTTGTGATGAACACCGCCAACTTGGATCCCGGTGACGGCACTGCTCTGTCGCGTTCCTGGACGTTGAAACGCGCCAGCGACGCGCTGCGGTTGGTCATTGCCGGGTTGCTCTTGGTCGGTGGCCCGACGATGGGGTTGGGGCGGGAGGCGCCTTCGCTCTTTTTCTTCACCGCGGCGTGTTATCTGGCCGTTGCGGTGGCACTGACGGTCTGGCCCAGTGCGACACTCGTTGCCGCGCACAAGGCGGTGGCGGCCGCGGTGGTCGATGCCCTTGCGTTTGCCGCGTTGCTGGCGACAAGCGGCGGGTTCGCCTCTGGGTTGCCGACGCTGTTGTTCGTGCTGGTTGTGGTGGCGGCGCTCGAAGCGGTGCCGAAAATCGCGCTCTTTCATGCCGCGGTCGCGGCGCTCGCTTTGCTCGGGGAGAACCTGTGGCGGCTCTGGCAAGGGTGGGCGGCAACCGATCCGTTTTTGGTCGGTGCGGCGGGTGGAGCGCTTTTCGTTGCGGCGTGGTTGGCGCAGCGGTTGGGGACGCGGCTGCGGCAAACCGAGGCGGCGCACCAGGCGCAACAGGCGTTGCTCGCGTGGCAGCGTACGGTAAACGATCGCATCGTGCAGGAGCTCGCGGACGGAGTGTTGTGGGTCGATGCGCAGGGGGTGGTCCGCTACGCCTCCCCCCGCGTCGTGGCGTGGTTGGGGGAAGACCCGAGTGACAAGCCGCTTACCGAAGTCCTGCCTGAGCCGATTCATCCTGGTGAGGAGCGGTGGTGGCGCCAGAACGGGCGTTTGTGGCGGCTGAAAGGCGGGATGCCGGATCGCAACGGGGTGTGGTTGCTCTTTCTCTCCGATTTTGCCGGAGTGCAGCGCGCGTTCCGGCAGGAGCGGCTAGCGTCGCTGGGTTTGCTGCTTGCCGGGGTGGCGCATGAGGTGCGCAATCCCCTGGCCGGGGTGATGCAGGCGCTCGACCTCTTGCGCGATGCCGCAACGAGCAGCGAGCGCGGGGAGCTGGTTGCGTTGGCCGAGCGCAACGCGGCGCGCATCGTCCATCTGATCGACGAGGTGCTGCTGCTGGGAAGACAGCAGCCCCCAAACCCTGAGGCGGTTCCGTTGGTAGCGTGGCTACGCCGTTGGTGTTCGGAGTTGCCCAAGCCGGAGCAAACGCGCGTTTCGGTGCAGGGCAGCGACGCGATCGCGGCGTGGGTGGATGTGCGCCATCTCCAGACGATCGTCGACAATTTGGTCCGCAACGCGTTGGCCTTTGCCTCGGCGCAACCGGGCGCGGTGCAGGTGACCGTCTCGGCAGCGAACGAGCAGGTGTGCCTCACGGTGGCCGACGACGGACCCGGTGTAGCCGACGAGCTTGCCGAGCGGCTGTTCGAGCCGTTCGTCTCCGGCCGCGCCAACGGGACCGGGCTTGGGCTCTACTTGGTGCATGAGCTGGTGCGCGTAAACGGCGGTGAAGTTCGCTATCGACGTGGCCCCAAAGGGGGGGCCGTCTTTACCGTGCTGTTGCCGCAAGCGGCGCGTTGCGGGTAACCGGCGGATTGGCGCCCCGGGGCCAAAGCAGCCACCAGGTGGCGTCTGCTTTGGTGCGTCCCGCGCGTGCGCCCGCCGCGTGCCCACTCCCCCAGTAGAAGTCGCCGCGCAGAGGCCCTTGGATCGCGCCGCCGGTGTCGAGCGCGACGACCAATTGCGCGAGCGGTTGGGGCGCGTTCGGGGCGTAGAGCCACAGCGGTGCGCCAAGCGGCAGGAACCGCGGGTCGACCGCGACGCTGCGTTGCGCAACGAGCGGCACGCCGAGCGCGCCTACGGGACCGTCGGCGGGGTCGCTACTTGGGGGCGGAAGTTCGCGGAAAAAGACGTAGCTGGGGTTTTCCGCTAGGAGCGCATCGCGCGCGTGCGGGTGGGTTTCGAGCCACGCGCGGATTCCAGTCAATGACGCGCGTTCGAGGGGCAGTTCGCCGCGCGCGACCAAGAGCCGTCCGATCGAACGGTAGGGGTGGCCGTTGTGGTCGGCATAGCCGATGCGCGCTTCGCCTCCTTCCGCCAAGCGCAAGCGCCCCGAGCCTTGGATGTGGAGGAAGAAGAGGTCGAGCGGGTCTTTCGCCCAAAAGAGGACGGGAGCAGGAAACCGTGTGCCCATCGCGATGATTTCGCCGCGACTGTAGTACGGCACGACGCGGTTGCCGACCAGCCGCCCTTTGAGACGAAGGTGGCGGGTCTCGGGTACGACGCTTTCGAGCGCGACGGTGACCAGGTCCGGCGGCGGAGCGTGGATCGGAAAGGGGTGGTCCGGGCGTGGCGTGCGGCTTGCGGCGATCACCGGTTCGAAATAGCCGGTCAGGAGTCCCGTCGTGCGCTGGCCATCGGCGGTGTGGGCTGTGAGTTGCCACGGTTGCAGGTGGGTCTGGAGCCACGCCCGCTGCTCGGGTAACGGGGCGTTCGTGGGCAAACCCGCGCACAGAGGCTGCCATTCGCGGTACCGGTTGCTGAGGGTGGGGCAGGCGCGGGCCAACGCGGTGAGTGCGCCTTCTAGGGTGTCGTGCGCGGTGCCGGGAAGTTCCGCCCAGTCGCTGGGCTGTGCGGTGAGCGTGCCCGGAACCGGTTTGGGTGCCGCAGGCTGCTCGATCGGTGCGTGCGCCGTTTCGGGGAGGCAAAGCGGTGGCTGTTGAGCCGTTTGACAGCCGGTGAGCGCCGTCGCGACAAAGAGGAGGGGCGCCAAGAAGCGGCGTGCACGCGGAAAGCGCTGGGGCGGGAAACGGCGAATGCGTAGGCGAAAAGGTCCCTTTTGCGGTTCGATTGCGCGGCGTCGTATCACGGTTCGGGTTCCCAAACGGTTGGGTTTGTGGCGTATGATCGGGGCAGTATAAACGAACGCGGGGAGGATTGTGCGATGTGGGTGGCTGGGATCGAGTTGCTCGTGGTCGCGGTGCTGGTTGGGATCGTGTGGTGGGCGACGCGGCGGCGGCCGTAGCGCGTCACATGCGCCGGGATCGGTACAATGCGGCGTGTTCGTGTGGAGGAACGCAATGGTTTTCGATCGCAACATGATGGCATGGGAAGCGATGGTTCCCATTTTGGAGCGGATCGCGGTGGCGCTCGAAGCGACGAACCCTGGGGCCCCGCTCGTAGCGCCCGACTGGGCCGCTGCCGACGCTTTTTGGTTGCGGAGGGTTGGGGTTCGGGTGAGCTTGGAGCCCGTGCGCCATCCACACCGACTCCGTTTGGCCGATCTGCGTGAGATCGACACGCAAAAAGCACGTGTGGTGGCGAACACCGAGCAGTTTTTGCGCGGGTTGCCTGCGAACAACGTGTTGCTGACCGGAGCGCGCGGGTGCGGCAAGTCGTCGCTTGTCAAAGCGCTCTTGACCGAATATGCCGCGCAGGGGTTGCGCTTGATCGAGATCGAAAAAGGGGATCTCGTCGAACTGCCCCGTCTGTTGGAGCGGGTTGCAGACGCCCCGTGGCGCTTCGTGCTCTTCATCGACGATCTGTCGTTCGAGCCGGGAGAGGCAGCGTACAAGACGTTGAAGAGCGTGCTCGACGGTTCGGTTTGGGCGCAGCCCGAGAATGTGCTGATTTACGCGACGTCGAACCGCCGCCACCTGATGCCGGAGTATTTCAGCGAAAACGAAGCGACCCGACACGTAGGCGGCGAGGTGCATCCCGCCGAGGCAACGGAAGAGAAGATTTCGCTTTCGGAGCGCTTCGGGCTCTGGGTGTCGTTCTATCCCTTTTCCCAAGCGGCATACTTGGAGATCGTGGCGACCTGGTTGCGCCATTTTGGTGCGAGCGACGCCCAGATCGCGGCGGCACGGCAAGAGGCGCTGGTCTGGGCGATCGAGCGCGGGTCGCGTTCTGGCCGGGTGGCGTGGCAATTCGCGCGCGATTGGGCGGGACGGCATGGACTGGGTGCAGACCGAACGGAAGGGCACGAGCGATGAAGCGCGTGGCGGTTGCCGCGGCCGTGCTGTGGAACGAGTCGGGTTCGGTGCTCCTCGGGCAACGTGCGCCGGACACCTTCTATCCCGGTTATTGGGAGTTTCCTGGCGGGAAAATCGAAGCGGGGGAAACGCCGCGTGAGGCGCTCATTCGCGAACTGCGCGAAGAGTTGGGGCTTGAGCTAACCGCAGCGCGCATCGCCCCCTGGTTGTGTCGCCGCCACCGCTACGCGCACGCCGATGTGACCTTGCACTTTTTCCAGGTCTGGGGGTGGCGTGGTACGCCGCAACCGCACGTCCATGCGGCGCTGACGTGGCAGACGCCCGGCGCGTGGTCGGTGGCGCCGATGCTTCCGGCGAACACGCCGGTAGCCGAGGCGCTTGTGCTGCCGCGGTTGATGGTGGTCTCTCAGGTTACCGCCGCATCGAGAGGAGCGCCGGTGGGGTCGCCTGCGTGGCACGACGCTGCGGCGCGATGGGCCGCGTCGATTCGGGCGGCGCGTGCCCACGGTGCGGTGATCGCGCAAATTCGGGAAAAGCGGCCCGACCCGGGGGCGGAGGCGGGGGATAATGCGGCCGCGGAGTGGTCACGGTTGGGAATCGCGCAGTTGGTGGCGATCGCACGCGAGGCGGGTGCGGAACGGGTCGTCGTCAATGGGCCGCCCGAATGGGCGGATGCGGTTGGCGCCGACGGCTGCCACCTCTCGGCGCAAGCAGCGCGCACGCTGTTGGCACGCGGTGCAAAGCGGCCCGTACTGCGGTACGGGTTGCTGTTGGGCGTGTCAGTCCATGATGCTTCGGAACGGGCGGTTGCGGAGGCGCTAAACGCCGACTACTGGGTGGTGGGGCCGGTTGCAGCGACCCAAAGCCATCCGGAGCGCGCGCCGCTTGGTTGGTCGCGCTTTTCCGCGTTGATCGCGGTGCCTCCCGTGCCGGTCTTTGCGATCGGGGGGCTTACGGCAGCCGAATTGCCGCACGCGCTCAGCGCCGGGGCGCACGGGATCGCGGCGATCCGCGGTTGGTTGCATGGTCAATAGCAGAGCGTAAGCGCGAAGGGAACCGTTTGGGTGCTCACCGCTTCCGTGCCGATGCCGCCTTCGTCGGTCACGGGGATGAAGTGGAGGTTGAACTGGTATTTGTTCGCGGAAACCTTGGGAACGACGCGATGCGCGGCGTCGATCCACACTTGGATGAGGCGCGGCAGTCTTCCGTCGAGTGGTTGCTGGTAGCAGCCGTTGGCTGCGGTATGGGTCTGCGGCGTGCTTTGTGCCCGCAGGTGCGCCAAGACGCAGGCAATCGCGTCCAGGAGGGGGTGCAACGGTTGCGCCCAGGCGTCGAGATCGGCGCGGCGCTTTTCGGCGCTCAGGTTGAGCCAGAAGTGGTAGGTCGGGAGGTCGAACGCGCAGACGCCGCCTGAGACGTGCGCGCGGGTGCGCAGCGCGTTCAAAAGCGGCTGCGTGCGCATCACGTGGTCGATCCGTCCGGGTTGCTGGCGCAACGCGTCGATCAGTGCCAACGCCTGGGCAACCGGTTCGTGCAGCGCGATGCGGCGCGGCCGTTGGCTCGTCGTTTCCTGAGCGGTCGGTGCGGCACAGAGGGCCTCCAACGCGGCGATGAGGTGCCGCTTGAGGTCGCTGCGTCCGGCGATATCGACGCATTCGAAGAGCGCCATCAGGGCGGCGTGGTGGTCGTCCGGGGTGTTCGCCTGAGCGAAGTGGCGCCAACGGCTCCACGTGGCCTCCAGTCGCAACCAGGTGCGTACCTGTTCGGTGAGCGGGAATTCGAAACGGATCATCGTACGGCTCCCCGCGTAGCGCCTTCTGCTGCTACGCCGCCTGGCGCTGCGCCTTCTGCCACAGTACCTCCCGCTGCAGCGAGGTATTGCCGGTGCAGCGCTTCGATCTGCGCTTCGAGGTAGGCGCGGTCGCCGCTATTGTCGATCACATCGTGCGCCGCGGCCAGCCGCTCGGCGCGCGAGGCTTGTGCCGCCAAAATTGCGGCGATCTGTTCCTCAGGTAACCCCGAACGCGCTTTGACCCGGCTGATCTGCTGTTCCTGCGGGCAATCGACCACCAGAAGGCGGTCGATGAGCGTTTGGTACGCCCCGGTTTCGACAAGAAGCGGCACGACCAAGATGAGATACGGGTGGTGGGGCGCCAGCGCGCTGATCCGGTGGGTGACGATATCGCGGATCATCGGGTGGAGAATCGCCTCCAGCCGTTTGCGTGCTGCCGGGTCGGAGAAGGCGAGTGCGCGCATCGCCGCTCGGTCCAACGCACCGGTTGGGGTGAGCACCTGGGTGCCGAACGCCTTACGAATCGCGGGGATCGCCGCGCCATTTGCGGCGGTGAGTTCGTGGGCGATCGCGTCGGTGTCGATCACACCCGCGCCCAGGTGCGCAAAGTGTTCGGCTGCCGTGCTTTTACCGGAGCCGATGCCGCCGGTGAGCCCGACGAGGTAGGGTTTTGGGGTCATCGGCACGCCTCCCAGTTGTGGCGGGGTAACCGGGCCTGCGCTCGACCCAAGAAGCGTTCCAGGGCCGGTTCGGGCCCTTTGGCCAGAATCGTGAAGTGCTCCGATTGGGTTCGGGGCAGAATCTCGATCTCGCTCACCCCTTTTTGCCGCAGCAGCCGCACCAGATTTTCGGCGCGATCACGGGTGCGGAAAATACCCAAGGAGATGCGCCACTGATGGGGGCCGGGGTCCCGCACGATGAAGAGATCGGTTACCCCTTTTTGCCGCAGGGTTTCCGCTTGTTGTCGGGCCCGTTTTTCATTGGCCGCTTTCGGAGTAGCCACCCACCACGATTCGACCACCGGTTCCGCCGTTGCGGTGAGTTGCACACCGGGTACGGTCTGGGCCAGTTCGTCCAAGATGCGGCGTTCGTCCGCAGTGGCGTCCGTTCGGCGGCAAAGCAGCACGGGCGTTTTGACTGTTGGTGTTGTTGGCGGTTGTGGTGCCACAGTGTTGGAAGCTGGATGCGTTTCGTGCGCGGCGTGCTCAGGCAAAGGGGATGCGGGCTGAGTCGGCGTGGATGGTGGTTGCGGTGCCGAAGCGGCGGCAGGTTCCTGTGCCGGCGCTACCGCTTCCAGAGAGGGTTGAGGCTTGTCTTGCGCGATCGTATCGTGCGTAATGACCGCTGGAGGGGGGGGTGCGGTAGGGGCCACCAGTGCGGCTGCTTCGGTTTCCGGCGCTGCGCCGGCCAGTGCCGCAGTGACCGGGTCGGCGGGGCGCGCAGCCACTTCCGATCGTGCAGTAGCGGGGGGCGTTTGGGGGGGTGTTATTGGCGATTGGGCTGCCGCTACTGCGTCGCGGTGGGTATGCGCGCCATCCGGCGTGTATTCGACTACGGTTGCGGCAACGAGTTGGAGCGCGTCGCTGCGCAGGGGTTGCGGCAGCGGTTGCGGCCGCGGCGGTTCAGGAAGCGAGACGAGGCCGCTTTGCGCGGCGAAAAGCAGCGCGTTGATCACCAAGAGGAGCGCGATCGCGAACCGCATTGCTTGCGACTGCCGCAACTGCGGTCACGCGGTCGGCGCAGCGACTTTGGGGAGATGCGCCAGCGACGCTTCGATGGCTTTGGCGGGGTATTCGAAGTCTTCGAGTTCGCCGCGCAGATATTTGTCGTACGCGGAGAGGTCGAAGTGGCCGTGTCCGGTGAGGTTGAAGAGGATCACTTTCGGCTCTCCGCTCTCTTTGCACGCCAGCGCTTCGTCGATCGCAGCGCGAATCGCGTGGCACGACTCCGGCGCGGGGAGGATCCCTTCGGTGCGGGCGAAGAGGACGCCCGCTTCGAACGTTGCGACTTGCGGCACCGCACGTGCCTCCAGCAACCCTTCGTGGTAGAGCTGGGAGACGAGGGGCGAATCGCCGTGGTAGCGAAGACCGCCCGCGTGGATGCCCGGGGGCATGAAGTCGTGTCCCAGCGTGTACATCTGCATGAGCGGCGTGAATCCCGACGCGTCGCCGTAATCGTACGCATAGACCCCTTTCGTGAGGGTGGGGCAGGAGGCGGGTTCGACCGCGACACAGCGCAGGTGCTCCGCCCGTTTGTCACCCGCGATTTTGTCGGCCAAGAACGGGAAGGCGATGCCGCCGAAGCTCGAACCGCCGCCGCACGGACCAAAGATCACGTCGGGGTAAAGCCCCAGCAGTTCGAACTGTTTTTTGGCTTCTAGTCCGATCACGGTTTGGTGCAGCAGCACGTGGTTGAGGACCGACCCCAAGGTGTAGTTGGTGTCAGCGCGGCTCGCGGCTTCTTCCACTGCTTCGGAGATTGCGATGCCGAGCGAACCGGGATTGTCGGGTTCGCGTTCGAGGATCGCTCGCCCCGTCTGCGTGTGGGGCGATGGGCTGGGGAAGACCTCGGCGCCCCAGGTCTGCATGAGGATGCGGCGGTAGGGTTTTTGCTCGTAACTCACTTTCACCATATAGACCCGCACTTCGAGACCGAATTTTTGGCCGGCGAACGCGATCGAGCTGCCCCATTGACCGGCACCGGTCTCGGTCGTGAGCCGCTTGATGCCGACCAGTTGGTTGTAGTAGGCCTGAGGAACCGCGGAGTTGGGTTTGTGCGAACCAGAGGGCGAGACGCCTTCGTACTTGAAGAAAAGCTTGGCCGGGGTGTTCAGCGCTTGTTCGAGCCGGACCGCGCGCACGAGCGGCGAAGGACGCCAGATGCGGTAAGCGTCTCGCACCGCGTCCGGGATCGGGATCCACCGTTCGCTGCTCATCTCCTGCGCAAGGAGCGGTTCGGGAAAGATTGCACCCATCTGTTCGGGCGTCACCGGCTTGCCATCTGGCCCAAGCGGTGGTGCGGGGGGGTTGGGCATGTCGGCGACGATGTTGTACCAGTGAGTCGGGATCTCGTTTTCGGGGAGCAGGATGCGGGTGGGTTCGGTCATGATGTCTCCTCGTTGTGTGTTGACGGTGTAGAGGGGCCGGTCGGTGGTTCGGGCGGTGTCTGAGGGGGGTGCGACTCCGGCTGCGCGCACGCAAGCGCGGCAAGGCCCAGGAAAAGTAAATTATCGCGCACCTCATGCGGGATGTCTACGTGGGGGGAGAGGAGCGGTGCGGCGCCGCCGTGCAGGATCACGCGCGGCAGGATCGAAGTCTGTTTGGCTACCTGCGCCGTGAATGCCGCGATCGCCCCCTTTTGCGCCAGCCAGACACCGGTGGCGATCGCGGTTTCGGTATCGGTGGGGGGAAACGGAGCCGTCGCGATCTGGTCGACGGCGCGGCGCGGGTCGAGCTGTGGGAGTCGCGCGGTGCGGGCTGCGAGCGCAGCGAACATCGCGTCGATGCCAGGCAGAATCGCGCCACCGCGAAACGCGCCGGTTTCGTCGAGCCAGTCGAGCGTGGTCGCGGTGCCACAACCGACGATCACCGCTGGCGCCAACCCAGCGTGCCATGCTCCAACCGCGGTGACCCAGCGATCGGCGCCCAGCTGTTGGGGATTGCGGTACTGGTTAAGGACGCCCGCACCGTGCTGGCTCGGCGCGATCCAATGGCATGGGATGCGATGCGCGGCAAAGCGGGCAGTGATCGCCTGGGTACGGGACGGTGTGGTGACGCTGACACCGACGACGCACGGAATCGTGGACAGCAACGGGGTGAGCTGCTGCCACCATGCTTCGAGTGCCGTGTCGTCGTACGCAAACGCCCCTTGCGCGTCGTCCCGCCAATACCATTTGCCGCGACTGTTTCCCAGATCGAGGAGGAGCGGCACAGGGCGAATGCGCGCGGCGGCGGAGGTCAGCGTCTGGTGTGCCCCTGCCGCAGTGGTGACCTGGAGTTCCCCCCGGGCGTTGACGCCGCTCAAGCGGACGAGATGCGGTTCTGTCGTTTCGTGCGCGGGCAGCAGTTGCAACCAACGGTCGCGCCACGCCGCACGGGCCCACCACGCCGCTTGCCAAGGGGTGAAGCCTGCGCCGCAGCGGAAGTCTTCGAGTACGGCAACCACTGCGCCGACCAGCGTCTGCAGCAGGGTTTCAGCAGGGGGAACGAGCGTGAGGTGCTCGGCAAGCGCGGTGGGGGGCAATGTCCAGGGATCTCGGTCGTCGAGTCGTGGTGCCGCACGATGGTTCAGACCGACGCCGACGACGACGATCGGCGGCGCTTGCCCCCGCCATTGCGCTTCGACGAGGATCCCGCCGAGTTTGCGCTCCGCAACGAGCAGATCGTTCGGCCATTTGAGGCGAACGGGGAGGTCGAGCAGTTCCAATCGTTCGGCAAGCGCCGCGCCCACCGCAAGCGAAAGGCCTTCGAGGTTCGTCTGGGGCGGGAGGCGGGTTGCCACCGAGAATGCGATTCCGGCACCCTCCGGCATCGTCCAGCGTCGGCCGCTTTGACCGCGGCCCGCGGTCTGCCGTTGGGCGGTGACGGCCAGGTAATGGTCGGGAGCGAGGGATTCGGCCTGCTGTGCGGCAACGTCGTTGGTCGACGCGCACGCGTCGAGCGCGAGCCAGTGCAGCGTAGGTGCGGTTGGCATGGGGTTTGCTATTTGTTCGAACGGATGGGAACAGGAGATAGCGATGAAACAGATTGCGATTGTACGCTTTTCCCCGATCGAAGGGCCGGGAACCTTTGCCGATTTCGTCGCAGCGCAAGGAGGAGAAACGCACCTCATCGCGATCGATCAAGGGGCACCGCTTCCGAGGGATCCGGAACAGTATGACGGTTGGTGCTTGATGGGTGGGCCGATGAGCGTCAATGATCCGTTGCCGTGGATCGAACCCCTCCTTGGGTTGCTCCGCCAGGCGGTGGCCAGTGGGGTGCCCGTTATCGGTCACTGTCTCGGTGGCCAGCTGTTGGCAAAGGCTTTAGGGGCAACCGTCACGCGCAACCCAACGAAGGAGATTGGATGGGGCGAGGTGTGGGTGACCAACCGATCGGAGGGACGACGTTGGCTCGGCGATTGCGAACGCTTTGTGGCGTTTCATTGGCATGGCGAGACTTTTTCACTCCCTGAAGGCGCAATCGGGTGGCTGGCTAGCGCCCATTGTTCCCAGCAAGCCTTTGCGCTGGGACCGCATTTGGCATTGCAGTGCCACGTGGAGATGACCGAAGCGATGATTGAGCGCTGGTGCGCCGATTGGGCGAAAGAGGGAGTTGGAGCGAGCGCGTCGGTGCAGACGCCCGAGGCGATCGTCGCGGCGATCCCCGACCATTTACCGCAGCTCACGGCGACGGCGATGCGGCTTTACCGGGAATGGTGGCGGGGGGTGTCCGATGTCCGTGCATGAGCTGACACTGACCAGTTTCGCGCAACCGATTTGGAGCGTGCCCCACGGTCGTGTGGTGGGATGGGAGGCGCTGTTGCGTGTGCAGGACGGTGCGCGCGTCGTTCCCCCGCTCATCTATCTTGCCGCGGAGGGCGACGACGAAGCGGCTTTGGCGCGGGAACTGGCGGCCCGCTTACGTCATCTTGGGGTCTGGTCGCGGTTGCGCTTCGAGGCTACTTGGCTCTTTCTCAACGTCTCGCCACATGCGATCCGTCACGACGTGGCCGATCCGGACCACTTCACGGTCCTGCTTCGCCAGCTGGCGATTCCCCCCGAAACGCTGGTCCTCGAACTGTTGGAAGCGGCGATCGATGATTTGACAGTGGTGCGGCAGGCAGTCGATCTGTATCATGCGTTGGGGTGTCTGGTTGCACTCGATGATTTCGGCGCGGGCAGCTCGAATCTCGAACGGTTGTTCGTTCTGGAACCCGATATCGTCAAGATCGACCGTTCCCTCCTCGTCCGGGCCGGGGAGCGGCGCTCCTTGCAACGGAGTTTGCGCCATCTCGTCGGTTTCATCCATGCAGCAGGGGCGTTGGCGCTGGCCGAGGGGGTGGAGCACTCCGACGAAGCGCAACGTGCGCTCGATGCGGGGGTCGATTTGGTGCAAGGGTATCGCTATGGGGTTCCGGCGCCGTGGGAACATTGGCTGTGCGAAGGCGCTGCGCGCGAACAGGAGTGGCTGCTCAGCGACCGGGACCGCCTGCCCGATCCGGTCGTGCCCCCCTCCCTTTTCGATTGGTTTGCCGAGATTGTGACGCGGTGGGCGAGGGGCGAACCGCTGGGGGCTTGGGTGTGTCACTCGGCGCCAGAGCCGCTCTTGCGCCTTTATTGCCTCAATCGGCACGGGATGCAGCTTGGAGCGACGATCCATTGCCGCTGGCGGCGACCGCTGGATCCTGTGCGCTACGCTCCGCTTGAAGCGGGCGAAGGGGCGTCGTGGGCGCATCGCAGCTATTTTCGCAGCGCGATCGCGCGACCGGGTCAAATCGTTGCTTCCGAACCCTATCTGGCGTTGCCCGACCGGGATTGGGAGGTGACACTGGCCTGTGCCCGCCGTGATGGCAGCGCCGTGTTGTGTGCCGACGTCGCGGTTGATGAGTCCTAACGCGTGTGTTGGTGCAGTGTGTGCATTTTTTTGGCGCACGGATTCTCGTCATGCACCGTTTTGGTGCAATGGTGCATCGCAATAAAAGCGGTGCGCTTCATCTGCGCGCACGCTGTGGCGAAATTCGTTGATTTATCATCATTTTTTCTTTGGCACGCCACTTGCTCACCTGAAGTTGCGATTCATGCAACTGAGGAGAAAACCATGAAAGCGAAGGCTTTGGTTCTGGGATGCGGTGCCGTCGCGGTGGCCGCAGCGCTGTTTTCCCATGGTGCGGCGGCGCAAAGCGCGGTCACCGGCAATGTGGCGTTGGTGAGCGATTACGTCTACCGTGGCTTTTCGCAGACCAACGAGAAAGTGGCGTTGCAAGCCGGTGTCGATTGGGTAGGTGCCGACGGTTGGTACGTTGGTCTTTGGGGATCGAACGTTTCCTGGCTCTCCGACGCGGCGCCGGGCAGTTCCAACAGCGTCGAGCTCGATCTCTACGGCGGCAAGCGCTGGTCGATGGGGGACCTTGCTTTCGACGTCGGCCTGCTCCAGTACTACTACCCGGGAAGTTACTCGGTGGCGTGGAAAGCAGCCTCTGGGCTCAAGACGCCTCATACCACCGAGGTCTATGGGGCAATGGGATACGGCCCGGCGACCTTCAAAATCTCTTATGCGCTCACCGATCTCTTCGGCGCGCCCAATTCCGACGGCAGTCAATATTACGATCTCACCGTGGCGCCTGAGGTAATGCCTGGCGTGAAATTGTTGGCCCACGTCGGACGGCAGGTGGTTCGCGGCACCGGCAACGCCGACTATACCGACTGGAAGGTAGGGGTGAGTGCCAGCTACGGCGGATTCGATTGGGGGCTTTATTACGTCGACACCAACGTCAGCGGTTCGAAACTTGCCGATTCGCGCGTGGTGTTCAGTGTTGGCAAAACTTTTTGAGAGGAGCGGATCATGAAAATGGTCAGCGCGATCATCAAGCCGTTCAAGCTCGACGAAGTGCGTGAAGCGTTGAACGAGGCGGGCATTACCGGACTGACGGTCACCGAAGTGAAGGGGTTCGGTCGGCAAAAAGGGCATACCGAGCTCTACCGCGGCGCCGAGTACGTGGTCGATTTCTTGCCCAAGGTCCGGGTGGATGTCGCAGTTATGGACGAGCAGCTCGATCAGGTGGTCGATGCGATCGTCCAGGCGGCGCGAACGGGAAAGGTGGGCGACGGCAAGATTTTCGTCATGCCGCTCGAGCAGGTCGTTCGGATTCGTACGGGCGAGACCGACGCCTCAGCATTGTGAGGAATGGATAGGAGCGAAACGATGGAAATGGTGAACAAAGGGGATGTGGCGTGGATGCTCACGTCGACGCTTCTGGTGTTGATGATGGTGATGCCTGGGCTCGCACTCTTTTATGGCGGGATGGTGCGGGCGAAAAATGTCCTTTCGGTGCTGATGCAGGTGATGACCACCTTTGCCCTTGCAGTGGTGCTGTGGGCCATTTATGGCTATTCGCTCGCTTTCACCGAAGGTAACCCGTATTTTGGGTCGTTCGCGAAACTCTTTTTGAGCGGCGTTACGCTCGAAAGCCTAGCGGATACCTTCAGCGAGGGGGTGAAGCTGCCGGAGATGGCCTTCATCGCGTTTCAAGGAACGTTCGCGGGCATTACCGCGGCGCTGATCGTCGGCGGGTTTGCGGAACGGATGCGTTTTTCCGCGGTGCTCGTCTTCACGGCGATCTGGCTTACTTTTGCCTATCTGCCGATCGCCCACATGGTGTGGGGACCAGGTGGTTGGTTGCTGGGCGACGGTGCGCTCGATTTCGCGGGGGGTACGGTCGTGCATATCAACGCGGGGATCGCCGGTTTGGTCGGCGCGTATCTCGTGGGTAAGCGCATTGGGTATGGCCGTGAGGCGCTGACGCCCCACTCTTTGCCCCTGACGATGGTCGGCGCTTCGCTGCTTTGGGTGGGCTGGTTCGGGTTCAACGCTGGTTCGGCGCTGGAGGCGAACAGCACCGCAGCGCTCGCGTTCCTGAACACCCTGTTTGCAACCGCAGCGGCAATTCTCCTCTGGTTGGCGGATGAGGCGCTCCTCAAGGGGAAACCCTCGATGTTGGGCGGCGCTTCGGGCGCGGTGGCTGGGTTGGTGGCGATCACACCCGCGGCGGGCACCGTTGGCCCGATGGGCGCACTCGTCATCGGTGCGACAGCCGGCGTGGTGGGGCTCTGGGGCGTCAACCAGCTGAAGCGGTGGTTGGGTGTTGACGACGCGCTGGACGTCTTCGGTGTGCATGGGGTTTGTGGGATCGTCGGTGCATTACTCACAGGGGTGTTTACCGCACCGTCGCTGGGTGGTACCGGTAGCGCCGATTTTTCGATTGCGTCGCAACTCGTAATCCAGGCCAAAGGGGTAATCGTCACATTGGTTTGGTCCGGCGTGGTCTCGTTCGTTGCGTACAAAATCGCGGCGGCGCTTACGGGTGGTTTGCGCGTCGCGGAAGAAGAGGAGCGCGAAGGGCTCGATATCGTGGCGCACGGGGAAAGCGGCTACCGCTTCTGATTCCTCCTCTGCAGCGAGCAGAGTTCATTCTCGTTGCGTTTGCCCCTTGCGGGATTCCCCGCAAGGGGCTTTTTCGTGGAGCGCACGGTGGCGGACCAGTACCCGTGCCGATGGGATGAACCGGGCGGCCAAGCGTTCGACGAGGTAAACCGAGCGGTGTTGTCCCCCGGTGCACCCGATCGCGACGGTGAGATAGCTGCGCTGTTCTGCGGTGTAATGGGGAAGCCAGCGGGTGATGAAATCCGCAATATCCGCTTCCATCCGGGTGACCAAAGGCTGCGCGGCAAGAAACGCCTGAACCGGTGCATCGCACCCCGTGAGCGGGCGCAGTGTCGGATCGTAATAGGGGTTGGGGAGACAGCGGGCGTCGAAGAGCAGATCGGCGTCGAGCGGCACGCCTTGTTTGAACGCGAACGATTCGAAGGTAAGGGTGATCGGCGCGCGCGGGGCGCCGTCGGGGAGTAGCCATTCCCGCAGATATCGGCGCAACTGTTGCGCGGAGAGGTGACTGGTGTCGAGGCGTTGGGCGGCTTGCGCGATGGGTTCCAGACGATGCCGTTCGCGTGCGATCGCTTCTTCGACGGTCATCGTGCCCGTGGCGAGCGGATGCGCACGGCGGGTTTCCGAAAAGCGGGCAAGCAACACGTCGTCGCGTGCGTCGAGAAAGAGCGCGTCTGGGGCGATACCGGTGCGCTGCGTCAGTTCGGCGAGCGCTTCGGGGAGCGCGTCGAGGTTGCCGCTGCGGATGTCGACCGCGACTGCGATCCCTTCCCGCCGCTCCGCCGAAGGGGTAGCGAGCGCGTGGTGGAGGATGTGGGTCACCACCGGAACGAGGAACGGAACCGGCAAGTTGTCGAGCGCGATGAAACCGCTGTCTTCGAGCGCGCGCAGCGCCACCGTCTTGCCGGCACCGGAGACGCCGCTCACGACGACGATACGCGGTGGCCGCGGCGCCGTGGTCGCGGCTAAGCCGTTTGCTGAAACATTCACTGCGGTTCGCGCCATTTGATCGAGCAGCCGATCGATGGGGTCTGGTCACGCGGCCCTTGACCGGTCTGGGCGATCTGGACCATCGCTTCGAAGAGTTCGCGGCGCGCATCGGGTGGTGCGGGTTGCCGCCCCGAGGCGTCGAGTCGTCCGCGGTATTGCAGTTCGAGGTCTTTGTTGAAGCCGAAAAAGTCCGGGGTGCAGACCGCGCTGTAGGCTTTTGCCACTTCCTGCGTTTCGTCCCAGAGATAGGGAAACGGGAAATTCTTTTCCCGGGCGATGCGTTGCATGTTTTCGAACGAGTCCTCCGGGTAGTCGGCCGGGTCGTTGCTCATGATCGCCACCGAACCGATGCCGTAGGCCTGGAGCTCGCGTGCGTCTCGGATGATCCGGTCGAGCACCGCTTTGACGTAGGGACAGTGGTTGCAGATAAACATCACGAGCAGACCGTTTTCGCCGCGCACGTCGGCCAGCGTGTAGCGTTTGCCATCGACGCCGATGAGGTCGAAGTCGACCGCTTTCCAGCCAAAATCACAAACGGGGGTGTTGAGCGCGACCATTGCTCTCTCCTTGGGTGGGGGATGGGATACTGTGTTGTCGCCAGATTTTATTGTAGCGAACCGCAAGGAAAAGTGACGCGTACCCGGGTGCCGCGCCCGAAGGGTGGCTCGGTGATCGTGATCGTGGCTTGGTGCTGTTCGGCGATTTCGCGTGCGATCGCAAGGCCCAAGCCAGAACCCTCGCCCAATCGCTCCGAATCCAGAAGCCGGAAGAAAGGTTCGAAGACGCGCGCGCGCCTCCGGTGGGATGCCCGGGCCGGTGTCGTCGACGGCGACATGGATCGTTGCGCCCTCCTGCCAGACGCGGATCGTCACGTCGCCGCCGGGTGGCGTATAGGTGATCGCGTTGTCGATCACGTTCTTGAAGAGCTCCCCGAGCATGAGCGCATTGGCGTCGATGGTGCACGGGGTCTGTCCTTCTTCCAGCGCCAATGCGATCCGTTTGCGGTGCGCTTTCGGGTAGAGATCGGCAACGACCTCACGCAGCAACGCCACCAAGTCGGTGGGTTGGAAGCGGTGGACCTGTTCCGAGCTCGATTCGGTGCGGGCAAGCGTCAGCAGCTGATTGATGAGGCGGGCGGTGCGCTCCGCAGCGGCGATGATCTTTTCGAGGTCGGCACGCAGCTCTTCCGGGGTTTCGGCTTCCCGGGCGAGTTCTGCTTGCATTTTGAGCCCCGTGATCGGGGTCCGCATTTGGTGCGCCGCATCGGCAATGAAGCGGCGTTGCGCCGCCAAGTTTTCCTCGAGGCGCGCCATCAGGCGGTTGAACGCTTCGATGAGCGGGCGAATCTCTTCGGGTACCCGCTCCAGGTCGATCGGCGAAAGGTCCGTTGGGCGACGCCGGGTCAGGTGGGCCTGCAGGCGCCTGAGCGGTGCGAGTCCTTTGGTGAGGCCGAACCACACCAGCACGACGGCGATCGGGATCACGATGAATTGCGGCATCATCACGCCGGTGATCACCTCGGTGACGAGCGCCTGGCGCTGTTTTACCGTTTCCGCGACCTGTACCGCGACGAGTGTCTGCCCGCCGTCGTGGTGTTTGCGTTCTACCAAGGTGGCCAGCCGCAACGGTTCGCCGTGGTAGTCGATGTCTTGGAAGCGCACGTCGATGTCGGCCAGCCACGAGGGGGTAGGCAGTTGCGCGTTGCCCGCAAGGCGGGCTTCCGGGGTACGGACTTCGTAGTAGAGCGTGGCGTTGGTGCCCGCATGCAAGATCCATTGCGCCGGTGCTGGCAAGGTGAAACTGGGTTTTCCGTCGGCAAAGAGGACGAAACGCATCAAGAAACGGGCGCGTTCGGCAAGGGCCTGATCGTACGGCCGGTGGGCGATCTCCGTGGCGATCTGATAGGTGATGAAGATGGTGATCGGCCACAAGAGGAGCAGCGGCGCGAGCATCCAGTCGAGAATCTCACCGAAGAGCGAGTTGGGTTCGGTGCGTCGTTTAGGAATCAGAAACGGCATGGTCGCTGTCGAGACAATAGCCAACGCCGCGTACGGTCCGGATCACCGCACCGCTGCCGTCGATCTTTTTGCGCAACCGATGGAGGTAGACTTCGATCGCGTTGGTCGAGACCTCTTCGTGCCAGCCGCAGAGGTGCTCCAGGAGCTGCTCTTTGCTAACCAACCGCCCGGGACGCAACAGGAGGTATTCCAGAATCGCCAGCTCTCGTGCCGAGAGTTCGAGCGGTTCGTCGTCGAGATAGGCGCGGCGGGCGCCGGTGTCGAACGTGAGCCGCCCCACTTTGACTCGGGTGGGTGCCGCGGCGCCGCGGCGCGTGAGCGCACGCACGCGCGCTTCGAGTTCGCGCAGGTCGAACGGTTTCGTGAGGTAGTCGTCGGCGCCCGCGTCGAGCCCGCGTACGCGGTCTTCGATGCCGTCTTGGGCGGTCAGGATGAGGACCGGGGTGGTGTTTTGCCGCGCGCGCAACCGTTTGAGGACCTCGATTCCGGGTAATTTCGGCAATCCGAGGTCGAGGATCACGCAATCGAATTCGGTCGCGGCCAGGGCAGCATCGGCAGCGGAGCCGTCGGCGACGAGGTCGATGGCGTATCCCGCGCGTTTGAGTGCCCGCGCCAACCCTTCGGCGATCACCGGGTCGTCTTCGACGATCAAAATGCGCATGAACCGATTGTAATGGGGTTGTCGGGTTCGAACAACGGGAGCCGCTTGGCGATTCGCTATAATGCGCCCCATGCCCTTTTTCGCGATTGGCCTCAACCACCACTCTGCGCCGGTGCCGGTGCGTGAACAACTTGCGGTTGCTCCGTCCGAGCTACCCGAGCTGTTGCGCGCGCTCGTCGCTGCGGGGATCGGCGTTCACGAAGCGGCGCTCTTATCGACGTGCAACCGAACCGAATGTTACGTCGCGGCGAGCGACCCGCACGCGGTTTTCGCGTGGCTCTGTGCCCACCGCCACGCCGATCTGGCGCAGGTCACACCCCACCTCTTCATTCATCGGGATAGCGAAGGGGTGCGACACCTCTTTCGTGTCGCTTCGGGCCTCGATTCGATGGTCCTGGGCGAGACCCAGATCGTCGGGCAATTCAAAGAGGCGCTGCGTCTTGCGAAAGCGGCGGGGACGCTCGGCAAGCACGTCCAGACCGTGATGCAGATGGCGCTTTCGGTCGCGAAAGAGGTGCGCAGCCAAACCGCGATCGGTGCCAACGTCGTCTCGATGGCCGCCGCCGCTGTTCGCCTTTCCCAACGGGTTTTCGGGCCGGTGGCGGAGCAGCGGGTGCTCTTCGTCGGTGCAGGGGAGATGATCGAAACGTGCGTCGCCCATTTCGCCGCAGGGCAGCCGCAGCGGATCGCGATCGTGAACCGGACGGTGGCGCGGGCCGAGCAACTGGCTGCTCGTTTTGCCGCCGAGGCGCATCCGCTCGATCGGTTGCCCGAACTGTTGCCGGAGTTCGATACGGTCGTCGCCAGTACCGCCAGCCCGTTGCCGTTGATCGGGTTGGGGATGGTCGAGCGGGCGCTCAAGCAGCGGCGCCACCGTCCATTCGTGATGGTCGACCTCGCGGTGCCGCGCGACATCGAGCCGGAAGTGGGCGCGCTGCAGGACGTCTTCCTCTACGCGGTCGACGATCTGGCGCAAATCGTGCAGGAGGGACGGGAAAGCCGCGCGCAGGCGGTTCGGGACGCCGAAGCGATCATCGACGCCCGCCTGGCCGAGTTTGCCCAGTGGGTGAGCGCGCAAGAGATGGTGCCGCTCATTCGCCAGTTGCGCACCCACGCAGAGACGATCGCCACCGCAGAACGCGAGCGGGCATTGGCGAAATTGCGGGCGGGCGGGGATCCGGAAGCGGTGATCGCGGCGCTCACCCACGCGCTGACGAACAAATGGTTGCATGCGCCAACCACCTTTTTTCGTCAAGCCCCGCCGGAAGCACGTCAGGCGTTAAGCCGCTGGGCGCCACAACTCTTTGGTTGGGAGAAGACGCAACGATGAAGGCGTCGTGGATCGAACGCTTCCAACGCATGGCTGATGCGCTCGACGAGCTCGACCGGGCGTTGAGCGATCCGGAAACCGCGGCCAATCCCGAGCGGCTCCGCGCGCTCATGCAGCAGCGGGCGCAGTTGGAAGAACCGGTGGCACTGTGGCAACGCTACCAGGCCCTTACCGACGAGATCGCCACGACGGAAAAGTTGGCCGCAAGCGGCGACGACCCGGAGCTTGCCGCGCTGGCGCGAGAAGAGTTGGCCGCGCTCAACGCGGAGCGCGAACGGCTCGAAGCGCAGCTAGCCGAAGCGTTGGTGCCCGTGGATCCCCTCGATGCGCGCGACGTCTACCTCGAGATTCGCGCGGGGACGGGGGGTGAAGAGGCTGCGCTCTTTGCTGCCGATCTTTTCCGAATGTACGCCCGCTACGCGGAAGCGCAAGGCTGGCAGGTCGAGATCGTCTCGGCGAGCGAATCCGATTTGGGGGGATATAAAGAGCTCATCGCCCACGTTCGCGGCGAAGGGGTCTATGGGCGGTTGAAGTTCGAATCGGGCGGGCATCGCGTGCAGCGCGTGCCGGTGACCGAAAGCCAGGGGCGGATTCATACCTCAGCGTGCACGGTCGCGGTGTTGCCGGAGGAGGATCCCGAAGCGGTTGCCGAAATCGACCCGAAAGAGCTGCGCATCGACGTCTTTCGCGCTTCTGGCGCGGGCGGACAGCACGTGAACCGGACCGAGTCGGCGGTGCGTATCACCCACCTGCCTACCGGGATCGTGGTCGAATGCCAAGACGATCGCTCGCAACACCGCAACAAGGCGAAAGCGCTCGCGGTACTCGCGGCGCGGTTGGCTGAGCGGCGTCGTGCCGAACAACAAGCGGCCACCGCAGCGGTGCGGCGGCAGCTCGTCGGCAGTGGCGATCGCTCCGACCGGATCCGCACCTACAACTTTCCGCAGGGACGGGTGACCGACCACCGGATCGATTTGACCCTCTACCAATTGCCGCAGATTCTCGACGGTGCGCTCGATCTGGTGATCGAGCCGCTGCGCCGTGAGGCGCGTGCCGAAGCGCTCGCGGCCTGGGAAGCGAACGAAAATGGCTGACGCGGCGCACGATATTGCGTTGCCCACGTTGGGCGAGGCGTTGGCCTGGGCGCGGCAACGGATCGATCCGCTGGACGCACGCATACTCCTTGCGCATGCGGCGCGGGTGCGTACCGCGACGCTATTGGCCTATCCGGAACGGACGCTTCCGGAAGAGGCATGGCGCCGCTTTCGCGATCTGGTGACCCGCCGTGCCGCTGGAGAGCCGGTGGCCTATTTGACGGGCGAGCGAGAGTTCTACGGCCGCACCTTTCACGTTTCGCCCGCAGTGTTGATTCCGCGTCCGGACACCGAAACCCTGGTCGATGTTGCGCTTGCGGTCGCCGATCAACGTGCCGGTGCCGCGTTGCGCATCCTTGACCTGGGCACCGGCAGCGGTTGTATTGCGATCACCCTGGCGTTGGAGCTGCCCCACGCGGAGGTGGTTGCGGTCGATCGCTCGCGTGCGGCGCTTCTCATCGCGTTGCACAATGCGCAGCGGTTGGGTGCGAGCGTCTCGTTCGTCGAAAGCGACTGGTTTTCTCGGCTGGGGGATGAGCATTTCGACCTCATCGTCGCCAATCCCCCCTACCTGGCCGAGGATGACCCCCACCTCAACGAAGGCGATCTGCGTTTCGAGCCGCGGCAGGCGTTGGTGGAGCAGCACGAAGGCCTTGCGGCGATCGCCCGGATCGTTGCAGAAGCGCCGCGTTATCTGGCGCCCGGCGGGTGGTTGTTGTGCGAACACGGCTATACCCAAGGACACGCGGTTCGTGGCCGACTTCTCGATGCCGGATTGTTGCACGTCCAGACGTGGCGCGACCTGGCAGGCCACGAGCGGGTCAGCGGCGGACGTAAACGGTGTCCGAACGAGTAAAATAGGTCGTTGGTTCAGAACAGGAACCGTCTGTTTTTCGATGCAAACCCCAATGGAGAACACGATGAGCGACGTACAAGAGACCATCCGCCAACAGATCGCTTCGCACCCGGTGGTGCTCTACATGAAAGGAACGCCGCAATTTCCGATGTGCGGTTTTTCCGCGACGGTCGTCCATATCCTCGACCTCTGTGGCGTCAAGGACTATTTTGCCGTGAATGTCCTCGAGGATGAGGCGATCCGGCAAGGGATCAAAGAGTACTCCAATTGGCCGACGATTCCGCAGCTCTATATCAATGGCGAATTCATCGGCGGCTGTGACATCACGCGCGAGCTCTACCAAAGCGGCGAATTGCAAAAACTGTTGCAAGAGGCGGGTGTGGTCGCCACCTGAGCCGCAACGCGCCGCTCCCGGAGGGTGTCGACGCGCCGTTCATCAGCCACCGGTGAGCCGCGCGATCAACCGCTCCGCCTCACGAGCGTACCCGCTGCCAAAGAGGTTGAAGTGGTTGAGGATGTGGTAGAGCGTGTAAAGCGGTTTTCGCCGTTCGTAGTCGCGGTGAAGCCCCGAAAGTTTTCGATAAGCGGCGTAAAACGCGGGCGGGAACCCGCCGAAGAGTTCCATCATCGCCAATTCGCTTTCGTGGTCGCCTTGATGGACCGCCGGGTCGATCAGCACCACCTCACCTGTGGCGCTCTCGGCGATGTTGCCGTACCACAGGTCGCCGTGCAGGAGCGCCGCTCGAGGGGCATATTCGAGAAAGAGTGCCGGCAGCCCCTCCAGCGCTTCTTCGAGGCGCGCCGCTGCGTCCCGGGAAAAGCCGTTGCGTTTGGCCCAGGAAAGCTGCGGTTTGATGCGCCGCGTTACGAAAAAGTGGGCCCAATTGGGTTCCCAACCGTTTTGCTGCGGCGTTGCCCCTAAATAATTGTCCCGATGCCAGCCGAAGCGGTCGGGAAAAGGGGCTGCTTCGTGCAACGCCACCAACGCCCGTGCCGCCGCTTCGGCGCGCGCTGCGGAAAGCGGCCGAAGGTCGAGCCACGTCAGGATCAAGTACGCCGTATCGCTGTCGGCATCGACTCCGTGCGCAATCACCTCCGGCACCCGCACCGCACCGGTTTGCGCGAGTGCCGAGAGACCATCGGCTTCGGCGGCAAAGCGGTCGGCCGCCGCCGCAGGGGCCGTTTTGGCGAACCACCGCGTTCCGTCCTGAAGGGTCAGGCGCCAATGGCGGTCGAACTGCCCGCCAAGCGCAGTGGCTTCGGCGACTTGGGTGGCGTGGCCGAACAGGGCCGGAAGGTATGTGGACCAGTCGATCATGACGGCTTGCCGTTTCTTCTCCCGAGCCCAATCGCGGGCTACCCGCGTTGCGCGATTCGTGCCCGCGCGTGCGCGATCGCCGCTTGCACCGCCTCGGGTGCGGTGCCACCGATATGGGCGCGTGCTGCAAGCGACCCTTCGATGGTGAGCACCTCGTACACGTCCTCTTCGATCTGGGGACAAAACTGCTGCAGTGTGGTGAGCGGAATCTCGGCAAGGTCGACTCCCTGCCGTTCCGCGGCGCGCACGGCGCGCGCGACGATTTCGTGGGCATCGCGAAACGGCACCCCTTTTTTCACCAGGTAGTCCGCAAGATCGGTTGCGGTGGCGAACCCTTCTTGGAGCGCGGCGCGCATCGCTTCGGGCTTCACCCGGATACCCGCGACCATCTCGGCGTAGATCGCGAGCGTATCGTTCAGCGTATCCACGGCGTCGAAGAGCGGCTCCTTGTCCTCTTGGTTGTCTTTGTTGTACGCGAGCGGCTGCCCCTTCATCAGCGTGAGCATCGCGACGAGGTGGCCATAGACGCGTCCGGTTTTGCCCCGCACCAGTTCGGGAACGTCTGGGTTCTTCTTCTGCGGCATGATCGAGCTGCCGGTGCAGAAGCGGTCCACCAAGTCGATGAAACCGAAGCGGGGCGTCATCCACAGGATCAATTCTTCGGAAAAGCGCGAGAGATGCATCATCACCAGACTGGCCGCACTCAAGAATTCGATCGCGAAATCGCGGTCGCTCACCGCATCGAGCGAATTGCGACACAACTCTTCGAACCCAAGCGTTTCGGCAACGGCCCACCGATCGATCGGGTAGGTGGTGCCGGCAAGTGCGGCAGCGCCCAGAGGCAAGCGGTTGGTGCGGCGGCGGCAATCGGTGAGCCGCTCCCAGTCGCGCTCCAGCATCTCCACGTAGGCCATGAGGTGGTGGCCGAAGGTGACCGGTTGTGCCACCTGCAGATGGGTGAATCCGGGCATCGGCGTCGCCGCATGCTGTTCGGCAAGGTCCAAGAGTGCCGTTTGCAGCGTGCGAATGCGGCTGCGGATCTCGTCGATCGCGTCGCGCAACCAGAGACGGATGTCGGTCGCCACCTGGTCGTTGCGGCTGCGGCCAGTATGAAGCCGTTTACCCGCATCCCCCACCAACGCGGTCAAGCGCCGTTCGATGTTGAGGTGGATGTCTTCGTCGTCGAGCGACCATTCGAACGCACCGCTTTCGATCTCTTGCGCGATTTGCGCCATACCGCGTTCGATCGCGGCAAGATCCTCGGTGCTGATGATCCCTTGCTTGGCGAGCATCCTCGCGTGTGCGAGCGACCCTTGGATGTCGTGGCGCCACAAACGCCAGTCAAACGGGATGCTCGCCGTGTACCGTTTGACCCGTTCCGAGACCGGTTCGTCGAACCGGCCCGACCAGGTCTTGTGCGTTGCGTCGTTTGTCATCACGGTTTCCTTGCGTTTCTCTGCTCAGCCATAAGTCTACCGTAGCGGAACCCCTTCACGCTGGTTGCAACGTCCATTCTAACGCTACCCCTGGCACCGAGCCGCTTTTACCGCAACGCGGCATGCTAGAATAGTTCGAATCAAAACTGCGCATAGGGAGAACGCGATGGCGCGCAATTTCGCAGCCACTTTGGGGTACGACATCGCCGATTTGCAACCCGGAATGGTTGCCGAAATCGGCCGAACCGTTTCGGAAGCCGATATCTTGGCTTTCGCTGGGGTCTCTGGGGATACCAACCCGGTGCATCTCGACGCGGAGTTCGCGGCGCAGACCCAATTCAAAGAGCGGATCGCGCACGGGATGCTCTCGGCGGCCTTCATTTCTGCGGTATTGGGCACCAAGCTCCCAGGGCCCGGGGCGATCTACCTCAGCCAGTCGCTCCGTTTCCGCGCGCCGGTCCATGTGGGCGATACCGTCGTCGCCCGGGTCACCGTGAAAGAGGTGGTGCCTGAAAAGCGCCGCGTCGTCCTCGAGACGCTCTGTCTGGTTGGTGAGACGGTTGTGGTCGAAGGAGAGGCGACGATCTATATCCCGCCGCGGCAGGGGTGAGTCACTCATGAGCGAGATGAAGCGGGTCTTTCTCGAATTCGAACGCCCGGTGGTCGAACTGGAAGAGCGCATCGGGGAATTGCGCCGTACCCAGGAGGGGAGTGCGGTCGACCTCAGCGAAGAGATCGAGAAGCTGGAAAAGAAGGCGCGCAAACTCCTCGAAGATCTCTACCGCAAGCTCGACGCGTGGCAAACGACCCAAGTGGCACGCCATCCCCTTAGGCCCTATACGCTCGATTACGTTGCGGCGCTCTTTACCGATTTCGTCGAGCTCAAAGGGGATCGCCACGTCGCCGACGATCCGGCGATCGTGGGGGGGCTGGCGCGCTTTCGAGGGCAGCCGTGTGTCGTGATCGGTCATCAGAAAGGGCGGGACACGAAAGAGAAGATTCGGCGCAATTTCGGGATGCCGCGCCCGGAAGGGTACCGCAAGGCGGTTCGCCTGATGAAATTGGCGGAGAAGTTTCGCTTGCCGCTTTTCACCTTCGTCGATACGCCAGGCGCCTTCCCGGGGATCGACGCGGAAGAACGCAACCAATCGGAAGCGATCGGGCGCGCGATCTACGAAATGGCGCAGCTCGCAACCCCGACGATCGTCACGGTGATCGGTGAAGGGGGCTCGGGCGGGGCGCTCGCGATCGCGGTGGGGGATCACGTCGCGATGCTGGCGCACAGCATCTATTCGGTGATCTCCCCCGAAGGGTGTGCCTCGATCCTTTGGAAGAGCGCCGAAAAGGCGTCCGACGCAGCGGAGATCCTGGGCATCACCGCGCCACGGCTCAAAGAGTTGGGGTTGATCGACGCCGTGGTGCCCGAACCAGTTGGCGGCGCGCACCGCTACCCCGAAGAGATGTACGCGACGCTGGGCGCGCACCTGGCGCAGACGTTGTCCGAACTCCAGGCCCTTTCGCGCGAAGCCTTGTTGGCGCGCCGTCAAGAACGGCTAGCCGCGTATGGGCGCTTCCAGGTCGCCGCGTAGGCGCACCTCCCGGTTGCCGCCGTGGGCGGCGCTCGATACCGCGCAGCAAGAAAGCGACGCGTTCTTGGTCGCGTTTTCCGGGGGTGCCGACAGTACCGCACTGTTGCACCGCCTTATGGAAGCGCGCCGCGCAGGGAAACCACCTTTTCATCGCCGAACGTTGCCGCTTGCCGCTGCGCACGTCCATCACGGTCTGCAAGTGCAAGCAGACGCGTGGCTGGCCCATTGCGCCGAGCAGTGCGCCGCATGGGGTGTCCCTTTCTTTGCCGCGCGCGTCACGGTCGATGCGTACCTGTGCTCCCGTTTGGGGTTGGAGGCAGCGGCGCGGCGTGCGCGCTATCGGGCGCTTGCAACACTCGCGCACGATTGGGCAGCCGAGCTGGCGCGCTCCGAAAACCGGCTGACGCCGTTGCGCATCACCGTCGTCACCGCGCACCACCGCGACGATCAAGTGGAGACGTTTTGGTTCCGCCTGTTGCGTGGCAGCGGCGTTCTGGGGTTGGGCGCAATGCGCCCATGGGGGCCGTATCCGCTGGTGTGTTCAGAACCTGAGTCCCGTGTGGCGTGCGACCCGTGCCTTGCGGCGTATGACGGTCGCACGGTTCGTCTCAATCTGTGGCGGCCGTTGCTGACCACTTCTAAAAGCGCACTCGTTGCCTATCTGCGCGAACAGAGAATCACCTGGCACGAAGATCCCACCAACCAGACGTTCGACACGAAGGCCCACGGCGGGATGCGTCGTAACGCGCTGCGGCATGCGTTGTTGCCCGCATTGCGCCGTACCTGGCCAGGGCTCGACGCCGTTAGCGAGCGTACCGCGCGCGTGATGCAAGAGGCGCACGCGTGCCTCATGGACCTGGCCGAAATCGACGCCGCGGCGATTGTGGACGGTGCGGGGCGGTGGCGACTCGATTCCTTTAGTGCCCTTCCGGCGCATCGCCAGCGCAATCTGCTGCGCTGGGCGCTACAGGCAAACGGTTGGCAGCCACCGCCTGAGGCGCGCCTTGACGAAGCGCTGCGGCAGCTCGCTGCGCACCGCAGTGCACGAAAGCACGCTCCTTGGACGTTCAGGCTGACGGCGCAGGCGCTGCTGTGTGCGGATCGGCAGGGGGTGTGGTTGACGCCACCTCGTCCAACGCCGTGACCGCCTCAGACGCAAGCAGAGCAACCACCGTCCAGCCAGCGCCCGGTTTGAGTGCGAAATGATCGTCCACGACTTTGAGGAGTCCCGATGGTGTCACCGTCAGGAGCACGACGCCGCGCGTTCCTAGGCGTTTTTGGTACGCCGCCCAGTCGAAGGTCTCGGTCAATTTGGTCGTCGAGATCTTGCCACCACCTTCTACCCACGAGAGGAGCTGTTCCAGCGTCACCGTTTCGCCAAAGAGCCGGCGGCCCAACACCTCCTCGGTGAGGCGCGCTTTCGCAGAACCGCTGCGTTCGCCTTCGGTTTGCAACACGAAGACGTTACCGGCGCCGAACTCACGCTCATAGCGCAGGACTGCCAACGCGTTGAGCTCCGGCGAAGGCGAGAGGGCCAACAGGAAATTGATTGTCGCTGAGGTCGAGTTTGCGGTCTGCCGCTTCTGAGACCGGGTTGCCGAAAAAGGTTTCCAGCCCGGCCATTCGGGCCTGGCGGATCGCCAGATAATCGGTATCGGCCAGGATCACGCGGTACCCAAGTTTCACCAGCACCTGAGCCAGCGCACGCGCAAACGCATGCGCACCGACAATCAACACCCCTTTCGGTTCGGGTTCGGCTACGCCCAGACGACGCGCGAGCGGCGCAGCGGTGAGGCTTGCGATCAATACCGTCCCGACGATTACGATGAAGGTGAGCGGCACGATCGTTTCCGCACCAGCGATCCCTTCGGCTTGTAGGCGAAACGCGAAAAGCCCCGAAATCGCCGCGGCGACGATCCCGCGCGGCCCGATCCACGCGATCAATAACTTCTCTTGCCAGCGCAAGGGGCTGCCGATGGCACTCACCCAAACTTTCAAGGGCTGCGCAACGAACTGGATCGCCGCGAGCACAAGGAGCGCGCCAAAACCGACGGCGCCCATCGTCGCGAAGTCGATCCGCGCTGCGAGCACGATGAAGAGCACCGAGATGAAGAGGATCGTGAGTGTCTCTTTGAAGTCGAGCACGTTGTCGAGCGGCACGCCGCGCATGTTCGCCAGACGGATCCCCATCACGGTGACCGCCAACAACCCCGATTCGTGCGCCAGCACATTGGAGATCGTGAAAACCGTTACGACCAACGCCAAAACCACAGCGTTGATGAGGTATTCAGGCAGCAGATGGCGGCGCAGCAATTGCCCGAGGAATTGACCGCCGATGAACCCGAGGAGCGCGCCCGCTGCCACTACTTTGGCAAAGAGCCAGAAGATGTCGGTCCACGGTGCGCCTTGCGCGCGTGCGCTCATCACCAGAAATTCGAAGACGAGCACCGCGAGCAGCGCCCCGATGGGGTCGATCACGATCCCTTCCCAGCGCAGGATCGTGGCGATGGCGCGTTTCGGGCGCACCGACCTCAGAAGCGGTACGATCACCGTCGGCCCGGTCACGACGACCAATGCGCCGAAGAGTGCTGCCAAGCCGGGGCTCAGGTCGACGAACAGATACGCCGCGCCGCTCGCAACCGCCCAGGTGACGAGCATCCCCACCGAAACGAGCCGCCAGATCACGTGGCTCAACCCGCGGACTTCGGCAAAGCGCAGCGTGAGACTCCCTTCGAAGAGGATCACCGCGACCGCCAACGACACCATCGGAAAGAGCAGGTCACCGAAAAGTGCGTCAGGATCGAGAATGCCGGTGATTGGGCCGGCAACGATACCGAGCAACAAGAGAAACAGGATCGCGGGGATGTTGGTCCGCCACGCCAGCCACTACGCAAAGATGCCGCTGGCGACGATGCCCGAAAGGGTGAGGAAGACGGTTTCGTTCATAAGAATAGGATGAAGTTTTAGTCAGACAATTGTACACATCGTGCACGCAAAAACCCCCACCCGGAGGGTGAGGGTTTCGGTGTGAATCGAATCGAGATGGGTCGATCAGTTCTTGCTCTGGTCGACCAAGCGGTGCTGCACCAACCACGGCATCATCGCGCGCAGCTTCGCCCCCACCTGTTCGATGGGGTGTTCGGCGTTGAGCCGCCGCCGAGCGGTCATCGCTGGATAGTTGAGCTGCCCCTCCTGGATGAACATCTTCGCATAATCGCCGGTCTGGATCCGTTTCAACGCGTTGCGCATCGCTTCGCGCGACTGCGCGTTGATCACTTCGGGGCCGGTGACGTACTCGCCGAACTCGGCGTTGTTCGAGATCGAATAGTTGAGGTTTGCGATCCCGCCTTCGTACATCAGATCGACGATGAGTTTCAGTTCGTGCAGACACTCGAAATAGGCCATTTCGGGGGCGTACCCCGCTTCGACCAGGGTTTCGAACCCTGCTTTGACGAGCTCGACGAGCCCACCGCAGAGCACCGCTTGCTCGCCGAAGAGGTCGGTTTCGGTCTCTTCACGGAACGTGGTTTCGATCACTCCGGCGCGCGCCCCGCCGATCGCCGCGGCATAGGAGAGGGCAAGATCGCGCGCTTTGCCGCTTTGGTCCTGATGCACCGCGATGAGGCACGGCACGCCACCGCCACGGAGGTATTCGGCACGAACGGTGTGCCCCGGACCTTTCGGCGCGATCATGATCACGTCGAGATCGGCGCGCGGTACGATCTGGTTGTAGTGGATGTTGAAGCCGTGCGCAAACGCGACCGCCGCGCCCTGCTTCAGGTTCGCTTCGATGTCACGGCGGTACACCGCGGGTTGCGCTTCGTCCGGAAGCAGAATCATCACCAGGTCGGCCTGTTTGACCGCGTCGGCGACCTCCATCACCGTGAGCCCCGCCGCTTCGGCTTTGCCCCAAGAGGCGCCGCCGCGGCGCAACCCGACGATCACTTTCACGCCCGACTCATGGAGGTTCAGCGCGTGGGCGTGGCCCTGGCTGCCGTAGCCGATGATCGCAACGGTCTTGCCTTTGATGAGCGAGAGATCGGCGTCTTTTTCGTAATAGACTTTCATGGTTACCCCTTTTGATTAGGAACAGCGAAAAAACGGTCAGGCTTTCAACATACGCTCGCCACGGGCAATGCCGCAGACGCCGCTACGCACCGTCTCCAGGATGAGACCAGGCGAGATCGCCGCCAGAAACGCGTTGAGCTTCTGCTGGTTGCCGGTGAGTTCGATCACGTAGGTGGTGTCGGTGACGTCGATGATCCGGGCGCGGAAGATGTCGGCCAGGCGTTTGAGCTCTTCGCGGTCTGATCCCACGGCACGGACCTTCACCATCATCAGTTCGCGCTCGATGTGCGGAGATTCGGAGAGGTCGACCACTTTGACCGTATCGATCAGTTTGTTGAGCTGCTTGGTGATCTGTTCGATCACGTCGTCCGAGCCGGTAGTGACGATTGTCATCCGCGACAGGCTCTCGTCTTCGGTCGGCGCGACGGTGAGCGATTCGATGTTGTAGCCACGCGCCGAAAAGAGCCCGGCGATGCGCGACAACGCGCCCGATTCGTTTTCCACCAGCAGTGCAATCACGTGTCTCATGGTCTGATCCTCACAATTCTTCCGAACCGAGAATCATCTCGGTGAGCCCTTTCCCGCCCTGAATCATCGGGTAGACATTCTCCCGCGGGTCGACTTGGATATCGAGGAAGACGAGTTCGTCTTTGTGGGTGGTGAACGCCGCTTCGAGGGCGGGAACGACCTCCTCGGGACGGTCGACACGAATCCCGACATGGCCGTAACTGCGGGCGAGCGCCGCAAAATCGGGGAGCGAATCCATGTACGATTCACTGTAGCGGCCGCTATAAAAGAGCTCTTGCCACTGCCGAACCATCCCCAAATAGCGGTTGTTGAGGTTGACGATCTTGATCGGCAGCCGGAATTGCTTGCAGGTGGAGAGTTCTTGGATGCACATCTGGATCGACGCTTCGCCGGTGACGCAGACCACAGGCATCTGCGGGAATGCCAATTTCGCACCCATCGCGTACGGCAACCCGACGCCCATCGTCCCCAGCCCCCCGGAGTTGAGCCAGCGACGCGGTTCGTCGAAACGGTAGTACTGCGCGGCCCACATCTGGTGTTGGCCCACGTCGGAGGTGACGATCGCTTCGCCTTTCGTGACTTCCCAGAGCTTTTCGATCACGAATTGCGGTTTGATCACCGTGTCGCTTCGTGTGTAAGCCAGGCAGTTGCGCGCGCGCCACGCTTCGATCTGTTGCCACCATGCGGTAAGCGCTGCCTCGTCCGGGCGACGATCGAGCGCTTCGAGCGCCGCGAGGAGATCACTCAGCACCACTTTGACGTCGCCGACGATCGGGATGTCGACCGGAACCCGTTTACTGATCGAGCTGGGGTCGACGTCGATGTGGATGATGGTGCGCGGTTCTTGCAGGAAATGGGGGACGTTACCGACCACGCGGTCGTCGAAGCGTGCGCCAACCGCCAAGAGGACGTCGCAGTGGTGCAGCGCCATGTTCGCCTCATAAGTGCCGTGCATCCCGGGCATCCCCAGGAACTGCTTGTCGCTTCCGGGGAACGCGCCCAACCCCATCAGCGTCTGGGTGATCGGGTAGCCGAGCTTCTTCACCAACGCGCGCAGCTCGGGTGCCGCGTTGCCCAGCACGACACCGCCGCCGGTGTAGATCATCGGCCGTTTCGCGGCAAGGAGCGCCTGCGCCGCTTTGCGAATCTGCCCCGGATGGCCTTTCACCACCGGGTTGTACGAACGCATCGCGACCGTCTTCGGATAGTGGAATTCCGCCAATTGCGCGGTGACGTCTTTCGGAATGTCGACGAGCACCGGGCCGGGACGCCCCGTGCGGGCGATGTGAAACGCCTTCTTGATCGTTTCGGCCAGTTGGTTGACGTCCTTGACCAGAAAGTTGTGTTTCACACACGGACGGGTGATCCCGACGGTATCGACCTCTTGGAACGCGTCTTCCCCGATCACCGGGGTGGGCACCTGACCCGAAAGGATCACGACCGGGATCGAGTCCATGTACGCGGTGGCAATCCCCGTCACCGCGTTGGTTGCGCCAGGCCCCGACGTGACGAGCGCAACCCCCACTTCGCCCGTCGCCCGTGCGTAGCCGTCTGCGGCATGGACCGCGGCTTGCTCGTGGCGCACGAGCACGTGGCGGATTTCTCGCTCCGGTTCGGCTTGGTTGATCTGAAAGAGCGCGTCATAGATATGCAGCACCGCGCCGCCCGGGTAACCAAAGACGAAACGCACCCCTTCTTCTTGGAGGCTGCGGATCACGATCTCTGCGCCGGTGAGTTGCATGGAACGATCCCTTGCTGATATGGATACGGGTAAACCCGTAACCATAACGGTTCCGCGTCGTTTGGTCAATCCCTGAAGGTTGCGGCATAATCGATCGGTTGCGTTCGCAAGAAGTGATCGTGCCTGAGCCTATCCCAACCCAAGAAGCGGTGCTGGCGTCGCGCAGCCGACGCTTCGCTGCGATGCTCTATGAGTTGTTGCTTTTGATCGGCGTGGTCGGTGGCGGCGTGTTGTTGCCGTGGATCGTCGTGGGTGTGGTGCGCCATGTTACGCCGCCTGGCTGGCTCCTCTGGGTGCACCTCTTTGCGGTGCTTGCCCTCTATTTCATTTGGCATTGGCGGCGGCGCGGCGCAACGCTCGCGATGAAGACCTGGAAATTGCGCATCCTCTCGGCCGACGGACACCCGCCGTCCTGGGGGCAGTGTTGGCTCCGTTTTCTCTTGGCTTGGTTTAGCGTCGGCACCGGTGTGGGGATTCTCTGGTCGTGGTTCGATCCGGACGGGCTCTTTCTCCACGACCGCTTGGCAAAGACGCGGATCGTCCAGTGGGACTGGAAGGTGGGGTGAATGGCGATGACAGCAAGCGATGGCGACAAGGGGCTCGCGAACGTCGACACCCAGGCTGGCGTGGTTCGGCTCGAGGATTACCAGCCACCGGCGTGGCGGGTTCGCGACCTGGTGCTCGATTTCCGTCTCGACGCGATGGCGACAGAGGTTCGTGCGTGGCTGTCGTGCGAACGGGTCGCATCGGATCCCAGCGTTTCGTTGCGCCTCGATTGCGATTTTTCGGCGGTGACCTTGGTCGAATTGACCGTTTGGCCTGCGGATCGAGTCTCTGTGCGTGACTTTGCGCGCTACCCATTGGCCGACGCGCAGCCTGTGGGTTCGGTGAACCGGGCGCAAGACGCCATCGAGATCACAGGCACGTTGCCCGACCGGGTCTGGGTGGAAGCACGGGTGCAGCTGAATCCTTCGGAAAACAGCGCGCTCTCGGGGCTCTACCAGTCGGCGAGCGGCCTCTTTACCCAGTGTGAGCCAGAGGGGTTTCGGCGCATCGTTCCGTTCATCGACCGACCTGATGTGCTGGCGCGTTACCAGGTGCGGCTTGCTGCGGAGAAGGCGCGTTATCCGGTGTTGCTCTCCAACGGGAATTTGGTCGCGACGGGTGATCTCGAAAACGGGTGGCATTTTGCCGTTTGGCATGATCCGTTTCCCAAACCGAGCTACCTCTTCGCCCTTGTTGCTGCGGATCTGGTCGCGACGGAAAAAACGGTGGTGCGGGCCGATGGGCGCCCTGCGCTCCTTCAGGTGTGGACCGCAGCGGCGCACCGCGACCGAGCCGAATGGGCGCTCGATTCGCTCGAAGCGGCGTTGCGCTGGGACGAACGGCGCTTTGGTCGGGTGCTCGACCTCGACCGCTATATGATCGTGGCGGTCGAAGACTTCAATATGGGCGCGATGGAAAACAAGGGGCTCAACCTCTTCAATGCCAAATATGTCTTGGTGACGCCAGAGACCGCGACCGATGCCGATTACGCCAACGTCGAAGCAATCGTGGGGCATGAGTATTTCCACAACTGGACCGGTAACCGGGTCACCTGCCGGGATTGGTTCCAATTGACCCTGAAAGAGGGGCTTACCGTCTTTCGGGATCAGGAGTTTTCCGCGGATCGGCTCGCCGAAGCAGCGGCGACGCCAGAAGCGGCTGCGAGTGCTCGGGCGGTGAAGCGCATCGACGACGTCGCGGTGTTGAAAGCGGTGCAATTCCCCGAAGACGACGGCCCGATGCGCCATCCCGTGCGGCCTCGGGCCTACCGCGCGATCGACAACTTTTATACCGCTACCGTCTACGAAAAAGGGGCGGAAGTGGTGCGGATGCTCCATACGCTGGTGGGGGAGGCAGGTTTTCGCCGCGGGTTGGACACCTATTTCGAACGGCATGACGGACAAGCGGTGACGTGTGAAGATTTCGTCGCCGCGATCGCGGATGCGAACGGCCGAGACTTGTCGCAATTCTTGCACTGGTACGACGCGGCTGGGACGCCAGAAGTGGTCGCGCATTGGCGCTGGGTCGAGACCGAGGGAGCGGCTGCGACGCCTGAGCCGTTGCACCACGGTGCCGAAAAGCGCGTGGTGTTGGAACTGACGCTCGAACAACGGCTCGCGGGGTGGGACGTTGCCGCGAAGCCGCTCGTGATTCCCGTACGCATGGGTTGGATCGATCGCAGCGGCAGGGCGTTGCCGTTTACTGCCGAAAGTCCGGGCGAAGCATCGCTTGCCGCTTCGGGACGCGACACAAGCGCCGTGTTGGTGCTCGATCGCCCGCGCAAGCAGTGGCGCATCGTGGGGCCCATGCCAGAGGATGACCCAGTGCCGTCGTTGCTGCGCGGCTTTTCGGCGCCCGTGCGGGTACGCTGGGCGGAAACGGCCGACGGTCGGGAACCGATTGCGTGGCTGCTGCGTCGTTTTGCCCACGACCCCGACCCCTTCAACCGCTGGCAAGCCGGTGAGGTGCTGCACCTTGCGGCGCAGGGTGCGATCGACGACCATGGCCGTTTCTCCGCCGAGTGGGGCAGCTCGTTCCTCAACGCCTGGCACGCGGCGCTATGCGACGCGTCACTGGACGCCAATTACCGTGTGCGCCTCTTGACGCCACCCAGTGAAGCGGTGGTTCGGGACGAAACGCCACGGCCAGTCGATCCGGTGGCCGTCCGCGCGCGGCTCATGGCGTGGTGGCGAATCCTGGCGCAGGCCATCCCCGCGGAGACGTTGTGGGCGCTTCTCGAACGCCAGGACACGACGGGACCCTACCGCTTTGAGCCGCAAGCGGCAGGCCGTCGTGCGTTGGTGGCGTTCGTGCTCAAATTGTTGGCGATTCGCAGTGGCAGCCCGATGGCGAGCGCGGCGGATGGTGCCGCGAGTGCCGTCGCCGCGCACCTTTCGGCGCGATGGCACGCGGCAACGAATTTGAGCGATCGGCTCGCCGTGCTCGACGCCGCACTGGCGCACCCCGACGAAGCGGTGGCCGAGAGCATCCTCGCGGCATTTGCCAAGCACTATGAGGACGATGCGATCGTCTTCGACAAATGGTTGCAGCGGCACGCGACGCGCTGGGCGTGGCAAGGGCAGTCGCCCGAAACCCTCTTTGCGCGCGTCCGGGACTTGACCCACCACCCGCGTTTTCGGTGGAGCAACCCCAACAAGGTCTATGCGTTGGTTTTGGCGTTTTTTGCGCACAACTTGCCGGTATGTGCCGCGACGGGCGAGGCGGCTTGGGCTTGGTGGACGGACGTGGTGCGCACGCTCGATGCGCGCAACCCGCTCGTTGCCGCGCGCATTGCGCGGACGCTCGAACACGCCGCAACCTGGTGCGAACCGTACCGGAGCGCCGCACTTGCCGCGGTGCAGCATGTTGCCCCCAGGGTCCGCTCGAACGAAGTGCGCGAAGTCCTCGAACGGATCTTAGCGACGGCGCGGTAACGTCTTTTGCGGCAGGGAAGCGGTGTCGGTCGCTTCCCGGACCGGCGCCAGTTCCGCGCGTGCGCCGTAGCCCGCGATCACCGTTGCGTCTGACGGTGTGGTGCTGATGGACAGACCACGTTTTCGTTGGTGAGCGCGGCGCGCGTTCGCGCGTCGGGCCAACCGCTCGCGGCGGGATCGCCTAAGCATTCGAGTTGGAAACGGCGCAGGGCTTCGCGTGTGGTGGCGCCCATTACGCCGTCGACTGGTCCGGGATCGTACCCAAGGGCGGTCAATCGGGATTGGATCGTTTCGGTTTCGCTTCGCGTCAATGGGGGTTCGTCCGTCGGCCATGGCGTCCGAAACGGCTGCTTGGGGTCGAAATGGGCGGCTCGCTCTGGATCGCGCAGCGCGTCGAAGAGTAACCCTACCGCCAAGGTATAGCTTTCGGCCGCATTGTAGCGGTAAAGCACGTCGTAATTGGGAAAAACGAGGATCGCTGGACCGTTGCTGCCCGCGGGAAGCAGAAGCGCGGCGCGTTCCGGGAGCGTCGTGGGATCCCACGGCTTGCCGTCGGCACGGGTGAGCCCCAGCTCCAGCCATTCGCGTGTGGTGCGTTTCACTCGGCGACCGGTCGCCGTGCTCTGCCAGTGGGGAGGCAAACGCACTTCGATGCCCCATGGTTCCCCGTACCGCCATCCAGAGCGTTTGAGGAAGTTGGCGGTAGAGGCAAAGACGTCGGCAAGCGACCCATAGAGGTCGCGTACGCCATCGCCGTCGCCGTCGACGGCGTACACCGCGAAGGTGCTCGGCATGAACTGCGTGTGGCCAAACGCGCCCGCCCAAGAGCCCCGCGGCGGTAACGACGTGATGTCACCGCGCGCGATGATCTCGGTCAGCGTCACGAATTCACCGCGAAAGTACGCTTGCCGTCGCCCGAAGCACGCCAGTGTGGCAAGCGACTGGATGAGGTCGTAACGCCCCAAATTGCGTCCGAAATTGCTCTCAACGGCCCAAAACGCAACGATCAATTCCGCTTCGACGCCGAAGCGTCGCTCGATTTGCCGCAGGAGCGGCCCGTTTGCCGCAAGGGCCTCCTGCGCCTCGCCAATGCGTCGGCGGTCGACCAGGTTCGCCAAGTACTGCCAGATCGGCGTGACGAACTCGGGCTGGCGATCGAGGAGCGCCAGTACACGTGGATCGGGCTCCAACCGGGCAGTGAGGCGGTCGAAGAGCGCCGCGGGAACCCCACGCGCTGCTGCGGTCGGTTTGAGGTCGGCAAGGCACTGCTGAAAAGCGCTCTGCGAAGGTGCGTCAGGCGCCCCTTGGGCAGCCGCACCGGGTGTCGCCACCAGAGCAGCTATGTACGCCAGCGCGGCAAGTCGCATGTGGTGGCGCCGGGGGCGGGTTGTGTTCCAGGGGTGAAAGGGAATCATCGCTTGGACTCCGGAACAAACCACGCCGCGATCGTTTCCGGCAGGGGGACCCCAACCTGATGGGCCCGCGCAAGCACCATCCAGTAGTAGCGGTACGAGGCGCGGTCGTGCAAACGGCCCCGGTCGCGGATCGGGCCCCAATCGGCTGCAGCGGCGGCGAGCAAGATCCGTTCGGCGTCGCGGATCGCCTCGGCGTCCGGTGTGAAGGCGTCGACGATCGGTCCGATCTGACTGGGATGAATGCTCCACATCCGCGTGAATCCGAATTCGTCACGTGCGCGGCGGGCATCTTGGTAGGCGAGGTTGGGGTCGTCGAGTGCGACGCAGACGTTGTGCGCGGGCACTTTGCCAGCCGCGTGCGCCGCTGCCGCCACCGTGGTTTTCGCGCGCCGAATCAGCGGGTGTTCGAATTGCAACGGGGTGCGCATCGCGTCGGCGGGAATCGCGCCCAGGTGTTCGGAGACGAAATCCATCAACCCGAAGTCGAGACATTCGACGAGCGGATGCGCGGCGATTCGATAGGCGTCTCTGAGCGCACCATGGGTTTCGATGAGTACGTGAAGTGGCGGGGTACGTGCCGCATTGCGGCACAGGAAAGCGATGGCGTCAGCGACGACCGCAACGTCCTCATAGGCGCGCGCTTTGGGAAGCGTCACGAAAGCGATCCGTTCGGCGGTTACTGGGAGCAGCGTCGTCAAGTCACGCCACCAATGGGGATGTGTCCGGTCGTGGATGCGTACGCCGACGCGACCAAAACGGTTCGTTTCACTCATCACGTATTCGACTGCGCGCGCCGCGTGCGCCGCTTCGTCGCCTGCGGGCGCGCCATCTTCGAGATCGAACGTGATGTCGAAGCGCGGTCCTTCTTGCGCTTGTAACGCGAGCGCCTTCTCCATGAAACGGGGTTGGCCACAATAGTGGACCACAGGGGGGATGGGTTGTGGTCGGCGGGTGGCGCCAAAGAGGATCGTGACGGGATTGGTGTATGGGGTCATCGCTGTCGCTTGCGGTCGACGGTTCTGCCGTCAATAGGGAAAAAATCCTACCATAGGGTGCCGTGAACGAAAAAAGCAGAAGGGAACTCCCTTCTGCTTTTTTCTATTCGGAAACGCCCCGATCAGCCCAAGAGGTCTTTTACGCCATTACGCTCTTCTTCGAGTTCGGCCAGGGTCTTGTTGATCCGCTCTTGCGAGAACTCGTCGATCGGCAACCCTTGCACGATTTGGTATTCGCCGTTTTCGCAGACGCAGGGGAAGCCAAAGACGATGCCTTCCGGAATCCCGTACGAACCGTCCGAAGGAACGCCCATGGTCACCCATTCCCCGTTCGAACCCAGCCACCAGTCACGAACGTGGTCGATCGCAGCGTTCGCAGCCGACGCTGCCGAAGAGAGGCCACGCGCTTCGATGATCGCGGCACCGCGCTTGCCCACGGTGGGGATGAAGACGTCACGGTTCCACGCTTCGTCGTTGATGAGGTCTTTCACCGATTCGCCGTTCGACGTGCAGAAGCGGTAATCGGGATACATCGTTGGCGAATGGTTACCCCAGACGGCCAGGTGTTTGAACGAGTCGACCGGACGCCCCGTTTTTTTCGCCAACTGCGCCAGCGCCCGGTTGTGGTCGAGGCGCAGCATCGCAGTGAAGTTTTTCGCCGGCACCCGACCATATTTTTCTGCGGTTTTCATCGCGATGTAGGCATTGGTGTTGCACGGGTTGCCCACCACCAGCACCTTGCAGTTCGGGTCGGCGTGCTGCCCGATCGCAGCGCCTTGCACCGTGAAGATTTTGGCGTTTTCCGAGAGCAGGTCTTTGCGTTCCATCCCAGGGCCACGCGGTTTCGCGCCAACGAGCAGGGCCACTTGGGCGTCTTTGAACGCCACGTTCGGGTCGTCGGTGGCGATCATCTCCTTGAGAAGCGGGAATGCGCAGTCCTCGAGCTCCATCATCACCCCTTGGACCGCTTTCTGTGCTTGCGGAAGGTCGAGGAGCTGCAAAATCACCGGTTGGTCGCGACCGAGCATTTCGCCGGCAGCGATGCGAAACAACAGGCTGTAACCGATTTGACCGGCTGCGCCGGTGACGGCGACACGAACAGGGGCTTTGGCCATGGTCTACTCCCTTTTTGCGTGGACAGAATGGAACGAAAACGGTGAATCTACGCTATGATAGGCGCAAGGGTTACTGATGTCAATTGTAACTTATGTCTTATATAAGACACAAGACATAGTAGACAACGCGTTTTTTTTGTGGTCCAATTCGCGCTATGGCACCGTCACCCGCATTCAGTCCGCTCTATCGCCAGATCAAGGCGCTCCTTTTGAAGTCGCTCGAAGCGCGCGAGTGGCGTCCCGGCGAAGCCATTCCCAGCGAGCAGGAGCTCGCGGCGCGGTTTGGTGTGTCACAAGGTACGGTGCGCAAAGCGATCGATGAGCTCGTTGCCGAAAATTTACTTGTGCGCAAGCAGGGAAAGGGGACGTTCGTCGTCTCGCACAGCGACCCCCGGCAGTTTTATCGTTTTCTGCGTTTGCGGCGCGACGATGGCGAATGGGTGCAGGCAACGAGCGTCCCCATCGACTGTTGGCGCGCCAAAGCGGGGCAGGAGGCTTCCCGAATCTTGCAGATTCCGTTGGGGTCACCGATCGTGATCTTCCGGCGGGTATTGCGCTTTGCCCAAAAGCCGCTCGTTTTGGACGAGATCTACCTGCCGGGAGACCTCTTTGCGGCGTTTTCGTTGGATGCCCTCAAGGAGTGGCGCGGTTCGCTCTACAGCTTTTTCGAGAACCGTTTCGGCGTGCGCATGGTGCGTGCCGAAGAGCGGCTGAAGGCGGTCGCGGCAGACCGAGTGACTGCCGAAGTTCTGGGGGTTGGGGAGCGCTCGCCGCTCCTGTTCGTCGAGCGGGTGACCTATACTTATAACGATCGACCCGTCGAGTGGCGCAAAGGTTTTTATGCAACCGAGTCGTATCACTACTACAATGAGCTGACGTGAGTGGTTTTGGGGGGCGCTCGAGTGAGCGCTCGAGTTGTGCAACCTGGGGAGTGACGATGATGCAGACCCAAGTGAAGAACCGGCCAAAGTTTCTCGACCTGCGAGAAATACGGCTGCCGTTGCCCGGGATCGTTTCGATCCTGCACCGCATCAGCGGGGGCGGTCTCTTTCTCTTTTTGCCGTTCCTGATCTATCTCTTCGACCTGAGTTTGACCTCGCCGGAAACGTTCGCCACCTATAAGGCGATCGTCGGGCACTGGTTCGTGAAATTGATCCTGCTCGGGCTTCTCTGGGCCTATCTGCACCACTTTTGCGCCGGAATTCGCTTCTTGCTCCTCGATCTGCACAAAGGGGTTGAACTCGAACCGGCACGGCAAAGCGCCCGTGTGGTCTTGATGGTGAGCTTGGCGCTCACCGTGATTTTGGGAGTCTGGCTATGGTGAAGCGACTGGTGGTGGGTGCCCATTACGGCATCAAGGATTGGCTGATCCAGCGGATCACGGCCGCTTATATGGCGTTTTATACCGTGATTTTCGCGTTTGCCGCGCTGACGTTGCCAGCGATGACCTATGAACACTGGCATGCGCTCTTTTCGGGCCGTCTGATGCAGTTCCTCACCTTCCTCTTTTTCGCGTCGTTGTGCTACCACGCGTGGATCGGCGTCCGCGACATCTGGATGGACTACATCAAGCCACTCGGAATCCGGATCGCACTGCATGTGGCAACCGCATTGGTACTCATCGGCTATCTGGCATGGGTGGCCCGCGTGCTTTGGAGGCTGTAAACGATGAACGTCGAAAAGTATACGTTTGATGCCGTGATCGTCGGCGCGGGTGGCGCGGGGCTTCGTGCGGCGTTGCAACTCGCTGAAGCGGGGTTGCGCACCGCGGTGCTGACCAAAGTCTTTCCCACACGGTCCCATACGGTTGCCGCGCAAGGGGGGGTTGCGGCGTCGCTCGGCAACTCGACCCCCGACCACTGGCATTGGCACATGTACGATACCGTGAAGGGGTCCGACTGGCTCGGCGACCAGGATGCGATCGAGTTCATGTGCCGTAAGGCGAACGAAGTGGTGATCGAACTCGAGCACTACGGGATGCCGTTCGACCGCACCGACGAAGGGAAGATCTACCAGCGGCCGTTCGGTGGCCATTCGATGAATTACGGCGAAGCGCCGGTGATGCGCTCCTGCGCTGCGGCGGACCGCACTGGTCACGCGATGTTGCACGCGCTCTATCAGCGCAACGTGCGCGCGCGTACCCAGTTCTTCGTCGAATGGATGGCGCTCGATCTCATCCGTGACCAGGATGGCGATGTGCTGGGCGTCACCGCGATGGAGATGGAGACCGGCAAAGTCGCGATCTTCCACGCGAAAGCGACCATTTTCGCGACCGGCGGCGCGGGACGGATCTACTACTCTTCGACCAACGCGTTCATCAACACGGGTGACGGGTTGGGCATGGCCGCGCGTGCGGGAATTCCGCTCGAAGACATGGAATTCTGGCAGTTCCATCCTACCGGTGTTGCGGGCGCAGGCGTGCTCATCACCGAAGGGGTGCGGGGGGAAGGTGGCATCCTGCGCAACTGTAACGGCGAGCGCTTCATGGAGCGCTACGCGCCGAACCTCAAGGATCTGGCGAGTCGCGACGTCGTTTCGCGTGCGATGGTGACCGAGATCAACGAAGGGCGTGGCTGCGGTCCGAACAAAGACTACGTGCTCTTGGACATTACCCATCTGCCGCCGGAAACGATCATGAAACGGTTGCCGGGGATTCGCGAAATCGCGATTCAGTTCGCGGGGGTCGACCCGATCAACGAACCGATCCCGGTGGTGCCGACCGTGCACTACCAGATGGGGGGGATTCCCACCAACTACAAGGGGCAAGTGGTGGTGCCCAAAGGGGACGATCCCGAAGTGCCGGTCGTCGGCTTTTATGCTGCAGGAGAATGCGCGTGTGCCTCGGTTCACGGCGCGAACCGGCTTGGGACCAACTCGCTCCTGGACCTCTTGGTCTTCGGCAAAGCGTCGGGTGAGACCGTGATCGAAGACATCCAAAGCGGCAACCTGCGTCTGAAGCCGTTGCCGAAAGATGCGGCCGATCTGTCGCTTGCGCGGATCAATCGCCTCAACACCGCAACGAGCGGCGAGCCGGTGGCCGACGTGTTGCTCGACATGCAGCGGACGATGCAAAAGCATGCAGGCGTTTTCCGCTTCGCGAATCTCCTCAAGGAGGGGGTCGAACGCATCCTGCAGGTCGAGGAACGGGTCAAGCACACCTTCATCAACGACAAGTCGATGGTGTGGAACACCGCGCGCATCGAGGCGCTCGAGCTCGAAAACATGATCGAGGTCGCGAAAGCGACGATGGTCTCGGCCGAGGCGCGCAAAGAGTCGCGTGGCGCGCATGTGCGCGACGACTGCCCCGATACGCCGGAGTTTCCGAACGGCCGCAACGACAAAGAGTGGCTCAAGCACACGCTGTGGTATCGCGAAGGGAATCGTTTGACTTACAAACCGGTGCATCTCAAGCCGTTGCACCCCGATACCCAGCCGATTGCGCTCGCGAAACGCACCTACTGATTGCGAAGGAGCCTTAGCCATGACCAACCGTGTGGTCCATTTCCGCATCTATCGCTACGACCCGGACAAGGACGAAAAACCGTACATGCAGGACATCTCGGTCGAAATCGAACCGACCGACAAAAAACTCCTGCAAGCGCTGGTGAAAGTGAAAGCCAAAGACGATTCGCTGGCGTTTCGGCGCTCCTGCCGCGAAGGGGTCTGCGGGTCGGACGCGATGAACATCAATGGCAAGAATGGCTTGGCGTGTCTCACGGACCTCGATTCGCTCGAACAGCCGATCGTCCTGCGTCCGCTGCCCGGCTTGCCGGTGATCCGCGACCTCATCGTCGACATGACGCAGTTCTTCAAGCAGTATCACTCGATTACACCGTACCTCATCAACAACGATCCGCCACCCGAGCGCGAACGGTTGCAGTCGCCGCAGGATCGCGAAGAGTTGAACGGCTTGTACGAGTGCATCCTCTGCGCTTGTTGTTCGACTTCGTGCCCGTCGTTCTGGTGGAACCCGGACAAATTCGTCGGGCCGGCAGGGTTACTCGCGGCATACCGCTTCATCGCCGATACCCGCGACCAGGCAACCAACGAGCGGCTGGACAATTTGAACGATCCGTATCGGTTGTTCCGCTGCCACACGATCATGAACTGTGTCGATGTCTGTCCGAAACACCTCAATCCGACGAAGGCGATCGGCAAGATCAAAGACCTGATGGTCTCGCGGATGGTGTGAGGTGCCGGCGATGGAGAAAGGGCGAATTCGATGGCGGTGCCGCAGGGCGTTGCTCGAGCTCGACCTCGTTTTTCGCCCCTTTCTTGCCGAAGGCTTCGACCAGCTGAGCGATGCCGAGTTGGCGGCGCTGGACGAAATGCTCGCGCTCGAAGACCACGACCTCTGGCCGATGGTCCATGGCACCAAACCCGCGCCGCGTAGCGATTGGCAAGCGCTGATCGCGAAGATTCAGGCGGCACATCGTCGCCAAACGCAGGAGCTCCTGGGGACACCAGGGGGTGAGACAAACGCATAAAGGAGTGAAGTATCATGACGCAACAACGCACCGCAACGGTGACCATCGACGGTAAAAGCTACGAGTTCCCGATCATGACCCCGACCTACGGGAACGAAGTGATCGATATTCGTAAGCTCGGGTCCGAAGCGAAAGTGTTCACCTATGACCCGGGGTTCCTCTCGACCGCGAGCTGTCGCTCGACCATCACCTATATCGACGGAGAAAAGGGTGAGTTGCTCTACCGCGGTTACCCGATCGAACAGTTGGCCGAACAGTGCTCGTTCCTGGAAGTCGCCTATCTCCTGAAGAAAGGGGAGCTGCCGAAGGCTGACGAACTCGCGAAATTCGAGCGCGACGTGATGCAGCACACGATGCTGCACGACCAGATGAACCACTTCTTCCGAGGCTTTCGGCGCGACGCCCACCCGATGGCCGTGATGGTCGGTGTCGTAGGGGCGCTTTCGGCGTTCTATCACGACGTGATGGACTTCTCCGATCAAGAGCACCGCGATCTTTCGTTCATCCGTCTGATCGCGAAGATGCCGACGATCGTCGCGATGGCCTACAAATACAACATCGGCCATCCCTTCATGTACCCGCGCAACGACCTCGGCTATACCGCGAACTTCCTCCACATGATGTTCGGCACGCCGTGTGAGCGGTACGAGCCGAATCCGGTGCTGGTGCGCGCGATGGACGTGATTTTCACGCTGCACGCCGACCACGAGCAGAACGCATCGACCTCGACGGTGCGCCTTGCGGGCTCCTCCGGCGCGAACCCCTTTGCGTGTATCTCGGCAGGGATCGCCTGCCTGTGGGGGCCGGCGCATGGCGGGGCGAACGAAGCGTGCTTGCGCATGCTCGAAGAGATCGGCGACGTCTCGCGCGTCGGCGAATACATCAAACGTGCGAAAGACAAGAACGATCCGTTCAAGCTCATGGGCTTCGGGCACCGCGTCTACAAGAACTACGATCCGCGCGCGAAGCTGATGCGCAAGATCTGCCACGAAGTCTTGGGCGAACTGGGGCTCGAAAACGACCGGCTCTTCAAATTGGCGATGGCGCTCGAGAAGATCGCGCTCGAGGACGAATACTTCGTCGAGAAGAAACTCTACCCCAACGTCGACTTCTACTCGGGGATCGTGCAGCGCGCGATCGGCATTCCCACCTCGATGTTTACCTGCATCTTCGCGCTCGCGCGTGCGGTGGGTTGGTATGTGCAGTGGGAAGAGATGATCACCGACCCCGAATACAAGATCGGACGTCCGCGGCAGCTCTACGTCGGTTCGCCGCGCCGCGACGTCGTTCCGATGAGTGAGCGGTGATGCCAGACGAACCCAGGAGAAGAACGCCGTTTGACGGCTGACGACAAGGCGCCGCCCGCAGGGGGCGCCTTGTGCCTTTTGTGTAACCAGGGAAGTGACGCAACGAGAGAGACCTGCCATGTACCGTGATTTTTTGGCGAACTCCGCCCTTTTTGGCAGCAACGCCCCGTTCGTGGAAGCGCTCTACGAACATTTCCTCGCCGACCCGATGTCGGTTCCGGAAGCGTGGCGCGCCTATTTCGAACAGATTCGTGCCCAAGGGCCGCAAATCGACGAGCGGCCCCATTCGCCGATCGTCGCCGCGTTCGAGCAGCTCGGGCGGATGGGTCCGGTCCGTTTCGTCAAAACCGGCTCGGATGATGGGCAATACCAGGTAGCGACGCTCCAACTCATCAACGCACACCGCTTCATGGGGCACCGCATCGCCGATCTCGACCCGCTGAAGCGCTTCGAAAAACCGGCGGTTGCCGAGCTTGAGCCTTCGACCTACGGCTTTACCGAAGCGGACCTCAACCGCGAATTCAACGTCGGTTCGTTCCAGGGGTTGGGGAAACAAACCGGGACGCTGCGTGAGATCCTCGACGCGCTGCGCCAAACCTACTGCAGTACCATCGGTGTCGAATATATGTACCTTACCAGCACCGCGGAAAAGCGGTGGCTGCAGGCGCGTATGGAGCCGATCCGCAACCGGCCGAAGTTCGACGCCGACCAGAAGAAGCGGATCTTGGAGCGGTTGACCGCGGCAGAGACCTTGGAGCGTTACCTCCACACCCGTTATGTCGGTCAGAAACGGTTTTCCCTCGAAGGGGGCGAATCGGCGATCGTCGCGCTCGACGAAGCCATTCGTACTGCCGGGCGGAACGGGGCGCAAGAGATCGTGATCGGGATGGCCCACCGGGGGCGACTCAACGTACTCGTCAATGTGCTCGGGAAGTCGCCAAAAATGCTCTTCGACGAGTTCGAAGGGAAGAAGGCCTCCGACCTCTCATCGGGTGACGTCAAATACCACATGGGTTTTTCGAGCGACGTCTTGACCCCGGGTGGTCCGGTCCATCTCTCGTTGGCGTTCAACCCGTCGCACCTCGAAATCGTGAACCCTGTGGTCTTGGGGTCGGTCTATGCGCGGCAAGTGCGGCGTGGCACTCCGACTGCGAAAGACGAAGTGTTGCCGATCCTCATCCATGGAGACGCTGCGGTTGCGGGGCAAGGGGTCAACCAAGAGGTGCTCAACTTCTCGCAAACGCGGGGTTATGGGGTCGGCGGCACGGTCCATATCGTGATCAACAACCAGATCGGGTTTACCACCTCGGACCCACGCGATTTGCGATCGACCACCTACTGCACCGACGTCTTCAAGATGGTCGAAGCGCCGATCTTCCACGTCAATGGCGACGACCCGGAAGCGGTCGCGTTCGTCACGCAACTCGCGCTCGAATTTCGCAAGGAGTTCAAGAAAGATGTCGTGATCGACATCGTCTGCTTCCGGAAACTCGGTCACAACGAGCAGGATGAACCGGCGGTGACGCAACCGCTGATGTACCGCAAGGTACGGCAGCATCCGGGTACACGCGCACGCTATGCCGAAAAACTGGTGCAAGAGGGGGTGATCCCGCAAGACGAACCCGACGCGTTCATCGCCCGCTATCGCGACGCACTCGATCGTGGTGAGTTGTTGTACAACCCGGTGGTCAATAACGTCGTGCGCAAACACGCGGTCGATTGGACGCCGTTCCTAGGCCAGCCCTATACCGACGAGTGCGACACCGCAATCCCCGTTTCCGAAGTCGAACGTCTTGCGGAACGACTGACGGCCATTCCTGAAGGGTTTGCACTCCACCCGCGGGTGCAGAAGATCATCGAAGACCGCAAAGCGATGGGGCGGGGCGAAATTCCCGCCGACTGGGGGTTTGGGGAAAACCTGGCGTATGCGTCGCTCGTTGCGCAAGGATTTGGCATTCGCCTCTCCGGGGAAGACGTGGGGCGCGGCACCTTCTTTCACCGTCATGCGGTGTTGCACGACCAGAACCGCGAGCGCTGGGATGCCGGCACCTACGTGCCGCTGCAAAACATCCAAGAGGGGCAAGGGCCGTTTTACGTCTTCGATTCGACCCTTTCGGAAGAGGGTACGCTCGGTTTCGATTACGGCTATTCGCTCACCGAACCGAACCAACTGACGATCTGGGAAGCGCAGTTCGGGGATTTCGCCAACGGCGCGCAGGTCGTGATCGACCAGTTCATCTCTTCGGCCGAATCGAAGTGGGGACGACTGAGCGGCATCACCCTGTTGTTGCCACACGGCTACGAAGGGCAGGGGCCGGAGCACTCCTCGGCGCGCATCGAGCGCTACCTCCAGCTTTCGGCCGAGCTCAACTGGCAGGTGTGCCAACCCACCACCGCAGCGCAAATCTTCCATCTGCTGCGTCGGCAGATGCTGCGCCGGCTCCGCAAACCGTTGGTCGTTTTCACGCCGAAGTCGCTATTGCGCTTGAAAGAAGCGGCGTCGCCGCGTGAGGCCTTCACCCAAGGGGGCTTTCAGACGGTGATCGGCGAGGTCGAAGACCTCAATCCGAAGAAGGTGAAACGGGTACTCTTCTGTTCGGGTAAGGTCTATTACGAACTCGCCGCGTATCGCCGAGAGAAAGGGATCGAGGACGTCGCGATCATTCGGCTCGAGCAGTTCTATCCCTTCCCGGCGAAAGCGCTCGAGGCGGCGCTCGCGCCCTTTACCCAGTTGAAAGAGTACGTCTGGGTGCAAGAGGAGCCCCGCAACCAGGGCGCATGGTACTGGCTGCTGTCGCGTCAGCATCTCGACAACATGCTTGGGAAAGGCAAGCGGCTGCTCCTCGTGGCACGGCCGGCTTCGTCGTCGCCCGCGGTCGGGTACCTCGCCAAACACGTCCAGCAACAGAAAGCCCTCATCGAAAACGCCTTTGGACCCATCGACGCCTAATAAAAGAGGAGAGTCACCATGTTGATCGAAGTGAAAGTTCCGCAATTGTCCGAATCGGTTTCCGAAGCCTCCCTCGTCACCTGGCACAAGAAGGAGGGGGAAGCGGTCAAGCGCGACGAAAACCTGGTCGATATCGAAACCGACAAAGTGGTGCTCGAAACGCCAGCTCCTGCTGATGGCGTGCTGGTGCGCATCATCAAAAAAGATGGTGAGGCGGTGACCTCGGGTGAGGTGATTGCCGAAATCGACACCGAAGCACAAGCAGCAGCCACGACGAACGCTGCTTCGGCTGAGCCCGCAGCAGCACCCGCTGCGGCGCCTGCTCCATCAGCACCGGCGGCCGAGCCTGCGGCAGCTGCGCCTGCTGCCGCTGCGCCTGCTGCCGCGGGTGTTGCCAGTCCCGCCGCGCGCAAGATCCTCGAAGAGAAGGGGCTCTCGGCGACCGACGTGACCGGAACGGGCCGTGGGGGGCGTGTCACCAAAGAGGACGCGCTTCAAGCAGCGCCAAAGGCAGCAGCGGCGGCGCCTGTAGCGGCGCCGGTCGCGGCGATGCCGGCGGGCGAGCGTCCTGAGCAGCGGGTTCCGATGACCAAAATCCGCAAGCGGATCGCGGAGCGCTTGCTGCAGTCGAAGCAAGAGACCGCGATGCTCACAACCTTCAACGAAGTGAACATGTTGCCGGTGATCGAACTGCGCAAGAAGTACGGTGAGCAGTTCGAGAAAGAGTACGGCGTGCGGCTGGGTTTCATGAGCTTCTTCGTGAAAGCGGCGTGCGCAGCGCTCAAAAAATTCCCGATCCTCAACGCGTCGGTCGACGGCGACGACATCATCTACCACGGTTATATCGACATCGGTATCGCGGTGGGGTCGCCACGCGGATTGGTCGTGCCGATTCTCCGTGACGCGGATCAAATGAGTTTTGCCGAAATCGAAAAGAAAATCGCCGAATTCGGGCAACGGGCGAAAGATGGACGGCTCACCGTGGAAGAGCTCACCGGCGGTACCTTCTCGATCTCCAACGGGGGGGTTTTCGGTTCGATGCTCTCGACGCCGATCATCAACCCGCCGCAGTCGGCGATCCTGGGGATTCACGCCACCAAGGATCGCCCGGTGGTCGAGAACGGCCAGATCGTGATTCGCCCGATCAACTACTTGGCGCTTTCGTACGACCACCGCATCATCGACGGGCGCGAAGCCGTACTCGGGCTCAGAACCATCAAAGAGGCGCTGGAAGATCCAGCACGCCTCCTTCTCAACCTCTAAAAGCCAGCGGGGCCAACACCAAGACAGGGAGTGAACAACAATGAGCCAACCATCAGAGCAGTATGACGTGCTTGTGATCGGCGGTGGGCCAGGCGGTTACGTGGCCGCGATTCGTGCGGCGCAGCTCGGCTTCAAGACCGCGTGCTGTGAGTCGAACCCGTACGACGACCCGAAAGGGGAACCGCGCCTTGGGGGGACGTGCCTCAACGTCGGTTGCATTCCGTCGAAGGCGCTCCTACACACCTCGCACCTTTTCGAACTCGCGGCGCACGACTTCAGCGCCCAAGGGATCGAGGTCGGCGCGCCCAAGATCGACGTTCCGAAGATGATCGCACGTAAAGACGCGATCGTCACGCAACTCACTCAAGGAATCAAAGGGCTTTTTCGCAAGAACAAGGTGACGCTGCTCCCTGGCCACGGTCGGTTCGTTGGCCGTGAAGGCGACACATGGCGCGTCGCGGTGGGCGAAAAAACCGTCGCGGCAACCCACGTGATCGTCGCAACAGGATCGAAAGCGCGCCATCTGCCCAATATCCCCGTGGATAACCAGGTGATTTGCGACAACGTTGGGGCGCTGAAGCTCCAAGCCGTGCCGAAGAAGCTTGCGATCATCGGTGCGGGTGTGATCGGTCTCGAGATGGGGTCGGTGTGGCGGCGCCTCGGCTCGGAGGTGACGATCCTCGAAGCGGCACCGCAATTTCTTGCCGCCGCCGACCCAGAGATCGCGAAAGAGGCGCAGAAATTGCTCACCAAGCAGGGGCTCTCGTTCGCGTTCGGCGTCACGATCGACGGCGCCGAAGTCGAAGGGGACGGCGTGGTGATCCGCTATCGCTCTGCCGACGGTGCAGAACAGCGGCTCGCAGCCGATCGGCTGATCGTCTCGGTGGGACGGGTTCCGAACACCGACGGGCTCGACGCCGACAAAGTGGGTTTGACGGTCAATGAACGGGGACAGATCGTCGTCGATGACCATTGCCGCACCAATTTGCCCAACGTCTGGGCGATCGGGGACGTCGTCCGTGGGCCGATGCTCGCCCACAAGGCGATGGAAGAAGGGGTGATGGTCGCGGAGCGGATCGCTGGGCAGGCGGGTCACGTCAATTACGACGCGATTCCTTGGGTGATCTACACCGAACCCGAAATCGCCTGGGTCGGGAAGACCGAAACGGAACTCAAAGCGGCGGGCGTCGACTACCGCGCTGGGAAAATTCCCTTCTTGGCGAACGGCCGCGCGCTGGGTATGGGGGCCGGATATGGGTTCGTCAAGATGCTCGCCGACGCCAAAACCGACCGCATCTTGGGGGTGCATATCATCGGCCCGAATGCCTCCGAACTGATCGCCGAAGCGGTGGTCGCGCTCGAGTTTGCCGCAGCAGCCGAAGATCTGGCGCGGATCTGCCATGCCCACCCGACCCTCTCCGAGGTGGTGCATGAAGCGGCGCTTGCCGTCGACAAGCGACCGCTCCACTTCTAAATGGAGATGCCAACCGTTCAACCCCGCACCGCGACCGGTGCGGGGGCAGGGCCGCTTCTTGCCGCGTACGACGCGGCGATCGCTACCCGCGGCTACCAACCAGACCCAGCGCAGAAAGCAGCGCTTCAACGGTTACAGCAATTGGCCGACGCGTTGCTTGCGCGCTCGGCGCAAGACGACGATCGGGTAGCATCCGGGCAGCAAACGCCGGGTGGCGCAGCGGCGCCTGCGTCTGGAATCAAGCGGCTCTTAGGCAAACTCTTCGGGCGTAGCGGGGCGGCG
>Ga0207872_100102_pt1 | contig 71083 bp, 62 predicted proteins | sample Passage260B_FD_187372 | JGI IMG/M metagenome (GOLD analysis project Ga0207872, IMG submission 187372) | Cellulose adapted compost microbial communities from Newby Island Compost Facility, Milpitas, CA, USA - Passage2 60B (SPAdes) (version 2) ...
CGTCGACACCGCGGCGCCCGTGGCGCCCGGCTCCCGCGGCGCGATCACCGCGCACGGGTGGCGGAGCACCAGGCTGCCCGACGTCAAGCTGCTGATGTGGGTCTTCCTGGCGTCCGACTGCATGTTCTTCGGGTCGCTGATCGGGACCTACCTCGCGTACCACAACCGCAGCCTGGTCGGGCCGTTCCCCGTCGACGTGCTCGACATCCCCCTCACTACCGTCAGCTCCTTCGTGCTGCTGATGTCGAGCTTCCTCATGGTGCTCGCGCTGCACGCGCTGAAGGTCGACGACATCCCCAAGTTCAGGCTCTGGACCGCCGGCGTCGCGCTGTTCGGCTCGATCTTCCTCGGCTTCCAGGTCTACGAGTTCGTGCACTTCGTCAACGCCGGCCTCTCGATCCACCAGAACCTCTTCGGCACGACGTTCTTCATCCTCACGGGCACTCACGGCATCCACGTGGCCGTGGGGGTGCTCTGGCTGCTGGCCTTCCTGATCCAGTCGTACGTCAGGCCCACCAGCAGCAAGGACGCCGTGTACCTGGAGATCGCCGGCCTCTACTGGCACTTCGTCGACATCGTGTGGATCGTGATCTTCACGGTCGTCTACCTCGTCGAGTTCGTGTGAGCCGGTACCCCTGACATGGCAAACGACAAGCACAACGGTTCGGTAGGCACCTACATCCTGGTCGCGCTGGTCCTCGGCGTGATCACCTACATCGAGTTCGCGATCGTCGAGTACCCGCAGGCCTGGCTCGGCTCCACCATGACCCTGGTGGTCCTGGCGGCCCTGTCCGTCCTGAAGTTCATCCTCGTGGTCATGTTCTTCATGCACCTCAAGGGCGACGACCGCATGTACTCGGGCTTCTTCTCCAGCGGCATGGTCATCGCGCTGGCGACGTTCATAGCGATGACGGCCATGTTCATCCTCCCGCGGGCGATGGGCTACTCCGAGGCCAGGGCCCGCGCCGAGAGCCTCGAGGGGCACGCGGCGCACGGCGAGGCCCACGTGCCCGAGGACGTGGCGGCCCTGATCGAGACCGATGGCGCCTCGCGCGCCGCGGCCGAGCGCGCCGACACGCCCGCTCCCGTCGACCGCTCGGTGCCCATCGAGGCCCCGAGGGCCGACGACGGCGAGCCGGACTACGAGGTGCTCGGCCTCGCGGACGAGGCCCCCGCCGCCCCGGCCCCGCAGGCCCAGGCGGCTCCGGCGGCCGAGGAAGAGGCGGCGCCCGCCGCGGGCGAGGAGGTCGCCCAGGCCGCCGACTGGGACCGCACGCTGGGCTCCCAGACGTACTCCTCGACATGCAGCGGCTGCCACCAGGCCAACGGCCAGGGCCTGCCCGGGGTCTTCCCGCCGCTGGCGGGCCACGCCGCCGAGGTCTACGCCGCCGGCGGCCGCGACTACCTGGTCCAGGTCGTGCTGTTCGGCCTGATGGGCCAGATCCAGGTCCAGGGCGCCACGTACAACGGCGCGATGCCCGGCTGGTCGAGCCTCAACGACGAGCAGGTCGCCGCCGTCCTCAACCACGTCGTCGCCGGGTTCGGCGAGGAGCCGGCCGGCTTCGTGCCCTACACCGCCGCCGACGTCGCGGGCCACCGCGGCGACGGCCTCTCGCCCGACGCCGTCCGCGGGGTGCGCGACCAGCTCGGCCTCAACTGACTGATAAGGTCGGGGCCGTGGGCGACGTCCTCTACCTCGCCTGGCAGCTCGAGCCCGTCCTCGTGGGCGGGCTCGTCGCTGCCGCGGTGGCGTACTACCTCGCCGTGGGCCCGCTGCGGCGGTACATCGCCCCCGGCGAGAGGTACCCCACCGGCAGGGCCGTCGTCTTCGGCCTCGGCCTCCTGATGCTCTTCCTCAACGAGGGCTCGCCGCTGCACGACCTGGCCGAGCGCTACCTGCTCTCGGCCCACATGGTCCAGCACCTGCTGCTCTCCTACGCGGTCGCGCCCGTGCTGCTGGCCGGCGTGCCCAGGTGGCTGCTCGAGGCCATGTTCGCCCCGCCGAGGGTGCTGCCGGTGGCCCGGGTCCTGCTGAACCCCGTCGTCACGTTCTTCGCCTTCAGCCTGACCCTGGGGATCTACCACGTGCCGGCCGTCTACGACCTGACGCTGGCGAACACGTCGCTGCACCACGCCGTGCACTTCGTGATCCTCGTCGCGTCGCTGATGATGTGGTGGCCGCTGATCGGCGGCATCCCGCAGCTGCCCAAGCCGGCGTTCCTGCCGCGGCTCGCCTACATCTTCCTGCTGCCCGTGGCCCAGCTCCCGATCTTCGGCTTCGTCACCTTCTCCGACGTGCCGCTCTACTCCGTCTACGCGGCGATGCCGGTGCGCGCCTACGGGCTCGGGGTCATGCAGGACCAGGCTCTGGCCGGCGTGATCATGAAGATCTTCGGCCTGCTCGCCTTCGGCCCCACGTTCGTCGTGACCTTCTTCAACTGGTACCGCAGCGAGCTCGCGCCCTCGGCCGGCCCCGGCGGGTCCGTGGGCCAGGGCCTCCACACCCCTCCCCTGCCTTGAGCTCCGACGGCCCGTCCGACCCGTCCGCCCGGCCACGCGCCGTCGGCCTCGACTGGGGCGGCGTCTTCACGGTCGGCACGTTCGACTCGAGCGCCGTCGTCGCGCTCGCGCGCCTCGTCGGCGCCGACCCGCGCCGGCTCGAGCCCACCTACCTGGCCCTGATGGCCGAGTTCGAGGCGGGCGCCTTCGACCTGCCCGGCTTCCACCGGCGCTTCTGCGACGCCACCGGCAGCCGGCCCGACCTGGCGGCGTTCCGCAGCGCGTTCCTCGGCGCCGTGAGGGAGAGGCCTGAGGCGTACGAGCTCGTCGCGGCCCTGCCGCCCGACGTGAAGGTCGGCATGCTCTCGAACAACGTCGCCGAGCTCTGCGACCTCGTGCGCGGGGACCCCCGCCTCGGGCGCGTCGGCGCGTTCGTGTTCTCGAACGAGATCGGCGTGCGCAAGCCGGACCCCGCCGCCTACCGGGCGCTGCTCGCGGCGCTGGGCGAGGAGGCGCGCGACGTCGTCTTCGTCGACGACAACCCGGCGAACGTGGCCGCCGCGCGCGACCTCGGCATCGTCGGCGTCCTGCTCGACGCCGAGTTCCCGCGCCGCTGGCGGGAGGCCGTGCCGTCCATCCCGCTGCCGCCAGCCCTGGCGGCCGCGCGCTGGGGCTGAGGGGTCGACCTCCCGGCGCCGCCGCGCCCGACCGCGGGCCGCTGCGCGCTCCGCGAGCGTCGGCCGCCGCGACGGGCCGCCTACCGCCCCGCGGTAACGTGACCGCGTGAGCTGGGCACGCGACGACCGCGACCTGTGGCGCGGCCCCGACGACGAGCCTCGCCCCGTGAAGCTCCTGCAGGGCTACGTCTGGCACCCGCGCGACGCCGGGCTCGACCTCTCCGCGCAGCTCGGCGGGGAGGTGGCGCCGGACGTCCACCTGCTCCTCGACGCGATGCCGCGGGCGCCGTTCGCGTTCTTCGACGACGGCACGCCCTCGAGCACCCAGGTCGTCTACCAGCTCACGCTGCTGGCCATCGTCGCGCCCGGGGTCGACCCCACGCGTCTGCTGGTCGAGGTGGCGCCGCTCGTCGAGGCGCGGCTCGAGGCGACGCCGCCCAGCGTCGGCTGGCAGCTCATGGAGGACCTGCGCGAGCTCGGGTGAGCGGCCGAGGACCTGCGTCAGCGGCCTAGCCCTGCGCCACGGGCCGCGAGGGGATCGTGATGCCCTCGGCGTCGAAGCGCTCCTTGACGCGCTTGGTGAGGTCCGACTGCGTGACCGCGAAGTCGGAGGCCGTCGTCCAGAACTGCGCGACCAGCGTCACGGAGATGTCGGTGAACCCCTTGGTCATGAACGCCGGCTCCGGGTGCGTGAGGACGCGCGGGTCCGAGGTGACGACCTCCCGCATGATGTCGAGGGCCCGCTGGACGTCGTCGTGCAGGCCGATCCCGACGACGAGGTCGTAGCGCCGCCTCACCGCCTGCGAGTAGTTGACGATCTTCGCCCCCCACACGCTGCCGTTCGGCAGGTACACGACGACGCCGTCCCAGGTGACGACGCGGGTCATGAACAGGCCCACGTCGGTGACGGTGCCCGCGGTACCGGCGACCTCGATGCCGTCGCCGAGCTTGAAGGGCCTCAGGGCCATCAGCATGATGCCGGCGGCGACGTTCGACAGGGTCCCCTGCAGCGCCAGGCCGACCGCGAGGCCGGCGGCGCCGACGAGCGCCGTGATGCTCGCCGTCTGCACGCCCAGGCGCCCCAACGCGGCCACGCCCGCCAGCACCAGCACCGCGCCGCGCGCGATGGTCGCCAGCGTGGGCGTGTGGTCGAACGTCACGCCCGTGGCGCGCTCCACGGCCCGCCGCGTGACGCGCTCGGCGAGCCGGCCGAGGAAGTAGCCGGCGACGAGTATCAGCGCGGCGGTGAGGAGGTTGATCGCGAGCTGCGCGAGGGCCGGGCCGAGGTCGCTCAGGGAGGTGAAGCGAAGCTCCACTCAGCGCTCCGGCAGGGCCGTCACCACCAGGCGCTCGTGCGGGTAGACGTAGCCCTGGCGCCTGGCCAGCGCCTCGCGGAAGGCGCGGTCGTCGGCGTGGGCGGCGACCTCGTCGAGCCGGGCGAGCTCCTCGGTGAGCGCGGCGACCTCGGCCTCGAGCCGCGCCACCTCCCGCCGGTGCACCAGGTTGCGGTCGAGCTCCACGCCGAGGAGGAAGAAGAGGTGCAGGCAGCCGGCCACGGCCAGGACCACCAGCGCCGGGTGGACCCGCCTGCTCCTCAGGTCCGTCACCCCGCGACCTCCTGCAGCGCCAGCGCCTCGCGGAGGAAGCGGGCGGCGTCCTCCGGCGGGGTGGGGTTCACGTAGAAGCCGGCGCCCCAGTCGTAGCCCGCCTGCGTGGTGAGGCGCGGCAGGACCTCGAAGTGCCAGTGGAAGTACGGCCGCTCCGCGCCCGGCACCGTGTGCAGCGCCATGTTGTAAGGCGGCCTGTCGAGCGCGTAGTTGAGGGCACGGAGCACGCCCTGGAGGATATCAGCCAGCAGCGGGAGGTGGTTCGCCGCCACGGCCGCGAAGCTGCTGCCGTGCCGGCGGGGCAGGACCCAGGTCTCGAAGGGGGTGCGGGCGGCGAACGGCGCCAGCGCCACGAACCCCTCGTTCGCGGTGACGACCCTCTCTCGGAGCTCCAGCTCGCGCGCGATCACGTCGCAGAACAGGCAGGTGCCGTGGGCCTCGTGGTGCTGCCTGCCGGCCTCGGTCTCCTCCTCGAGCCAACGGTTCGGCACCGGCAGGGCCAGCAGGTGGGCGTGCGGGTGGTCGAACAGCGCGCCCGCCGCGCGACCGACGTTGCGCGTGAGCTGCACGTGCCGCACCCCGGGCCTGTCGCCGTGCAGCGCCACCCGGTCGCGGTAGAGCCGCAGCACGTCGACCAGGTGGGAGCGGGGCATCCTGTCCAGGGTCTGCCTGGCGTCGGGGTGCTCGACGATCAGCTCCTGGTAGCCGGCCGACGGCCCGAACCGGAACAGGGCGTCGCCCTCCTCGACGAAGCCGCGCTCGGTGAACGCGTCGTGCGGGTACTCGACGACGCGCATGCTCCACGGCGCGCCAGCGTCCCCGCCGAAGGAGGCGATCTCGCGGACGGCCGTGGAGCCCGGCGACAGGGGACTGCGCTCGGGACCCTCCGGCACGCTGCCGAAGTCGGAGGGGAGCAGGCCGCGCTCGGGCGAGAGCAGCACCCAGGCGCGGCCGAAGGTGTCCTTGCGGAACACTGGCACGTGGCGAGTCTAGCAGCGGCCCCTCCGGCCCCGGAGTCGGTTCTTCCACGCCGGCCGCCGCTCAGTGGGGCATGGCCGGGCCGCGGTGGGTCGGGGCCGCGCGGGCGTCAGAACAGCGCGTCCTGGACTGCCGTCTCCTGCTTGGGCCCGGGCAGCGCGCTGACCTCGCGGAACTCGAGGCCCAGCGCGCCGAGGCGGTTCAGCGCCGGGGACGTGACCGCGGGCGCGGCGAGGATGCCCCTCACGGCGCCGGGCCACACCGACCGCACGCTCTCGACGTAGCGGGCGAGCTGGTGCACCGCCTCGTGACCCGCGCGGCCGCGCTTGAGCTCCACGACGACGAGGGCACCCGACGCGTCGCGCGCTAGGAGGTCGATGCCGCCGACGTCGGTGGGCAGCTCGAGGTCGACGAGCGTCAGGCCGGGCTCGATCACGCTCGGGTCGGAGGCGAGCGCCGCCTGCATCTCGGCCTCGGTGCCCAGCAGCACGAAGCTGCCGCCGTCCTTCAGCTCGAACGCCTGCGCGAACTCGGGGGCGACGAAGCCCACCCGCAGCGTCTCGGGCGGCGTGAAGCGCTCGGCGACGAGCACGGCCACGCCGTCCTCGCACGTCACGCGCACGTCGTCCGTCTGCGGCTGCCAGTTCAGGGGCTTCACGCCGCGCGGGCCGTGCACCTGGACGCTGCCGTCGGGCTTGACGATCAGCAGGTAGTCGCCGGCCTCGGCCACGGAGGCGGCGCGGCCCGAGTAGAAGACCTCGAGCTCGCCGGCCACCTGCACCACGGCGCCCCCGTCCCTCAGCGCCTCCGCGAGGAACTCGGCGAGCTCGTCAGGGGCGGGCCGGGTGAGCACGGCGCGCAGCACGGCGTGAAGCGTACCACCGGGTAGACTCGCCGCCATGGGCCTCATCGGCGCTCACGTCTCCACCGCCGGCGGCCTGGCGAGCGCTTTCGACCGCGCCGAAGCGATCGGCTGCGAGAGCCTCCAGGTCTTCGTGAAGAGCCCCAACCAGTGGCGCGGCAAGGCGCTGAGCGACGACGACGTGGCGGCCTTCCGCGAGCGCCAGGCGGCGGTCGGCCGGCCCGTCATCGCCCACGCCGCCTACCTCATCAACCTGGCGTCGCCCAAGGAGGACATCCTCAAGGCGTCGATGGAGGGCCTGCGCGACGAGCTCTCGCGCTGCGCGCGCCTGGGGCTGCGCGGGCTCGTCCTGCACCCCGGCGGGCACCTGGGCGCCGGTCTCGACGCGGGCATCGAGCTCGTGGCCCGCTCCCTCGACGCCGTGCTCGCGCAGCCCGAGACCGGGCAGGCGCGCGTGCTGCTAGAGAACACCGCCGGCCAGGGCACGGCCCTCGGCTCGCGCTTCGAGGAGCTGGCGCGGATCATCGAGCTCGTCGACGCGAAGGACCGCCTCGGCGTCTGCCTCGACTCGTGCCACGCGTTCGCGGCGGGCTACGACGTGTCGAGCCCCGAGGGCTACGAGGCGACGCTGGAGGCCGCCGAGGCGGCGTTCGGGCTCGCGCGCGTCGAGGCCGTGCACCTCAACGACTCGAAGCACCCGCTAGGCAGCCGCAAGGACAGGCACGAGAACATCGGCCTGGGCCAGATCGGAGAGGGGTTCTTCGCGCGCGTGCTCGCCGACGAGCGGCTCGCCGGCCTGCCGATGGTGCTGGAGACGCCCACGGGCGACGACGACCAGGGCCACGCCCGCGACATGGAGACGCTCAGGCGCCTGCGCGGCTAGCCGGCGTCGGGCCGGCCCCTGCCCCTGGGAGGGGCCGGGCCGGACTGGCCCCTCGGCGGCGCTTCGACCCGGGCGACGCTACCTGGGCCGGGTCTCGTCCCTGACGGTGGCGTCGCGCCTGACCGACACGTCGACGTCGGCCACGGGGTTGCGGCCCAGCTCGGGCAGCAGCGCCAGCCCCGCCAGGCCCACGAGCACGTAGATGATCGAGGAGACCGTGTTCTTCTCGCCGAAGTCGTTGCCGGTGATCGCCGCCACCAGGTCGAAACCGAACAGACCCACCAGCAGCCAGTTCACGGCGCCGATGATCACCAACAGGAGCGCGACCGTGCGTAGAGCACCCATGACTCCTCCCTCCGCTTGCGGGCCCGGAGTGGGTTCCGGTCCTCGCCCGCAGGGTAGAGCCGGTGCGTGAGAGCCAGTGGTCGACCCGCGCGCCGGGCCGGCGTCCGCGCCACGCAGGCAGGCCGAAGCGGCGAGCCGGCGCCTAGGCCCCCAGGTAGGCCGACGCCACCCTCTCGTCGCGCGCCAGCTCCGCCGCGGGCGCCGAGAGGAGCACGTTCCCCGTCTCGAGCAGGTAGCCGTGGTCGGCCAGGCGCAGGGCGGCGCGGGCGTTCTGCTCGATCAGCAGCACCGTGGCGCCGGCGTCGCGCAGCGCGGCCACGACCCGGAAGATCTCCTCGACGATCAGGGGCGCCAGTCCCAGGCTCGGCTCGTCGAGCAGGAGCAGGCGGGGGCGGGCCATCATCGCGCGGCCTATCGCCAGCATCTGCTGCTCGCCGCCGGACATCGTCCCGGCGAGCTGGCGTCGCCGGTTCGCGAGCTGCGGGAAGGTGGCGTAGACCTCGTCCAGCGACGCCCTGATGTCGCGGTCGCCCCTCAGGTAGCGGCGGTAGGCGCCCAGGCGCAGGTTGTCCTCGACGGTCAGCGCGGCGAAGAGCTCGCGGCGCTCGGGGACGAGCACGACCCCGCGGCCCACCAGCGCCTCGGGGGTCGCCTGCGTGACGTCCTCCCCGTCCAGGAGCACGCGGCCGCCCGCCTTGGGCACGACGCCGACGATCGCGTTGACGAGGCTCGACTTGCCCGCCCCGTTCGCGCCGATGACGGTCACCAGCTGCCCGTGGCCGACGCTGAGGTCGACCTCGCTGAGGGCCTGCACGCCGCCGTAGCGCACGCTCAGGCGCTCGACGGCGAGCAGGGGCGGCCGGCCGTCCGCGGCCGGCGCGGCCTGGGCGGTCGGCGCGCCCTCGGCGCCCGCCGCCGCGGGTCTTCCGGCCGGGGCCGGGCCGTCCGCGGCCGCCGCCGCGCGCACGCGGGTCTCCACGTCGGCGCTCATGCGACCTCCCGTCCGAGGTAGGCCTCGATCACGGCCGGGTCGCGCCTGACCTCGGCCGGCGTCCCGCTGGCGAGCAGCTCGCCGTGGTTCATCACGACGATGCGGTCGGCCAGGTCCATGACCACGTCCATGTCGTGCTCGACGAGCAGCACCGTGACCCCCTCGTCGCGCAGCCGGCGCACCAGCGCCTTGAGGTCCTCCTTCTCGTGCCGCCTGAGGCCGGCGGCGGGCTCGTCGAGGAGCAGGAGCACGGGGTCGGCCATCAGCGCCCGCGCGACCTCGAGCAGCCGGAGCTTGCCCAGCGGCAGCGAGTCGGCGCGGGCGAACGGGTCGTCGCCCAGGCCCACGCGCCGGAGCTGCCTGAGGGCCTCGGCGCGCACGCGCTCCTCCTCCGCCCTGCCCAGGCCCAGGAGGCCGCTCCAGAGCCCGGACCGCGTGCGCGAGTAGGCGCCGAGCGCGACGTTCTCGAGGAGGCTCAGGCTGGGGCTCAGGTTCAGGTGCTGGAAGGTACGGGCGAGGCCGAGGCGCGCGATCTGGTGCGGGTGCAGCCGCGTGATGTCGCGTCCGGCGAAGCGCACCCGGCCCGAGTCCGGCCACAGCACCCCGGTGATGAGGTTGAAGGCCGTGGTCTTGCCGGCGCCGTTGGGGCCGATCAGGCCCACGACCTCGCCCTGCCCGACGGTGAACGAGAGGCGGTTGACGGCGGTGAGGCCGCCGAACGAGCGCGTCACGGCCTCGAGCTCGAGGAGCGGGCCGGCGACGCTCACGCGCTCGCGCGGGGGCAGGGGCGGCGCGTCCTCGCGCACCGGCCGCTCGGGCTGCCTGGGCAGCAGGGAGTCGACCATCGGCACCAGGCCGCGACGCGCGTACTGCAGCACGAGGATGAGGATGAAGCCGAACGCGACGATCTCGTAGTTGCCGGTGCGCCCGACGAGCCTCGGCAGCACCTGCTGGAGCTGCTCCTTGAGCAGCACGAAGACGCTGGTGCCGGCGAGGGCGCCCCACACGCTGGTGAGGCCGCCGATCACCGCCATGATCAGGTAGTCGATGCTGGCGTTCAGCGAGGCGAGGTTCGGGACGATGAAGAGCTCGCGGTAGGTGTGGAGCCCGCCCGACAGCGCCGCCAGCGCGGCCGCCATCAGGAAGGTGATCATCTTGACCCGCTGGACGTCGACGCCGAAGCTGGCCGCCGCGATCGAGCCGGTGCGGAGGCTCTTGATCGCGCGGCCGACGCGCGAGCGCATCAGGTTCGTCACCAGCCAGAGCGTCAGCAGCACCGCGCCCCAGACCAGCACGTAGTACTCGCGGTCGCCCCGGATCGGGTCGCCGAGGAACGTCAGCGGCGGTATGCGGTTGCCCGTCGCGCTGCCGAAGCCGGTGTTGCCGCCGGTGACGGGTATCCAGTTGCGCAGCACGCCGGTGATCACGAGGCCCCAGGCCAGCGTCGCGAGCGCGAGGAAGTGGCCCTTGAGCCGCAGCGTGATGAGCCCGATCAGCCAGGCGACGAACACCGAGCCGACGATGCCGGCAACGACGGACAGCCACGGGCTGAGGCCGAAGCGGCTGGCGAGGATCGCCGCCGTGTAGGCGCCCGTGCCGACGAACGCCGCCTGCCCCAGCGAGGCGAGGCCGGCGTAGCCGGTGAGCAGCACGAGGCCGAGCACGACGAGCGAGTACATGCCGATCAGGTTCGCGAGGCGCAGGCCGAACGGGCCCGCCACGAACGGCAGCCCCGCGACCACGACGACGAGCGCCGCGAGCAGGCCGCGCCGGACCCAGAGGCCGAGCGCGGAGCCGGCGCCGGGCGCGCGGCCGCCGGGGGCGGTGCGCTGGGGGGCGGCGCCGCTCACTCGACGTGCTCCTCGAAGTCCACGTGCTGCAGCGAGCGCACCAGCAGCACCGGGATGATCAGCAGGAACACCAGGACGTCCTTGTAGGCCGAGGAGACGTAGAAGGCGCTGAACTGCTCGGCCACGCCCACGCCCAGCGCGCCCACGACGGCGACGGCGGGGTTGCTGAGGCCGCCGATGATCGCCCCCACGAACCCCTTGAGGCCGATGAGGAAGCCGAAGTCGTAGGCCATCTTCGTGATGGGCGTGATCAGCACGCCGGCCACGGCGGCGAGGAACACCGACAGCGTGAACGCCGCCGAGCCGGCGCGCACGACCGAGATGCCGGACAGCCTGGCGCCCAGCTTGTTCACGGCCGCCGCCCGCAGCGCCTTGCCGTGCAGAGTGCGGCCCAGGAACCACCACAGCGCGACGAGCAGCAGGGCGCTGAGGACCAGGAGCCACAGGTCCTGGTGGTCGAGGAGCACCGGACCCCACCGGACGCGGCCCGAGGTGAACGGCGGCAGCGTGTACGGCTGCGGTCCCCAGAACGCCAGGCCGAGGCCCGTCAGGGCAAGGTGCAGGCCGATCGTCATGATCAGGTAGACGAGCGCCGACGCCCTGGGGAGCGGCTGGATGATCACGCGGTAAGAGACGGGGCCGAGGGCCGTGGTGAGGGCCACGGCCACGGCGATGTGAGCGACATAGGGGAGCGCGGCGCGGCTGGCGAGGAGCGTGGCCGCGTACGCGGCGGCCGCGGCGACGACGGGCCAGGCGAGGCCCAGGGCGGCGCGGCCCGCCCGGCGCTCGCGCGCGAAGCGCAGCGCGTCGTAGACGGCCCACAGCAGCAGCCCGGCCACGAGGAGGTAGACGCTGCCGGGCACCGCGCCGGCGCGCAGGCTCGCCACGGTGAGCGCCGAGATCATCACGAACTCGCCGATCGCGACGTTGATGACCCCGGTGACGGCGTAGAGGACGACGAGGCCGAGCGCCATCAGCGCGTAGATGGCCCCGTTCGTCAGGCCCTCGAACAGCAGGATCAGCGGGATGTCGAACAAGCGGCCTCCGCTGCGGGCCTAGGCGCGGACGGCACCGGTGGGGCGGGCGCTCGTGAGCGCCCGCCCCGCGATGCACCACGGCCCGGCGGCCCGCCGCCCACGCTCAGCGGGCGAGGGTCCAGTTGCCGTCCCGGATCTCGACGATCACCAGCGCGCGCTCGTCGAGGCCGAGGTGGTCCCCGGCGGTGTAGTCGAAGACGCCGCCGACGCCCACGAACGGGCCCATCTCCTCGAGCGCGTCGCGCAGGGCCTGCCGCACCGAGGCCGTGTCGCCCCAGTCGAGCTCGCCCTGCTCCATCGCGTGCAGCAGCGCCAGCTCCACGGCCTTCACGGCGTCCCACGCGTGGCCGCCGAAGGTGCTGGCCGTGCCCGCGCCGAACTGCGCCTCGTACTGCTCCACGTACGCCTGGGCCACGGGCTTGATCTCGTTGTCGTCGGTGAGCTCGTCGACGACGATCATCGGCCCGATGGGCAGGCGCACGCCGTTCGCGGCGTCCCCGGCCAGCTCGAGGAAGCTCGGGTTGCCCACGCCGTGGCTCACGTAGACCTGGCCCTCGTAGCCGCGGTTCGCCAGCTCCTCGACGACGAGCGCGGTGTCGCGCACGACGCCCCAGATCAGCACCGCGTCGGGGTTCGACCTGATCGCGGACAGGACCTGGGCGGTGACGTTGGTGTCGGAGCGGCCGTAGCGCTCGACCGCGACGACCTGGATGTCGGTGCCCGCGATCGCCGCGTTCAGCTCGTTGAGGCCGCCCTCGCCGTAGGCGTCGTCGATGCCCAGGAAGGCCAGGGTGCGCAGGCCGCTGCGGACCATGTCCTGCACGATCCCGCCGATCATCAGCCTGTCGGTCTGCGGGGTCTTGAAGACCCAGTAGCGCTCGTCGACCGGCTCGATGATCTCGGCGGCCGCGGCCAGGCTGATGTTCGGGACGCCGGCCTCCTGGACCGTGTCGATGATCGCCAGGCTGTTGGCCGAGATCGTGCAGCAGATGACGACGTGGACGTCCTCCTCCTGGATCAGGCGGTTGACGTTCGTGACCGCCTGGGCGGTGTCGGAGGCCGTGTCGAGGAACACGATCTCGACCCTCACCCCGTTGATGCCGCCGGCGGCGTCGTACTGCTCCTGGAGCATGCGGAAGGTGTTCGCCTCCGGCTCACCGAGGGCGGAGGCTGCGCCCGTCGCCGCGGCGGCGGCGCCGATGCGCAGCGTCTGGGCGAGCGCCGTCGGCGCGAGCAGCACCGCCAGGGCGAGCAGCGTGGGCAACGTTCTTCTCATCCTCGTTCCTCCCTTGGGTCCGTGAACGGCGGGGCGAGTCACCTCGCCACCACCGGCCTCACCGGTAGCTGCGGCTGCCTGGGCTCGACGCCCTCGAAGGGGCTCCCCTCGTCGAACCAGCTCTTGGGCGCTGGGTGGCCCCAGAGCGTCTGCCTGCGCGGGTCGTCGAGCGTCCACCTGATGGGCGCGAACTCGGGGTCCATCGTGCGGTAGTCGCCGGTGAAGAGCTCGATGCGGTGGCCGTCCGGGTCGCGCGTGTAGAGGAAGAACGCGTTCGAGATGCCGTGGCGGCCGGGCCCGCGCTCCATCGCCTTCACCCAGCCGGACGCGGCCAGGACGTCGCAGGCGTGGATGACGTCCATCTCGCCGCGCACCCACAGGCCGACGTGGTGCAGGCGCGGACCGACGCCGTTCGTGAGGGCGATGTCGTGGACGTTGCCCTTGCGGTGCATCCACACCGCCCACAGGCGCGGCGGCTCCTCCTCGGTCTCGGTGTACTCGCTGACGCGGAAGCCGAGCTCGCCGGATAGCCAGTCGTGCGTGGCCTGCAGCTCGGCGGCGAAGCAGTTCACGTGGTCGAGGCGCTGCACCGCCGCGCCCCGGTAGAGGTGGTAGTCCTGCAGGCGCCTCTCGACGGTCTCCTGGCGGTGGTAGAAGGCCAGGGGCGTGCCGAACGGGTCGCGCACGTGGAGCGTGCGGCCCTGGCCGCGCGGGCAGGCCTCCTCCACCGGCAGCCCGCGCGCGGCGAAGTAGCGCGCCGCGGCGTCCAGGTCCTCCTCGGTGCGCACCCGGAAGCCGATCCGCAGGCAGCGCCCGGGGCTCCGCCTCCTCAGCACCAGGCAGTGGTGGCCCGTGTCCTCGAGGCCGCGCAGCCACAGCGTCTCCTCGTCCCGGGCCGTGACGACCATGCCCAACGCGTCCTCGTAGAACGCCCGCGAGCGCTCGAGGTCGGCCACGCCGAGCTCGACGTGCGACACGCGCAGGACGTCGAACGGCGGCCGGGGGTTGGGCTCGGCCAGCGGCATCAGTCGGCCGCCCCCGCGGCCAATAGCCCCTCGCGCCGCTCCGCCGTGCGCGCCAGGAAGTCGTCGACGCGCGCGACCAGCGAGGACATGTCGTAGCCCTGGTAGAGGGCGCCCTGCGTCCTGACGGGGTCGCCGAAGAAGAACTTCTCGTAGAGGTTCTGCCGCCCGCCGAACGACGAGATCGTCATGTCCCAGGCGAGGCGGAACAGCAGGATGCGCTCCTGCGCCGTCGCGTTCGTGGCCTGCAGGAACTTGTCGATGGCGTCCGCCATCGGGCCCACCTGGTCCTTCTCGGTGGGGATCATGATCAGCCCGCTGGCCGAGAGGAGCTGCAGCAGCTCGACCATGTGCGGGTAGACCATGGGGAAGTAGTTGCGGGCGGCGTTGAGCGCGTCCTTGCCGGGGGTCATCGTGCCCCAGCGGTCGAGCGTGGCCGTCTCCTCGGCCTGCGTCCGCAGGGCCTTCATGGTCTCGAGGACGATGATCAGCTCGGCCATCTTCTGCTGCACGTGCTGGAACTGGTCGGAGCCGATCGCGTCGACGATCTTCTTGGCCACGCCGAGGAAGGCCTCGGCCTTGGCGATCTTCACGTTCACGACCTGGTGCGCCATGTGGTAGACCGCGCCGGTCTCCTGGTAGGCGCGGTTCGCGAGGCGCACGTCGTTCATCAGGAAGACGCGGTCCCAGGGCACGAGGACGTCGTCGAAGACGACGAGGGCGTCCATCTCGTCGAAGCGCGAGGCGAGAGGGTGGTCGCGGTGGCTGCGCCCCTGGTCGAGCGGCTCGCGGCAGACGAACGAGAGGCCGGGCGTGTCGCACGGGACGGCGAACGCCAGCGCGTAGCGCGTCAGCTCCTCCTGCTCCTTGAGGACCGTCGACGGGAAGATCAGCAGCTCGTCGGCGATCGGCAGCGTCGCCAGCATGCGCGCGCCGCGCACGACGATCCCCTCCTCGGTCTCCTGCACCAGCCCCAGCGCGATGTAGGGGTCGGGGAGCTGGTCGGCCCGCACGCTGCGGTTCACCTGGGGGTTCGTGAGCGCGTGCGTCAGGCAGAGGTCGTTGTCGCGGACGTAGCGGTAGTAGTTCTTGATGTTCTCGCCGAAGCGCGGGTCGCACTGCGCGAAGTAGTCGGCCGCGCGCGCCGCCGCCATCAGGTTCACGTTCAGGTAGTCGGGGCTGCGGCCGATGAAGCCGAGGCTGTGGTCGGCCCAGACCTTGTGCATCCGCGACCGCCGCTTGAGGTCCTCCTTCGTCTTCGTCTCGAGGAAGCTCATGCCGACGCGGCCCACGCCCTCGACCTCGTAGGTCATGACGCCTTCGAGGTCGCGGCGGTGCTGGAGGTCGTAGAGCTCGGCGATCGAGCGCGCGATGCCGGCCGTGGCCGGGTGCGTCGTCGGGTCCTTGACCCGCTCGCCGTTCAGGTAGATCGTCGGGGGCCGCCTCCTCAGCCCCTCCAGGAACTCCTTGCCGGTGCGTGCCGCCATGTACCAGTCCCCTCCCCTCAGGCGCCCAGCCGGGGCACGCGGTGCTCGGTCAGCGCCACGGCGATGTTCTGGGTCTCCATGTAGAAGTCGAAGGAGTAGTCCCCGCCGTCCCTGCCGATGCCGCTCGCCTTCATGCCCCCGAAAGGCGTGGGCAGGTGGCGCACGTTGTGGGAGTTAACCCACACCATGCCGACGTCGAGCGCCTGCGCGAAGCGGTGGGCGCGGGCGACGTCGCGGGTCCAGACGTACGCCGCCAGGCCGTAGTCGACGTCGTTCGCGATGTCGAGCGCCTCGGCCTCGTCGGCGAACGGGATCGCCGTCAGCACCGGCCCGAAGATCTCCTCGCGGGCGACGCGCATCGACCGGCTCGCGCCCCGGAACAACGTGGGCGCCACGTAGAGCGGGCCCAGCTCGGGCAGGGCCCTCCCGCCGGCCGTCACCTCGACGCCCTCCTCCCTGGCGACGTCGAAGTACGAGGTCACCTTCGCCAGGTGGTCGGGGTGGATCAGCGGGCCGACCTCGGTGGCGGGGTCGAACGGGTCGCCGACCCTGATCCTTCCCGCCCGCTCCGCCAGCCTGGCGGTGAACTCCTCGTACACGCCGCGCTGCACCAGCACGCGCGAGCCCGAGGTGCAGCGCTCGCCGTTGAGGCTGTAGATCATGAACACGACGGCGTCCAGCGCCCTCTCGAGGTCGGCGTCCTCGAACACCACGGCCGGGTTCTTGCCGCCGAGCTCGAAGTGCACGCGCTTCAGCGTCGGGGCGCCCTGCGCCATGATCCGGGCGCCGGTGGCGCTCTCGCCCACGAACGCGATCGCCTTGATCGCCGGGTGCTCGGTCACCGCCTTGCCCGCCGACTCGCCGAAGCCGTTCACGACGTTCAGCACGCCCGGCGGCAGGCCCGCCTCGAGGGCGAGCTGCGCCAGGCGGGCCGCCGACAGCGGCGCCCACTCGGCCGGCTTGTGCACGACGGTGCAGCCGGCGGCCAGCGCGGGCGCGATCTTCCAGGTCGAGAGCATGAACGGCGTGTTCCAGGGCGTGATCACGCCCACGGGCCCGATGGGCTTGCGGGTCGTGTAGTTCAGCAGCTCCGGCGTCGGCAGGCTGAGGCCGTCGCGCGCGCTGGGCGCCCGCTCGGCGAAGAACCTGAAGTTCTCGGCGCCCCGGGCCGCGGCCTGCCGCATGAACCGCAGCGGCTGGCCGGTGTCGATGACCTCGAGCAGCGCGATCTCCTCGGCGTGCTCCTCGATCAGGTCGGCGAGGCGCAGCAGCAGCCGCTTGCGCTGGTGCGGGTCGAGGGCCGCCCACGCCGGGAAGGCCTCCGCGGCGGCGGCAGCGGCGGCGTCGACGTCGGCGGCGTCCGAAGACGCCACCGGCGCGAGCTCGCTCCCGTCGACGGGGCAGAGCGTGGCGAAGGTCTCCCCGGAGCGGGCGGGCCGCCACTCGCCGGCGACGAGGTTCCCGACGAGGGAGCCGCCCGCGGCGGCGACGAGCCGGGACACGGCCTGGCGCGCGGTGTCGCGGCGCGAGCCTACGGTCACGGCGTCGGCGCTCATGAGGGCCTCCCTTCCCCCGCGTCCGGACGCGCATCGCGCTCACCGGGGCGGGCCGGCGGCCGTCCGGGCGCCAGGCAGCGCGCCGGCGGCGGGAACGCCCCGCTCACGCCGCCGCCTCCGCGGCGCGCGCCGCCGACGCCTCGAGGTCCTCCTCGGCGACGACGGGGTTCTCGAGGGCGGGCAGGTCGCCGACCTCGCAGCGCAGCACGTCGCCGGCGTGGACGTGGCTGATGCCCTTGGGCGTGCCCGTGAGCAGGACGTCGCCCGGGCGCAGGGTCATGAACTCGCTGACGTAGGCGACGAGGTCCGCGACGCCGTGGACCATGTCGCGGGTGCTGCCCTCCTGGCGCAGCTCGCCGTTCACGTAGGTGCGCACGGCCAGGGCCTGGGGGTCCGGCACGCGCGAGGCGGGCACGACCAGCGGCCCCATCGGCAGGAAGGTGTCGAAGTTCTTCGGCTTGATGGGCGGCCGGAAGTGGTCGATCACGAAGTCGCGCACGACGAGGTCGTTCGCGATCGTGTAGCCGGCCACGTGGCCCAGGGCGTCCTCGCGGCGCACGCGGCGCGCCGGCCTGCCGATCACCACGGCCAGCTCGGTCTCGTAGTGCATGAACCTTATGCCCCTGGGCCTCACGATGGGCTGCCTGTGCCCGACCAGCGCGTTCGCGAACTTCGGGAAGAGCGCCGGCTGTTCGGGCTCGGCGAGGTCCAGCTCGGCGGCGTGGTCGCGGTAGTTGAGGGCGATGGCGATGATCGTGCGCGCCTCGACGGGCGGCAGCCAGGTCACCGCGGCCTCGTCCAAGGGCTCGCCCGAGAGCGTCGTGAGCGCGCCGTCGTCGCGGCGGACGACGCCGACCTCGCGCCCCTCGACGAGCACCCGGCCCCACGGCAGGTCGCCCTGGGCGGCGGCCCAGCCCGCCCCGAGCGCGACCCCGGCGTCGAGGGGCGTCACGGCGCCGCGGCCCCCGCCCTGACCTCGTCGCCGACGAGCCCGTAGCGCCTCAGCGTCGCCACGAGCTTGGCCTCGTTCTCGGGCATCATCGGCCCGAGCGGCAGGCGCCACCGCGCCTCGCACAGGCCCATCAGCGCCAGGGCCGTCTTCAGCGGGACGGGGTTGATCTCGATGAACAGGATGTCGTTCAGCTCGAGGAGCTCGAAGTGGAGGTCGCGGGCCTCGTCCCAGCGCCCCGCCGCCGCCAGCTCGTAGATGCGCGCCACCTCCCGCGGCGCGACCACGCCCGTGGCGCTGATGTGGCCGCTGCCGCCGAGGGCGAGCATCGGGTACGTCATCGTCTCGGCGCCGCAGTAGACGGCGAAGTCGCGGCCCGCCTCCTTGAGCGTGTAGGACACGTCGTCGAGGTTCTTCGTCGCGTGCTTCACGCCCACGACGTTCGGGTGGTCGCGGCGCAGGCGCCCGATCGTCTTGGGGGCGATGTCGACCGCCGCGCGGCCGGGGATGTTGTAGAGGATCACCGGCACCTCGGGGTCGAGGGCGGCCACCTCCTCGGCCACGCGCGAGAAGAAGCGGTAGAGGCCCTCCTGGTTGGGCCTGACGTAGTAGGGGGCGATGACGAGCACGCCGTCGACGCCCAGCTCCACGGCGTGCCGCGTGAGCTCGAGGGTCTCGTCGATGTTGTTCGAGCCCGTCCCGGGCACGAACGGCACGCGCCCGGCGACCTTCTCCTTGACGAACTCGACCACGGCCTTGCGCTCCTCGCGCGACAGGGAGCTCGGCTCGCCCGTCGTGCCGGTGCACGAGAGCCCGTGGCTGCCGTTCTCGATCTGGAACTCGATGAGCCGCTCCAGCGCGTCCCAGTCGATGCGCGCGTCGTCGCCCTTGAAGGGCGTGGGGAGCGGGACGATCGAGCCTCTCGGTACCCGCATGCGCCTCCCGTGTCAGGTCCGCGCCCGGCGCACGAGGCCGGGCGGGCTAGTGCCGGTTGTCGATGGCTAGACCTTACGGCGGAAGGTGACGGGCGACAATCGTCGGGGCCTACAAGCCGGACGCCCCGACTTGTAGGCCCCAACAGTGATTCGAGATCACAATTACCGCGCTCGGCGGGTCACGCCGGACGGAACGCGTCCGGCCGCTGCGCCAGACCGGCCAGCAGGCGCACGGTCGCCTCGGTGCCCTGGCGCAGCGTGCTCACCCGGTAGAACTCGTTGGGCGCGTGGGGCCCGGTGTCGGGCTCGCCGAACGCGAAGTAGAGGCACCAGATCCCCATCACCGACTGGAACTGCTCGGCCACGGGCACCGTGCCCCCGGTCCACACCGGGAACGGCTCGCGGCCGAACACGGCGCCCATCGCCTCGGAGGCGACGGCCAGGGCGGGGTGGTCGAGCGGCATCTGGTAAGCCCGCCCGCTGCCGGGCAGCAGCGAGAGCGTGGCCTTCACGCCCGGCGGGGTGTGGCGCTCGACGTGCCGCCTCAGCGCCTCGAACACCCGCTCCGGCTCCTGGCCCACGACGAGCCGGCAGGTGATCTTCGCGAAGGCGCGGTTCGGGAGCACGGTCTTCACGCCCGGTCCCTGGTAGCCACCGCCGATGCCGTTGACCTCGAGGGTCGGCCGCACGGTGCGGCGCTCCTCGGGCGTGTAGTCGGGGTCGCCCCACCACCCGTCGAGGCCGAGCTGCTCCAGCTCCGCGGCGTCGTCGCCCGGCAGCGAGGCCAGCGCCCGCCTGACCTCCGGCGACAGCGGCGACACGCCGTCCTCGAAGCCCTCGACGACCACGCGGCCGCGCTCGTCGTGGAAGCTCGCGACGATGCGCGCGAGGGCCGCGAGCGGGTTCGCGACGGCCCCGCCGTACATCCCGGAGTGAAGGTCGGTGGCGGCGCCCTCGACGACGAGCTCGCCGCCCACCAGGCCGCGCGAGCCGACGGTCACGGAGGGGATGCCGACGCCGTGGATGCCGCCGTCGGCGCACACGGCGAGGTCCGCCTTCAGCAGCTCCGCGTGCTCGCGCAGCACCGGGGCCAGGTTCGGGCTGCCGATCTCCTCCTCGCCCTCGATAAGGAACGTGACGTTCACGGGCAGCTTGGCGCCCGAGGCGAGGTACGCCTCGACGGCCTGCACCGCCGTCAGGACGCCGGCCTTGTCGTCGCAGGCGCCGCGGCCGTAGACCTTGCCGTCGCGCACCTCCGGCTCGAACGGCGGGCTGGTCCACAGCTCGAGCGGCTCGGGCGGCTGGACGTCGTAGTGGCCGTAGAAGATCACCGTCGGCAGCGACGGGTCGTGGTGCAGCCGCCCCACGACGACGGGGTGACCCGCCGTGGGCAGCGTCCTCACGTCGGTCAGGCCGGCGCGCTTCAGGCGCTCCGCCGTCCAGCGGGCGGCGGCCTCGACGTCGGCCCGCCGCGCGGGGTCGGTGCTGACGCTGGGTATGCGGGTGTACTCGATGAGGTCGGAGACGTAGGCGTCGACGCTCGCGGCGACGTGCCCGAGCGCCTTCTGCAGGGCAGCTTCTGTGGAGTCCACGCCCCAACCTATCCACGCGGCGTCGGGGCGTCAACGGACCGCCGGGCGCCGCGCCCCTCGAGCCGGGGGCCCCGGTCGCCACGCCGCCCCGTTCGACGAGCCGAGAGCCGACCGGGTCGCCCGGCTCGCCCTCAGCGCTCCTCGACCGCGCAGTACCGGCCGCGGTGGAACACGAGCGGGTCGCCGGGGAAGCTGCGCAGCGCCTCTACCTCGCCGATGAAGATCGTGTGGTCGCCGGCCTCGCAGCGCGAGTGCATGCGGCACAGCACGTGCGCGACGGCGCCGTCCACGACGGGGAAGCCCTCGAACGGCACGAACGGGTCCTCGCCCGTCGGCGCCAGCCGCCCGGCGAACCTGTCGGAGAGGTGGGCCTGCTCGCAGGAGAGCACGCTGATCCCGAAGCGCTCGCTGGCGGCGAGCGTGGGGTGCGCCCGCGCGGCCTTGCCCAGCGACACGGCGACGAGCGGGGGCTCCAGCGACACCGACATGAAGGCGTTGACGGTCACGCCGTAGGCCTGGCCGTCCGGCCCGACCATGGTGACGACGGTGACGCCGGTGGGGAAGCGGCCCATCGTGCGCCGGAACTCCAGGTGGTCGAAGGACCGCGCGCCCTCCTCGGGTGCGGCGGGTCCCTGGCCTGGCTGTGTGGACCGCATCCCGGCGAGGCTCATCGACGGAGTGTAGGCTCGGGCCCCATAGCGGTCAATCGTTCGCAGCGACAAGGGTCTGTCTACTCTTCGTGGGGACCCACAACCAACAGGCGCACGGCCCGGGCTTAGACTCGTCGCGAGCTCATGCCAGCGACGCTGAGGGCGCTCCTCGCGCGGGAGGACCTGGGCCTCACGCTGCTCCACGGCGACCCGGACACCGCCTACGGGTCGGTGGTCGTCGTGGGCCGCGAGTCCGACAGACCGTGGCTCGCCCCCGGAGACCTGAGGCTCCACGAGGGGCGCTTCACGCTGCCCCGCCCTCCCTCCGACCCGGTGATGGACCCGCCGCCGGCCGCGGTGCTCCACTCCCTATCGCCGCAGCAGCGCACGGTCCCGCCCTCCCTGGTCGAGCGCTGCCGCGCCGCCGACGTCGCCCTGCTGGTCTCCCCGCCCACCGTGGGGCCGGCCCTGCTGGAGGAGGCGGCCCTGCGCGAGCTCGTCGCCGGCGCGGGAACCGCCCTCACGGGCGTCGCCGCGCTGCAGCGCCTGCTGCTGAAGGCGCTCGAGAGCCCCAAGCCGGAGCGCGAGGTGCTCGAACGCGTCAGCCGCCTCTCGGGCATGGGCCTGGCCGCGCTGAGCCCCTGGGGCGAGGTCGTGGCGCGCGCGGGCGACACCACCGGCCGCCTCGGCGGCGGCGACCCCACGGCCCTGCCGGAGGGCAGGGCGAGGCTAAGCGGCCGCGACGCCCTCGTGGCCCACGTCGTCGTGCGCGGGCGCGTCCGCTTCACGCTCGTCGGCTTCGACGCCGGCCCCGCGTCCGCCACCTGGCTCGAGCTGGCCCGGACCCTGCTCGCCGCCGCCGCGCTGCAGCGCTCCGCCGAGGCGCAGCACGACCGCAGCCGCAAGGGCGCCCTGCTGGCCGAGTGGCTGGCGGGCCCGCAGGCCGCGCCGCTGCTGCTGCCGCGGCTCGTCGCGGCGGGGATCGAGGAGGAGGGCGAGTACGTCGTCGCCGTCGCCGAGGCGGGCTCGCGGGCGCGCAGCGGCAGGATGGCCGCCGCCCGCAGCCAGGCGCTGCTGGAGCGGCTGCGCGAGGCCGCCGACGAGTACTTCCGCACCCGCGGCTACGGCTCGCTCTCCGAGACCCGCGCCGAGCACGTCGTCTGGGTCTTCTCGGGCGGCGCGCCGCGCGCCCAGGCCGAGCCGCTGCTCCGCGCGCTCAAGGCCGCGGCCGGCGACGGGGTCCCGGTGCGGCTCGGGCTCAGCCTGCCCCGGAACGACCTCACGGGCGTCGCCGACGCCTACCACCAGGCGGTGCTGGCCGTGCAGTCGATCACCGGCGCCGAGGGGCTCGCCTGGTTCGACCTCATCGACCCCGTCTACTGGGTCCTGAAGCAGCAGCCGGTGGCGAACCTCGCCACGCTGCGCGACCGCATCGTCGGCCCGGTGAAGCAGGCCGACGACGGCAAGCTGTGGCGGACGCTGACCGCCTACCTGCGCGCGCCGAACGACCTGGCCGCGCTCGCCGAGGAGCTCCACGTGCACGTGAACACGCTGCGCTACAGACTCAAGCGCATCTCCGCGCTGCTCGGCGCCGACCTGACGCGGCCCGAGACGCTGGCCAAGCTCTACCTCGCCCAGCAGATCGACGCCATGCTCGAACGGGAGGGCGCGGCGTGAAGGCCGCTGTGCTCGGCGCCGGCACGATGGGCACGGGCATCGCGCAGCTCCTGCTGCAGGCCGGCTTCCAGGTCGCGCTCGTCGACCCCCACGCGTCAGCCCTGGAGCGGGCCCGATCGCGGCTGGCCGACGTGCTCGCCCGCCTGCGCGAGAAGGGCCGCCTCGGCGAGGACCCGGAGGCGCTCCTGGCGCGCCTGTCCGCCTCCACCGAGCTGGGCGCGGCCGCCGGCGCCGCCTGGGTGATCGAGGCGGCGCCCGAGGACCTGGCGCTGAAGCGCGACCTCTTCGCCCGCGCCGCGGCCGCCGCGCCCGGCGCCTGGCTCGCCACGAACACCTCCACGCTCTCCGTCACGGCGATCGCCGCCGCCTGCCCCGAGCCCGAGCGCGTCCTCGGCCTGCACTTCTTCAACCCGCCCGCGCTGATGCGCCTCGTCGAGGTGGTCCCGGGCGTGCGCACGGCGCCGGCGGCCGTGGACGAGGCCGTGGAGCTGGCGCGGCGGCTCGGCCGCGAGCCGATCGTGGCGAAGGACTCGCCCGGCTTCGTCGTGAACAGGCTGGCCCGGCCCTTCTACCTCGAGGCGATACGGCTGCACGCCGAAGGCGTGCCGGTCGAGACCGTCGACGCCGCGCTGCGGGGCGCCGGCTTCCGCATGGGCCCCTTCGAGCTCCTCGACCTCATCGGCATCGACGTGAACCTCGCCGCCAGCGAGAGCGTCTACCGCGCGTTCTACGAGGAGCCGCGCTTCCGGCCCCACCCCCTGCAGCGCGCGATGGTCGAGGCCGGCCTCCTGGGGCGCAAGACGGGGCGGGGCTTCTACGCCTACGACGAGCGGGGCGAGAGGCTGGCCGCGGCGGGCCGGGCCCCGGCGCCGGCGGGCGACGCCGCGGCCGACCAGCACCCGCTGGCGGGCGACGCCGCGGCGCGGCCGCACGCCGCCGACCCGGCGGCCGGCGCACCGAGCGCCTGGCGCTCCGGCGACGGACCGCGCTTCGCCGTGCGCGGCGACGGCGCGCTGGCGCGCGCCTTGCGCGCCGCCCTGCCCCTCGCCGACGACGAGGACGGCGCCGTTCTCGTGCTCGACGCCAGGCTCGACGCGCCGCCGACCGGCGGCCGCGACGACGTCGCCGTGCTCACCTGGGGCCGCAGCGCCGCGGAAGCGGGCGCCGCCCTCGGCTTCAGCGCCGTGCCGCCGCCGGGCGCCGAGCGGCTCGCCGTCGAGCTGTGCGCCGCGGGCGCCCTCCCGGGCGAGCGGCCCACGCCCGCGCTGGCGCGGGCCGCCGCGGCGCTCGCCGCCGCCGGCGTGCACGTGGTCGCCGTGCCCGACGTGCCGGGAGGGGTCGCCTTCCGGGTCGTCGGCAGGCTCTTCGACGAGGCCGCCCGGGCGCTGCTCGAGGGCCTCGCGCCCAGAAGGGAGCTCGACCTCGCGATGAGGCTCGGCGTGAACTACCCGGCCGGCCCGCTCGAGTGGGGCGAGGCGTTAGGTTGGGAGGACGTGACATCGGCCCTGCGGTCCCTGGCCGAAGGGACCCTGGAGGCGCGCTTCGCGCCGCACCCGTGGCTGCTGGGTCGCGCGGCGACGGGCGGGGCGGGCCTGCCGGAGGCCGTCGGGAGGGACAGGTGAGCAGCATCAGGGAAGCGCTTCTCGTGGCGGCCGTGCGCACGCCGATCGGCCGCCACGGCGGCGCGCTGGCGGCGGTGAGGCCGGACGACCTCGCGGCCCTCGTCCTCGACGAGGTGGCGACGCGCGCGGGCGTGCCCAAGGGCGACGTGGCCGACGTGTTCCTCGGCTGCGCGAACCAGGCGGGCGAGGACAACAGGAACGTGGCGCGCATGAGCGCCCTGCTGGCGGGCTACCCCGTGTCGGTGCCCGGCGTGACGGTGAACAGGCTGTGCGGCTCGGGCCTCGAGGCCGTGGTCCAGGCGGCGCGCTGCGTGATGCTCGGCGAGGGCGAGCTTTACGCGGCGGGGGGCGTCGAGTCGATGAGCCGCGCCCCCTGGGCGATGCCGAAGCCGGAGCGCGGCTACGCCACCGGCCCCGTGACCGCCTACGACACGTCGCTCGGCTGGCGCTTCGTGAACCCGCGCCTGCACGAGGAGTACGGCACCGAGTCGATGGGCGAGACGGCCGAGAACCTCGCCGAGGAGTACGGCATCTCGCGCGACGAGCAGGACGCCTTCGCGCTCGCGAGCCACCGCAAGGCCACGGCGGCGATCGCCGCGGGGCGTTTCGCCGACGAGATCGTGCCCGTCGAGGTGCCCGGCAAGAAGGGCGTCACCGTCGTCGACACCGACGAGGGCCCGCGCACCGACACCAGCATGGACGCGCTGGCCAAGCTGAGGCCCGCGTTCAGGCAGGGCGGCACGGTGACGGCGGGCAACTCGAGCTCGCTCAACGACGGCGCCGCCGCGCTGCTCGTGGCCTCCCGCGACTACGCCGAGGCCCACGGGCTGAAGCCCCTCGCCCGGGTCGTGGCCACCGCCGTCGCCGGCGTGCCGCCGCGGATCATGGGCATCGGGCCGGTGCCGGCGACGCGCAGGGCGCTCGAGCGCGCCGGCATGACCCTCGCCGACGTCGGCCTCATCGAGCTGAACGAGGCGTTCGCCGCCCAGGCGCTGGCGGTGCTGAGGGAGCTCGGGTTGGACGGCGAGGACGCGCGGCTGAACCCCAACGGCGGCGCCATCGCGCTGGGGCACCCGCTCGGCTGCTCCGGCGCGCGGATCCTGACGACGCTGCTCCACGAGATGGTGAAGACGGACGTGGAGGTCGGCCTGGCCACGATGTGCATCGGCGTCGGCCAGGGCATCGCCGTGGTCGTGGAGCGCGCGTGACGCCGGGGGCGCCCGGCAGGGGAGGGCAGATGGGAACGGCAGTGACCGAGGTTCATATGTTCGACCCGCAGATCGAGACGATGCCGCGCGACAGGCTCAGGGAGCTCCAGAGCGAGCGCCTGCGTCGCCTCGTCCGGTACGTGTACGACCGCGTGCCGTTCTACCGGCGCAGGCTCGACGAGGCGGGCGTGGACCCCGACTCGATACGGTCGATCGACGACGTCACCCGCCTGCCCATCACGCGCAAGAGCGACCTGCACGACAACTACCCGATGGGCCTCTTCGCCGTGCCGCCGCACGAGCTCGCGCGCGTCCACGCCTCCTCCGGCACGACGGGGAAGCCCACCGTCGTGGGCTACACCAAGAACGACCTGGCCCTCTTCGCCGAGGTCAACGCCCGTTGCCTGGCGGCAGCCGGCGGGCGGCCGGGCATGGTGTTCCACAACGCCTACGGCTACGGCCTGTTCACCGGGGGCCTCGGCCTCCACGGCGGCGGCGAGCGGCTCGGCATGTGCGTGGTGCCCGTCTCCGGCGGGATGACCGAGCGCCAGGTCACGCTGATCATGGACCTCGAGCCGGAGATCATCGCCTGCACGCCCTCCTACGCGCAGACGCTCGCCGAGGAGTTCAAGCGGCGCGGCATCGAGCCCGACGAGATCCCGCTGCGCTACGGCATCCTCGGCGCCGAGCCGTGGACGGAGGCGATCAGGCAGGACGTCGAGAAGGGCCTCGGCATCCAGGCGACGAACATCTACGGCCTCTCCGAGATCATCGGCCCTGGCGTGGCCAACGAGGCCGTCGGCGAGGGCGAGGGCTCCTACGTCTGGGAGGACCACTTCTACCCGGAGATCCTCGACCCGCAGACGGGCGAGCCCGTGCCCGACGGCCAGGACGGCGTGCTGGTGATCACCACGCTGACGAAGGAGGCGCTGCCGCTGCTGCGCTTCTGGACGGGCGACATCACGAACATCACGCACGAGCCAGGGCCCAGCGGCCGGACGCACGCGCGGATCGGGATGATCCGCGGCCGCACCGACGACATGCTGATCGTGCGCGGCGTGAACGTGTACCCGACGCAGATCGAGGCCGTGCTGCAGCACGTGCCCCACGCCTCGCCCCACTACCAGCTCGTCGTGCGCCGCGAGAGGACCCTCGACGAGCTCGAGCTGCGGCTCGAGCTCGACCAGGAGACGTACTCCCGCCTCGGCGTCGCGCCGCGCGAGGACGGCGTCCTCACCCACGAGGACCCCGTCGCGCAGCTCGCGCGCGAGGTCGAGCACAAGATCCGCGACAACGTCGGCATCGGGGTGAAGGTCACGCTGCTCGCCCCGGGCGCCGCGCCGCGCTCCGCCGGCGGCAAGCTGCGGCGGATCCTCGACGAGAGGAAGCTGTGAGGGAGATCCCCGCCGGCTACGTCGCCGAGCACGAGCTCGTCGTGACGCCGGCGATGACCGTCGACTTCGAGCAGGACGACCCGCGCCTCGGCGCCCTCCACCCCGTGTACGCCACCTACTGGCTGGCGAAGCACATGGAGCTGGCGAGCCGCAAGGTCATCCTCCCCTTCCTCGAGGAGGGCGAGGAGGGGATCGGCTACCGCGTCGAGGTCACCCACCTGGCCTCGGCCCTGCCGGGCATGCGCGTGCGCGTCGAGGCGCGCTTCCGCGAGACCGTCGGCAACCGCGTGTTCGCCGACTGCAGGGCCGTCAGCGAGCTCGGGGACGTGATCGGCGAGGGGGCGACGGTGCAGGTGATCCTGCCGAAGGCGAAGCTGGAGGCGAGCTTCGCGCGCCTGCGGGAGCGGGCGCGAGCGCACGCGGGAGGTAGCGCGACGTGATCAAGCTGGTGGCCATCTACGACAAGCCCGACGACGAGGCCGCGTTCTGGGAGCACTACGAGAAGGTGCACGCGCCGCTCACGCGGCAGGTCCCCGGCCTGCAGAGCCTCGAGCTGCTGCGCGTCACCGCCGACGCCTTCGGCGGCGAACCGCCCTTCTACCTGATCGCCACGATGACGTTCCCGGACGAGGCCACCTTCAAGGCCGCGATGCGCTCGGAGGAGAACAAGCGGGTCGGCCAGGACGTGATGAGCTTCGCCAAGGGCAAGGTCAAGGTGCTCGTCACCGAGGTCAAGGAGGTCTGAGGGTCCCCCTCGTGTGCGAGGCGCCCTATCTGCGCCTCGCCGCGGACGGATATCCTCTGGCCTGCTGGGAGGACGAGTGGCCACCCTTCATCTCCTGGGCACGGGCGCTGCCCTGTCCGGCCCGGAGCGCACGACCACCATGCTGGCAGTGGAGGGGGAGTCCTCCCTGCACCTCGTGGACTGCGGGGGCGACGCCGCCCAGCGGCTCCTCGCCGCTGGCCTGCAGCTCTGCCGCGTGTCCAGCCTGATCATCACGCACGAGCATGCCGACCACGTCTCGGGCTTCCCGCTCCTCATGGAGCGCCTGTGGCTGGGCGGCATCGGCGCCAGCTTCGCCGTGCGCGGCATCAGGTCCGCCCTCGAGCAGGCCAGGCGCATCCACGACGCCTTCGAGATAGGCAGCTGGCCCCACTACCCCGCGCTCGACTACCGCGAGTTCCCGAACGAGGAGGGCGCGCTCGTCCTCGAGGACGACGACTTCGTCGTGCGCGCGTCCCCGGGGCGCCATCCGGTGCCCGTGGTGGGCCTCAGGTTCGAGTCGAAGCGGACCGGGACCGTCGCGGCCTACTCCAGCGACACCGAGTACTCGCCGGCGATCGTCAGGCTGGCCGAGGGCGCCGACGTCCTCCTCCACGAGGCCACGGGCGAGGCGCACGGCCACTCCTCGCCCGCCTCCGCCGCCCGGGTGGCCAAGGAGGCCGGCGTGAAGAGGCTGGTGCTCGTCCACCTCCCGCCGCTGGGCGGCAAGGAGGGCGAGTGGCTCGCCGAGGCGCGCGCCGCCTTCCCCGAGACCGTGCTGGGCCGCGACGGCGACAGGATCGAGTTCTGAGCCGGGCCTAGGGCGTCACCCCTCGGCCGCGCCCGGCCAGGCGACCACGGCGGCCTCCGGCCCTGTCGCGGGCGTCCACGGCTCGGCCGGCGCCCAGCCCGGAGGGCCCGGCCGCCGGGCGCGTGACCTCACACCACCGCCTCGAGGTAGGTGTAGCCGACGAGCTCGCGGTCGTAGAGCTCGAGGAACTCGGCCATCTCGCGCTCCGTCATGCCGCCCGCCGCCCTCACCTCCTCGGCCTGGGCGTGGACGGCCGCGTGCAGGTCGGGCGTCTCGTAGCCCATGTTCTGGATCACCCGCCGCGCCTTCTGCCCCTCGACGAACAGCTCGACGTCGAAGCGGCCGTCGCGCGTGAGGCGCACGTGCGCCTCGTGGACGCGGCCGAACAGGTTGTGGGCGTTGGCCAGCACGTCCTGGTAGGCGCCGGTGAGGAAGATGCCGAGGTAGTAGGGCTCGCCGGGCCTCACGTCGTGCACCGGCAGGGTGCGCTTGACGTCGCGCAGGTCGATGAAGCTGTCGATCTTGCCGTCGGAGTCGCAGGTGATGTCGAAGAGCGTCGCGTCGCGGTCGGGCCGCTCGTTCAGCCGGGTGAGCGGCGTGATCGGGAACAGCGACTTGATCGCCCAGTGGTCGGGCAGCGTCTGGAAGACGGAGAAGTTGACGATGTACTTGTCCGCCAGCATGCGCGGCAGGAGCTCGAACTCCTCCGGCACGTAGTCGAGGTCGCGCACGACCTTCGCGACCTTGACGAGGATCCGGTAGTAGAGCTGCTCGAAGTGGGCGCGCTCGAGGAGGCTCAGGTAGCCGAGGTCGAACAGGTTGTGCATCGTCTCCTTGTTCGCCACGGCCTCGTTGAAGACCTCGCGGTAGTTCTTCGCGTTGACGTCGGCCACCAGCTCGCGCATGTCCCGCACCAGCTGGTGCTCGTCGTCGCCCAGCGGCGGCAGCTCGACCTGCTGGCGCGTCGGCCCGATCGTGTCGACGACGGGCACCACGACGACGGAGTGGTGCGCCGTCAGCGCCCGGCCCGACTCGGTGACGATCACCGGGTGGTCGACGCCGGCCGCGTCGCACACCTCCATGACCGTGTAGACGACGGTGTCGGCGTACTCGCGCAGCGAGTAGTTCGCCGAGACGTAGAAGGTCGTCTTCGAGCCGTCGTAGTCGACCGCCAGGCCGCCCCCGACGTCGAGGTAGCGCACCTGGGCGCCCATCTCGGCGAGCTCGACGTACGCCTGCGCCGCCTCGCGGACCGCGACCCGGATGCGCCTGATGTCCGTGAGCTGGCTGCCGATGTGGCAGTGCAGGAGCTGCAGCGTGTGGGCCAGCCCCTCGCGCTTGACGCGCTCGACCACGTGCACGAGCTCCGCGGCCGTGAGGCCGAACTTCGCCTCGTCCCCGCCCGACGACTCCCACTGGCCGGTGCCGCGCGCGTGCACCTTGAACCGCACGCCCAACGCCGGCTCGACGCCCAGCTCGCGGCTGATGCGCAGCACCCGGTCGAGCTCAGAGAGCTTCTCGAGCGTGATGATCACGTTGCGCCCGAGCCGCCGGCCCCACAGCGCCAGCCTGATGTAGTCGTCGTCCTTGAAGCCGTTGCAGCACAGCAGCGCCTCGTCGTGCGTGTCGTGCGCCAGGCACAGCGCCAGCTCGGCCTTGCTGCCCGCCTCGAGCCCCGTGCGGTAGCGCGCGCCGTACTCCGCGATCGTCTCGACGACGACGCGGCGCTGGTTGACCTTGATCGGGTACACGCCCTGGTAGCGGGCGCGGTAGCCCGCCTCCCGGATGGCGCGCTCGAACGCCTCGTTGATGCGGTCGAGGCGGTCCTCGATGATGTCGGGGAAGCGCAGGGTGACGGGCAGCTCGATGCCGCGCTCCTGCACGTCGGCCACGATGTCGACGATCGGCACCGGCGCGCCGTCCCTGTCGGAGACCGTCACGCGGCCCTTCTCGTCGATGCCGAAGTAGCCGGTCGACCACGACCGGATGCCGTAGATCTCGTCGGCGTCCGCGATCGAGAAGCCGGGGTCGAGGGTGGGTCGAGTCACCACGAAAGGATAGTGCCTGGGGCCCCCGACCGGGGTCCCCTGGCTGCCCTTCCCGCGACCGGCCCACGGCGCGGTCCGCCCGGCCGCGCCCCCGACGGCGAGGGGGCCGTCGCGCTGCTAGCATCGGCATCCGATGCCCGACGCCGCCGCCACGACGCCGAAGCTGCGCATGCCCGCCGAGTGGGAGCCGCACGCCGCCACCTGGACGAGCTGGCCGTTCGACGACGACCTCTGGGAGGGTCACCTGGAGGGCGTGCGCCGCGAGTTCGCGAAGCTCGTCGCGACGCTCTCGCGCTACGAACCGGTCGTGCTGAACGTCCGCGACGACGAGGCCGAGGCCGACGCCCGCGCCAGGCTCGCCGCGGAGGGCGCCGACTCGGCGCGCGTCGAGTTCCACCGCGTGCCCCTCAACGACGTCTGGTTCCGCGACAACGGCCCCCTGTTCGTGCGCGAGGAGGACGGGCGCGTGGCCCTCACCGACTGGCGCTTCAACGCCTGGGGCGGCAAGTACGCCCCCTGGGACGACGACGACCGCGCGCCCCAGGCGGTCGCCCGCAGGCTGGGGATGCGCCGGTACGCGGTCGACGCCGTGATGGAGGGCGGCTCGCTCGAGCTCAACGGCCGCGGCGTGTGCCTCACGACCCGCTCCTGCCTGCTGGCGCCCACGCGCAACCCGGGCCTGTCGCAGGCGGACATCGAGGGCCTGCTGCGGCGCTGGCTCGGCGTCACGCAGGTCGTGTGGCTCCACGGCGGGCTCGAGGGCGACCACACCGACGGGCACGTGGACACGATCGTGAGGTTCGCCGACGACGAGACGATCGTCGCCAGCGTGGAGGAGGACGAGAGCGACCCGAACCACGCCTCGATGCAGGCGAACCTCGAGGTGCTGCGCGCGCTCCGCACGCCCGACGGGCGGCCCTACCGCATCGTCGAGCTGCCGCTGCCCGCGCGCAGCGACTACCTCGGCGACGCGCGCCTGCCGCTCACCTACGCGAACTGGTACGTGGGCAACGGCTTCGTCGTCGTCCCCACCTACGGCGACGACAACGACGAGCGGGCGCTGGAGGTACTGCGGCCGCTCTTCCCCGGCCGCGACGTGATCGGGCTGCCCGCCAGCGAGCTGATCACCGGCGGCGGGGCGTTCCACTGCGTCACGCAGCAGCAGCCGGCGGGCGAGGTCGCGCCCGCGTCGGAAGGAGGCGAGGCATGACCCAGCGCCCGGGCACGTTCCGCATCGGCGTCGTGCAGATGAGCTGCTCGGACGTCCTGGAGGAGAACCTGAGCAAGGCCGAGGCGTTCGTGCGCGAGGCAGCGGCGAACGGCGCGAAGCTGGTGCTGCTCCAGGAGCTGTTCGAGAACCTCTACTTCCCCCAGCTCGAGCGCGAGGAGCTGTTCGCGCTCGCGCACCCGGTCGACGAGCACCCGTTCATCGCGCGCTTCGCGCGCCTGGCCGGCGAGCTCGGCGTCGTGCTGCCCGTCTCGTTCTTCGAGAAGGCGGGCCAGGCCTACTTCAACAGCCTGGCGATGGTCGACGCCGACGGCTCGGTGCTGGGCGTGTACCGGAAGAGCCACATCCCCGACGGACCCGGCTACGAGGAGAAGTTCTACTTCAACCCCGGCGACACGGGCTTCAAGGCCTGGCGCACGCGGGTCGGGACGATCGGCGTGGGCATCTGCTGGGACCAGTGGTTCCCGGAGTGCGCGCGCGTCATGGCGCTCAAGGGCGCCGACGTCCTGCTCTACCCCACCGCCATCGGCTCGGAGCCGGAGGAGACCGGCGGGCTCGACACCCGCGACATGTGGCGCCGCGTCATGGTCGGTCACGCCGTGGCGAACTCGGTCTACGTCGCGGCGGCGAACCGCGTGGGCCGGGAGGGCGAGGCCGAGTTCTACGGCAGCTCGTTCGTCTGCGACTACCAGGGCGAGTACCTGGCCGAGGCCGACAGGTCGTCGGAGACGGTGATCTACGCCGACCTCGACCTGCCCCGCGCCCAGCGCTTCCGCGCCGGCTTCGGCTTCTTCCGCGACCGCCGGCCCGACCTCTACGGCCCGCTCCTCACCCTCGACGGGCGGGAGGAGCGCCGCTAGGCCCCGGGGGGCGAGGGCCTACTGGCCCAGGCTGCGCCTGACGGCGCGGGCGGCCTTCTCGGCGAACTCCTGCGCGAACACCTTGATCTCGCCGGCGAGGGGCGTGAAGGTCGTGGCGTTCGCGTAGGTGTCGGCCATCGTCATCAGCGTCTGGAAGAAGAAGTCGTTCATGTCGTCGACGGTCATGTCCTTCGTCCACAGGTCGATGCGCAGCGCGGTCTTCTGCTCCGCGTCCCACAGCGCCAGGACGAAGGCCTTCGCCGGCTGCTCGCCGGGCTCGGGGGCCTCGTCGGCGCGCCAGGTGATGGCCTCGACCACGTCCCCCGACCTGACGACACGCAGCACTATCTCCGAGCTCTCCATCAGGCCATGCTAGCCGCCCGCGCGTGCGCGGGGGCGTCGCCGGCTCTCAGGCCGAGCCGGGGTGCCCGGGTTATCGTCCGGCCGGGGGTGCCTTCACGCGGCCCCGGGACGCGGTCCCAGGGCCGCTCCACCGCAGAGGGGTAGAGGATGAAGGGACTGATACTCGCGGCCGGCCTCGGGACGCGGCTGAGGCCGCTCACGAGCCTGCGGCCGAAGCCGACCATCGCGGTCGCCAACAAGCCGCTCATCCACTACGCGGTCGACAACCTGGTCGCTGCCGGCATCGACCACATCGGCGTGGTCGTGGGCCCGTCCACCGCGACGCCCATCAGGGACACGCTCGAGTGCTACGAGCGGGCGCGGTTCGAGTTCATCATGCAGGACCCGCCCCTGGGCCTCGCGCACGCGGTGAAGGTCTCGCAGCCGTTCCTCGGCGACGAGGCGTTCGTGATGTACCTCTCCGACAACCTCTTCGAGCACGGCATCACCGACTTCGTGAGCCGCTTCGACCCGTCGAGCGGCGTGAACGCCGTGCTGGCGCTCGTCGAGGTGCCGGACCCGCGCCAGCTCGGGGTCGCCGTGGTCGAGGACGGGCGCATCGAGCGCCTCGTCGAGAAGCCGGCCGACCCGCCCAGCAACCTGGCCGTGGCCGGGGTCTACGTCTTCGACGCCTCGGTCCACGACGCGATCGAGGGCCTGCAGCCCGGCGCCAAGGGCGAGTACCAGATCACCGACGCGATCCAGCGGATGATCGAGGCCGGCAAGACGGTGGCGCCGGTGATCGTGCCGGGCTGGTGGAAGGACACCGGCAAGGCCGAGGACATCCTCGACGCCAACCGCCTCGTGCTCGGCCGGCTGCGCCGGCGCGTCGAGGGGACCGTCGAGGACAGCGAGCTCGTCGGCGAGGTCGTCGTCGAGCCCGGCGCCGTGGTCAAGGGGTCCACGGTGTTCGGGCCCGCCATCGTCGGGCGCGACGCCCTGGTGGAGCGCGCCTACGTCGGCCCGTTCACGACGATCGGCGACCAGGTCACGGTCCGCGACGCCGAGCTCGAGTACGCGGTCGTCGGCGCGCGCACGCGGATCGAGAGGGTCGGCGCGCGCATCCAGGCGAGCCTCATCGGCGAGGACGTGATCCTCACCGGGCACGACGGGCGGCCCAGCTCCCACCGGCTGATCGTGGGCGACGAGAGCCGCATCGAGCTGCGCGAGAGCTGAGCCCGGCGGGGGTAGGCCCCGCGCCGCGGTCTCCCCTGGTCACCGTCTCCGGCTCGACTCCTCCAGTACCTCGCTTTCGAGCTACTGGCGGGCGCGAGCCGGGGCGCCGGCGAGCCGATCGCCGTCGCATGAACGGGGCCAACCGTCCGGCGCGGCGATGTCCCGCTGCCGGGATACTGGAGGAGGGCGGGGGAAGGGAGCGGTAGCGCCCGAGGATGGCGCTGCCGGCACCGCGCCGTCGGTGGGACGAGCCCCAGCAGCGCGACTCAAGCCGTTGACTGACCCGGCGGCCGATGCTAAGGTGACCTAAACCGCATTCCGGTTCGCAAACGTTTGCGAAGGCGCGAGCGCCGCGCTTCCCGGCGACCACCATCGGCTCTCGCCTTCCGACGGCGCGCCAGGCGCCCCGTGAGGAGCCATGGTCCAGCGCAGCAGCACCCTGAAGGTACTGGCCCAGCACCTCGGGCTCTCGATAACGACCGTGTCCCGCGCCCTGTCGGGCAACCCCACGGTCGCCGAGGGGACGCGCCGGCGCGTGGTCGAGGCCGCCCGGCGGTTCGGCTACGTGCCGAACGTCGCGGCCCGCCAGCTCGTGTCGGGCCGCAGCGGTTTCGCCGCCTTCGTGCTGCCCGTGCGCGGGCCGAGCTTCGTCGACTCCTACCTCGGCGAGTTCCTGACCGGCCTGGGCGAGGGCCTCGTGGCGCACGGCGTCGACCTGCTCCTCGCCACCGTGCAGCCGCTCCGGTCCGAGCTCGCCGTCCTCAGGCACGTGATCGAGTCCGGCCGCGCCGACGGCGTCGTCGTGGCGCGCATCGCCGAGGACGACGAGCGGGTGCGGTACCTGCGCGAGCGCGGCGTGCCGTTCGTGATGCACGGCCGCCTCCTCGACCAGTCCGCGCCGGTGAGCTGGCTCGACACCGACAGCGGCACGGCCTTCGGCGAGGCCTTCGACATGCTCTACGAGCTGGGCCACCGCCGCTTCGGGCTGGTGAGCATCACCGACCGCATGACGTTCCGCCACCTGCGCGAGCAGGGCCTGCGCGCGGCCATCGCGAGGCGCGGCGACGACACCGTCGAGCTCGAGGTCGTCGCCGCCCCGCGGTTCGACCGCGCCGCCGCCGTCGCCGCGATCGACGGGCTGCTCGCCCGGCCGCGCCGGCCCACGGCGGTGCTCGGCCTGTTCGACGAGCTCGCCCTGCTCGTGCTCGAGCGGGCGGCGCACGCCGGCCTGCGGGTGCCCCGCGACCTCTCGGTCGTCGGGTTCGACAACGTGCCCGCCGCCGCGTACGCCCCGCCCGGGCTCACGACGTTCGACGCCCGCACGCGCGAGTCCGCGAAGGAGATCGGCGAGATGCTCGTCTCCGTCATCGAGGGTCGCGCCGCCGCGCCGCTGCAGCGGCTCGTCAGGCCCGAGCCCGTCCTGAGGGGCAGCCACGGCCCGGCCCCGCGCAGACGGCGCGCCGTGAGGAGAGGGAGGACTGTCCGATGAACAGAACGTCGCGGTTGATCGTCGGCATGGCGCTGGCGCTGACGGCGCAGCTCGCCGGCGCCCAGGTACTGTTCTGGTCGACGCAGGCGTCCCCCGTCGAGGAGGCGCAGCGCATGCGCGAGCAGGTGCTCGCCGGCTTCCCCGGCGGGGTCGACTTCCAGCCCCAGGAGTCGGGCCCCTTCTTCACCCGCCTCGAGGCCGAGCTGCAGGCCGGACGCGGCGAGATCGGCGTCGTCGGCGCGCTGCACGGCGAGCTCGCGATCTTCGCCGACCGCTGGGTCGACCTCTCCGGCGTGGACCTCGGCGGCGTCGAGGTCAGCGAGGCGTTCATGGAGCTCGGACGCCTCGGCACCGACGAGCAGAAGTACCTGCCCTGGATGCAGGCGAACTACGTGATGGCGGCCAACCGCCAGGCGCTCGAGTACCTCCCCGAGGGCGCGGACCTCGACGCCCTCACCTACGAGCAGCTCGTCGAGTGGGCGGCGAACGTCCACGAGGCGACGGGCCAGCCGCGGTTCGGCTTCCCGGCCGGCCCGCAGGGTCTCAGGCACCGCTTCTTCCAGGGCTTCCTGCTGCCCTCGTTCACCGGCTCCACCGTAACGAGGTTCCGCTCGCCCGAGGCCGAGCAGGCGTGGGAGCTCTTCAAGGAGCTTTGGCAGCACACGAACCCCGCCTCGACGAACTACGGCTTCATGCAGGAGCCGCTGCTGACGGGCGACGTCTGGATAGCCTTCGACCACATCGCTCGCCTCGCCGACGCCTTCAACCAGCGGCCCGACGACTTCGTGGCGTTCCCGGCCCCCGCCGGCCCCGTCGGGCGCGGGTTCATGCCGGTGCTGGCGGGCATCGCGGTGCCCGACACGACGCCGGACCTCGAGGCCTCGCTGGCCCTCGTCGAGTACCTGATGCGGCCCGAGACCCAGGTCGCGACGCTGCTGGCGACGAACTTCTACCCGGTCGTCGAGGCGCCCCTGCCCGAGGACCTGCCGCCGGCGGCCCGCGCGCTCGGCCCGGCGATCAACGCGATGACCTCGGCCCCCGACGCGCTGCCGGCGCTCCTGCCGGTCGGCCTGGGCGAGCTCGGCGGCCAGTTCAACCAGGTCTACATCGACACCTTCGAGCGCATCGTGCTCGCCGGCCAGCCCACCAGGCAGGTGCTCGACGAGCAGGCCGCCGTGCTGCGGAACCTGATGGTCCAGGCGAACGCCCCCTGCTGGCTCCCCGACGAGCCGTCCGAGGGCGCCTGCCCCGTCGACTGACGCCGGCTCGCGCCGCCGGCGCCTCGCCACCGGGGCGCCGGCGGCCGCGTCCGACCCGAGGGAGCCAGACCCGTGCGCGCGAGGGCGCTTCCGTACCTGCTGATCCTGCCGGCGGCGCTGTTCCTGCTCGTCTTCTTCGTCTACCCCGCCGTGCAGATCGGGCTGCTGGCGGTGACGGGGCCGGAGGGCTTCACGCTGCGGCACCTCCAGACGATGGCCGGCCACTGGAAGTTCGGGCCGGCCCTGCGCTGGACGCTGCTGCTCGCGGCCGTGGTCGTGCCGATACAGCTCGTGCTGGCGCTGGGCATGGCTTCGATCGTCACCCGGCTCAAGGCCGGCCGCGACACGGTCCTCTACCTCTTCTCTATCCCGCTCGGCCTCTCGGACCTCGCGGCCGGCATCATCTGGCTGGCGATCTTCGAGCAGTCGGGCTTCCTGAACTCGCTCCTCTACCACCTGGGCGCGATCGAGCGGCCCGTGCTCTTCCTCGGCTACCAGAGCGTCGGGACGATCTTCCTGGCCGTCGTGCTGGCCGAGGTGTGGCGCGCCACGGCCATCGTGATGGTGATACTCGTCGCCGGCATGGGGCTGATCCCCAGGGAGTACGACGAGGCGGGCCAGGTCTTCGGCGCCAACGCCTGGCAGCGGTTCACGCGGATCACGCTGCCCCTGCTGCGCCCCAGCCTGCAGTCGGCGCTGATCCTGCGCACGCTCAACGCCTTCGAGGTCTTCGCCGTGGTGGTGGCGCTGGGCGGGACCACGCTGCCGGTGCTGATGGGCGAGACCTACCAGTGGCAGTTCACGCTGCGGGACCGCAACGTCGCCGCCGCCTACGCGCTCGTGATCCTGGGGATCTCGGTGGCGGCGACGCTGTTCTACCTCCGCGCCCTGCGCGTGCCGAAGGGAGCGACGCCGTGACGGTGCGACCCGCGCCGGCCGAGGCCGCGGCGCCCGAGGACGCCCCGCGCTCGGTCACGGCGGTGGGCGCCGCCGGGCGGTTCCTGTTCGTCGCCGCCGTCGTCCTGCTGTGCGCCTGGGTGATCGTGCCGATCTACCTGATGATGGTCAACGCGCTCTCGTCGCCGCGCGAGGTCACGGCCTTCCCCAAGTCCTTCGTCCCGTCCTTCGACCTCGGGTCGCTGCGGTTCTTCGTCACGTTCGCCGGCGTCGCCAAGGCGCTGTGGAACTCCGTGCTCGTGGCGGCGCTGACGATGCTCCTGTCGCTGGGCCTCGGCGCTCCCGCCGGGTACGCCCTGTCCCGCTTCGACTTCCCCGGCAAGGAGCTCTTCCGCCTGCTGGTGGTGATGACGCGGGCCTTCCCGCTGCCGCTCCTCGCCCTGCCGCTGGCCGTGTTCTTCATCCGCACGGGCCTCGACGACACCGCCCTGGGGCTGGCCATCGTCCACACCGTCCTGGCGATACCGTTCGCCGCGCTGATCACGTACTCGCTGTTCTCGGGCATCCCTCTCGAGCTCGAGGAGGCCGCGTGGACCCTCGGCTGCACCCGCTGGCAGGCGTTCTACAAGGTCGTGCTGCCGCTGGTGCTGCCCGGGATCGCCGCGTCGGCGGTCTTCGCGTTCATCGTCTCGTGGAACGAGGTGTTCGCCGCGGCGGTCCTGACGATCCAGAACCGGACGCTGCCGGCGTTCCTGGTGCAGAGCCTGAACGTCTCGCCCCTCCACCTCAAGTTCGCCGGCGGCGCGGCGCTCGTCGTCCCCGCCCTGGTCTTCATCTTCGCCGTGCGGAGGTACCTGTTCGCGATGTGGGGCATCGCCAGCCGCTAGCCATGGCCGAGATCGTCATCAAGGGCGTAGCCAAGCGCTTCGGGAGCTTCCAGGCGCTGCGCGCGATCGACCTCACCGTCGCCGACAGGGAGTTCATGGTGCTGCTCGGGCCCTCAGGCTGCGGCAAGACCACGCTCCTGCGCATCATCGCCGGCCTCGAGACGCCGACCGCGGGCGAGGTGTGGATCGGCGGCCGGCGCGTCGACAGGCTGCCGCCGAGGGAGCGCGGCATCGCGATGGTCTTCCAGAACTACGCCGTGTTCCCGCACCTGACGGTGTACGAGAACATCGCCTTCGGGCTGCGCATGAAGCGCCTGCCGCGCGAGACGATCGACGAGCGCGTGCGCCGCACCGCGTCGCTGATGCACATCGAGCAGCTCCTGACGCGCTACTCGGGCCAGCTCTCGGGCGGACAGCGGCAGCGCGTGGCCGTCGCGAGGGCGCTGGCCATGGAGCCCGACGTGATACTGATGGACGAGCCGCTCTCGAACCTCGACGCGCTGCTGCGCCTCGAGATGCGCGCCGAGCTCAAGGGCGTGCTGGAGGCGAGCCGGACGACGACGATCTACGTCACCCACGACCAGGTCGAGGCCATGTCGCTGGCCGACCGCATCGCCGTCATGAACGAGGGCGAGATCGTGCAGGTCTCGACCCCCGTGGAGGTCTACCGCGACCCCGCCGCCCGCTTCGTCGGCAGCTTCATCGGCAACCCGCCGATGAACTTCATCACCGCGACGCGGCTCGCCGACGGCGAGTGGGACGTCGCGGGCCTGCGCCTGCCCGGCCCCGCCGCAGGCGAGCGCCTGGAGTTCGCCGTCAGGCCCGAGGACGTCGACGTCGCTCCCGGCGGGCTGAGGGCCGTCGTGCGCGTCGTCGAGCCGCTCGGCCCGCACACGCTGGTGACGGCCGAGGTCGGGGGCCGTCCGTTCCGCGCGGTGCTCGGCACCGACGTCGCGGTCGCGCCGGGCGACGAGCTGAGCCTGGTGCCGAAGGCCGACAGGGTGCGCTGGTTCGACCCCGAGACCGGCGCGGCCGTGCGATGAGCGGCCGGGACGACGTCGTGGCGCAGGCCGAGGAGGTCCTGCGCGCCAACGACAGGGGCGGCTACACCGTCCCGACGGCGGGCCTCTACCCCTTCCAGTGGAACTGGGACTCCTGCCTCACGGCCCTGGGCCAGAGCCACTTCGACGAGGAGCGCGCCTGGCGCGAGGTCGAGACGCTGTTCGCTCACCAGTGGGAGGACGGGATGGTCCCCCACATCGTCTTCCACGAGCCCTCCGACGGCTACTTCCCCGGCCCCGAGGTGTGGGGCACGGGCCGCCCCACGCCGACCTCCGGCATCACCCAGCCGCCGGTGGCCGGCTTCGTCGTCAGGCGCCTCTTCGAGCGCGCCCGCGACAGGGGCCTGGCCGAGGCGAAGGCCCGGGCGCTGCTCGGGAAGGTCGACGCCTGGCACGCGTGGTTCTACCGGCACAGGGACCCGCGCGGGGAGGGCCTGGTGGCGCTCCTACACCCCTGGGAGTCGGGCCGCGACAACTCGGTCGACTGGGACGAGCCGCTGGCGCGCGTGCCCACCGAGGGCGTGGAGCCCTACACCAGGCGCGACACCCAGCACGCCGACCCGGCCCACCGCCCGACCAAGGAGCAGTACGACCGCTACCTGTGGCTGCTGCAGCGCTTCCGCTCGCTCGGCTGGGACGCCACCCGGCTGCACGACGCCTCGCCGTTCCAGGTCGTCGACCCCGGCTTCAACGCGGTCCTCATCAGGTCGTGCGCCGACCTCGCCGACCTGGCCGAGGCGCTGGGCGAGACCGGGGTCGCGGAGGCGAACCGGGCGCGCGCGTCGGCGGGGCTCGCGGCCCTCGAGGGCCTGTGGAGCGAGGCGCACGGGCAGTACCTGTGCCGCGACCGCGTCAGCGGCGAGCTGGTCGTCAGCGCCTCCGTCGGCGGGCTGCTGCCGGTGTTCGCGGCGGTGCCGCGCGAGCGGGCCGCGCGGATCGCCCGCACGATCGAGCGCTGGGGCGAGAGGGTCACCTACCTGGTCCCCTCCCACGACCCGGACGACCCGCGGTACGAGCCGCAGCGCTACTGGCGCGGCCCCGTGTGGCTGGTCGTGAACTACATGATCGCCGATGGCCTGGCCCGCGCCGGCGAGCGGGAGGTGGCCGAGCGGGTCGTCTCCTCGAGCCTGGCGCTGGTCGCCCGGTCCGGCTTCGCCGAGTACTACGACCCCGTCACCGCCGCGCCCTGCGGCGGCCGGCGCTTCTCGTGGACCGCCGCGATGGCCCTCGAGCTGCTGGCCGCGCAGCGCGGCGGCGCCCTCACGCCGGCGTGAGCAGGGCGAGCCCGCGGTACGGCACGGTGAAGCGCCCCTCGTGCACCCCGCGCTCCGGCGCGAGCCTGTCGACGCAGCGGTAGGCGGGCAGCGCCTCGTCGGTGAGCTCGACGTCGTGGTCGGTCGTGTTCACGACCGCGCAGGCCACGCCCCCTTCCGACTCGCGCCGCACGACCACGGCGCCCTGCATGGCGAAGACGCGGGCGGCGCCGCGCCTGAGCGGGTGCAGCTCGCGCCGCAGCCGGCCCAGGGCGCTGACGAACGCGAGCAGGTCCTCGTCCCAGGCGGCGCGGTCCTCCCAGGGGAAGGCCCCGCGGTTGTGCGGGTCGTGGCCGCCCCTCATGCCGATCTCGTCGCCGTAGTAGACGCAGGGCGCCCCCGGCGACGCGAAGAGCAGCAGGAACGCCTGCCGCAGGGCCGCGGCGTCGCCGCACAGCAGCGTCGCGAGCCGCGGTGTGTCGTGCGAGCCCAGCAGGTTGAGCTGCCCGAAGGCCGTCTCGCCCCGGTAGACCTGCAGGAGCTCCTCGAGGCGCGCCGCGAAGGCCTCCGGCGGGAGCGGCTCGAGATGGCCCAGGCCGCTCCTCGCCGCCTCGGCGCGGTCGAGCTCGCGGCCCACGAGCCCCAGCACGGCCCGGGCGAACGGGTAGTTCATCACGCCGTGGAACATGTCGCCCTGGACCCAGCGCTCGGCCAGCTCCCAGATCTCGCCGACGATGTAGGCGTCGCCCTTGGCCCCGACGCAGCGGCGCCTGAACTCCCGCCAGAACTCGTCGTCGTCGATCTCGGAGGGCACGTCGAGGCGCCAGCCGTCGGCGCCGAAGCGCAGCCAGCGCTCGCCGACGTCGAAGACGAACTCCCTGACCAGCGGGTTCGCGACGTTCAGCTTCGGCAGCGCGGGCAGCCCCCACCACGCCTCGTAGCCGAGCTCGCCGCCGCCGTAAGCGTTGAGCGGCAGGCGCCTCACGTGGAACCAGTCGAGGTAGGGGCTCTTCTCGCCGTTCTCCAGCACGTCGGCGAAGGGCAGGAAGCCGCGGCCGGAGTGGTTGAACACGCCGTCGAGGATCACCCTCATGCCGCGCGCGTGCGCGCCGTCGAGCAGCTCGGCCAGCGCCCGGTCGCCGCCCAGGAGCGGGTCGACCGCGTGGTAGTCGGCCGTGTGGTAGCGGTGGTTCGCCGTCGACGCGAAGACCGGGTTCAGGTAGATGGCGTTGACGCCCAGCGCCTCCAGGTGGTCGAGGCGCTCGAGGACGCCGAGCAGGTCGCCGCCCTTGTAGCCATGCACGGTGGGCGGGGAGCCCCACGGCTCGAGGTTCGCGGGCTTCGGCAGCCGCTCCGAGCGCGCGAACCGGTCCGGGAAGACCTGGTAGAAGACCGCGTCCTTGACCCAGTCGGGGACCGTCGGCGTCACGTCTGGGGGCGCAGCAGAGGGAACAGGATCACGTCCCTGATGCTCGGCGCGTCGGCGAGCAGCATCGCCAGCCTGTCGATGCCGAGGCCGAGGCCGCCGGTGGGCGGCATGCCGTACTCGAGGGCCGTGAGGAAGTCCTCGTCGAGGCGCTGCGCCTCCTCGTCGCCGGCGGCCCTGAGCTGCTCCTGCAGCTCGAAGCGCCGGCGCTGGTCGAGCGGGTCGTTGAGCTCGCTGAACGCGTTGCCCAGCTCCATGCCGACGGCCACCGGCTCGAAGCGCTCCACCAGGCCGGGGCGCGAGCGGTGACGCTTCGCCAGCGGGCTTATCACCTCGGGGTGGTCCATCACGAACACCGGCCCGACGAGGTGGGGCTCGACGAAGTGGTCGTAGAGCTTGGCGTAGACCTGGTTCAGCGGCCGCTCGGCGAGCGGCGGCTCGCCGCCGGGCCCTGGCTCGGGGAAGCGCTCGCGCACCCACTCCCGCAGGCGAGGCTCGTCGAGGACGTCGAAGTCGACTCCCATGCGGGAGGCCAGCTCGCCCGTGTAGTCGACGCGCGGCCAGGGCGGGGTGAAGTCGAGCTCCTTGCCCTGGTAGACGAGCCTCGTGCTGCCCGTCAGGTCGCGCACGAGGTTCGAGTAGAGGTCCTCGACCAGGGCCAGGATGTCGAGGTAGTCCTTCCCCGCCCAGTACAGCTCGAGCATCGTGTACTCGGGGTTGTGCTTGAAGCTGATCCCCTCGTTGCGGAAGTTCCTGCCGATCTCGTAGACGGCCTCGAACCCGCCGACGATCAGCCTCTTGAGGTAGAGCTCGAGCGAGATGCGCAGGTAGAAGTCGTGGTCCAGCGCGTTGTGGTGCGTGACGAACGGGCGCGCCTCGGCGCCGCCGGGCTGGGCCTGCAGCACCGGGGTCTCGACCTCGATGAAGCCGAGGCCGTCGAGGTAGCGCCTGATGTACGAGATCGCCTTGGCGCGGAGCTCGAACGCGCGCCGCGAGTCGGGGTTCATGAGCGTGTCGAGGTAGCGCTGCCGGTAGCGCGCCTCCTTGTCCTGGAGGCCGTGGAACTTGCTCGGCAGCGGCCTCAGCGCCTTGGCGAGCAGGCGGAACGCGCTCGCGTCGACGGTCAGCTCGCCGGTCTTCGTCGCGTAGACGTGGCCCGTGACCTCGAGCCAGTCGCCGAGGTCGAGCTTCTTGATCGCGTCGTACCGCTCGAGCTTCGCCCGCTCGAACGAGACCTGCACGCGGCCGCTCTGGTCCTGCAGCGTCGCGAACGTGAGCTTGCCGAGCATGCGCAGCAGCATCACGCGCCCCGCGACCGTGACCTCGTTCCCCTCGACGCGGTCGCCGGGGGCCAGGTCGGGGTGCAGGGCGCGCAGCTCCGCGGCCGTGTGCGTGCGCGCGAACGAGTAGGCGTACGGCTCTATGCCGCGCTCGACCAGCGCCTGCAGGTTGCGCAGGCGCTGGTCGCGTTGGTCCGTGGGACTATCCATGCCGCGCCAGCTTAGCCGCCGGGCGCGGTCGCGCTCACGCGATCTCCTTGACCACGTAGCGGGTGACCTTGTCGCCGATGACCACCTCGAACTCGTCGCCGACGCCGCGGCCCTTCAGCGCCTTGCCGAGCGGCGACTCGTCCGAGACCTTCGGGATGTCGCCGTCGAGCACACCGGCCTCCACGGGCGAGACGAGCTGGACGGAGAACTCCTCGCGCTTCTTGCCGGCCTCGGCAAGCTTCACCACGGAGCCGAGGTCGACGTAGTCGGAGGCCTGGTCCTCGATGATCACGGCCCGGCCGAGCTGGTCCTCGAGGTCGTCGATGCGCTGCTCGATGCGGGCCTTCTCGGTCTTCGCGTCCTCGAGGCCGGAGTCGTCGTAGTCGTCTGAGGAGCCCGTCAGCTCCTGGAGGATGCGGGTCGCCTCCTCCAGCCGCTCGCGCTCCTGCTTGAGCAGCGCCTGCAGGCGCTCGTATCCCTCTTGAGTGACGCGCACTCTCATCGCCATACGTAACCTCCGGAGTTCGTGGTCGCCCCGTTAGGAAGCGGCTTGCCCCGGCAGGGACAAGCCGTTCGGTACCCCAACTGTGAGCCAGATGATACTCCAAGAGGCTGCCGCGTCCGTGAAACCGTGCGACGAGACGGACAACCCCGGCCCGGATGGGACTTCCTGCTCACCACCCGCCCGGGGCACCGACATACACTCGCAGCGATGACGTTCCGCGCCGCGGCACTCCTCACCGTCGTCACCTGCGCGCTCGCAGCCCTGGCCGTCGCGCTGCCCGTCCGACCCCGCACCTCCGTCGGCGACCCCCAGATCGTCGCCGTGGTCCTCGACCCCCTCGACGACCCGCGCCTCGCGCCCTACCGCGTCCTGCGCGAGGCGAGCGCGGAGCGCGACCTCGCCAGGCTCGAGGAGCTGGCGTTCGGCTCCGGCTCCTACAGCGCCTACCTGGCGGCGATGGAGCTGGCCCGCGCCGACGCCGCGCCCGCCGAGCTGCGGGCGAGGGCGCTGGAGAGGGCGCTCGAGCTGCGCGTCCAGGACCCGCTGCGCCGCGCCGAGGAGCGCGCGCTGCGCCTCGAGCTCGGCGAGCTGTGGGAGCGGGCCGGGGACAGGGAGAAGGCCTTCGCCGCCTACCGCGCCGCCCTGCCGCTGGGCAGGGCGATCGAGGGCGCCGAGCGCACGGCTCCCGACCGCTACCGCCTCGCCGCGGCGTTCCAGAGCGCCGGCATGCACACCAGGGCGCTCGAGGCGCTGGAGGGGCTGGCGGCGCCGTCCATCGAGGCGCCGTCGCTGCGCGCCCTGGGACGCTACTCCGAGGCGCTCGACGCCTACCGCCGCTGGCTGGCCGAGGTGCCGGGCGACCCCACGGCCCGGTCCGGCGAGGCGTGGTGCCTCTACTACCTCGGGCGCGACGCCGAGGCCGCCGCCGCCTTCGAGGCGATCGGAGGCTCGGAGGGCCTCTACGGCCTGGGGCTGCTCGCGAACCGCGCCGGCGACGTCACGCGCGCCGTCGAGCTCTTCACCGCCAGCGGCCGGGCCGACGCCATGTGGCTCGCCACCGGCGTCCTCGAGGCCCGCGACCGCTACGCGGAGGCCCTGCCCGTCTACCTGCGGCTCGCCGAGGGCTCGAGCGTCTACGCCGACGACGCGGCCTACCGCGCCTACGTGCTGGCCGGACGCCTGGGCGACGAGGCCGCCCGGGCGCGCGCCCGCGAGCTGATGCCGCCGGGCTCGTTCTTCGCGCTCGTCCTCGGCGACCCGCCCGCCGTGCCCGACCCGGCCGGCGCCGACGCGCTGGCGGCGGCCGCGGCGCAGGGCGACATGGCGCTGGCCGCCGAGCCCAGCTCCGCCGCCGAGGCCCTCGAGGTCGCCTTCGCCCTGATGGCGATGCACGACCGCGACGCCGCCGTGGGCGAGCTCCTGTTCGCGCTGCGCGAGGCCGAGGCCGCCGGCGACGTGGCCGCGGTGCTGGACCTCGCCGAGGCGCTGCAGAGCATGGACGAGTACCGCCAGAGCTCCCGCGCCGGCCGCGAGCTCCTAGCCGCCGGGGTGCAGGACCTCCGCGCCTGGAGGCTCGCCTACCCGCCGGCCTGGCCGGAGACCGTGCTCTCCGCCGCCGCCCAGGCCGGCGTCGAGCCGGCGCTGGTGTGGGCCGTGATGCGCCAGGAGTCGGCGTTCAGCGAGGTCGCCGTGTCCGTCGCGAACGCGCAGGGCCTGATGCAGGTGATCCCCTCGACCTGGACTTGGCTCGCCGAGCTGCGCAAGGAGCAGCCGCGCGACCCGTTCGACGTGGTGGCGAACATCGAGTACGGCGCCACGTACCTCGGCTGGCTGATGAACTACTGGGACGGCGACGTCGAGCTGGTGATCGCCTCCTACAACGGCGGCCAGGGCTACGTGCGCCGCGTGTTCACGGCCGACTACGTGAAGGGCGACAAGGCCGAGTTCTACCGCGAGATCGACCGCAGCGAGACCCGCGAGTACCTGCAGCGCGTCTACGAGAACCTCGCCGTCTACCGCACGCTCTACCCGGCCCTCGCGACGGGCGCCGCCGAGGCGGCGCGCTGAACACGCCCGCGGGCGCGCGGCCGCGGGGGCGCCGCCGCGGTCCCGTCACCGCGGGCGCGCCGGGCTCAGCTCAGCTTCCGAACCCGGTCTCCTCGAGCAGGTCGAGGGCGCGTTCGATCACGTCCCTGAGCCAGACGTCCTGAGGCTCGCGGCCCTCGTCGAGGAGCGCGGTCTCGCCGCGCGAGAGCCAGCGCCAGGCGTCGTGCTTGCCGGCCTCCAGCGCCGGAGCGCGCAGGTCGCCCCTCACCGTCACGACGACGTCGACCTCGCGCCTCGCCACGCCGCCTGCCTCCCAGTCGATCAGCTCGACGACGGGGCCCAGCGCCGACAGCTCCCAGCCCGTCTCCTCGCGCACCTCGCGGCGCAGGGCGTCGAGGGCGTCCTCGCCGGGCTCGGCGTGGCCGCCGACCATGTCCCAGGCGCCGGGGAAGAGCGCGCGGTCCGGCGAGCGGCGCTGCACGAACACGCGCCCCGCGCCGTCGGTGATGACGGCGCCCACCACGAGCCGCCTGCCGTCGCGCGCGGCCGAGGCGGAGAACGCGCGCAGCGCGGCCTCGTCCGGGACCTCGCCGACCCTCAGGCCGCGGCCGTCGGGGGCGCCGGAGAGCTTGACGTCCTGACCAGCCATGGTGGCGAGGTTACGACGCGCGGCGCGGGCGCGACCCGGTCCGCAGCGGGCGGCCGGCCCTAGGCCCGCTCCGACAGCGGCGCGGTCCCCCGCCGGCCCGGCTCCGGCCCGCCGCGCGCCCGCCTGCGCAGAGCGAACACGACCCGTGCGCCGAGCAGCAGAGCGAACGCGCCGGTGAAGACCAGCGGCTCGGCCTGGAGCGTCTTCTGCCCCCAGACGAAGTGGAGCGACACCAGCCCCGCGGCCGGGTAGACGAGCCGGTGCAGCGCGGCCCAGCGCCGGCCCAGGCGCCTGATCCAGCCGTCGGTGGAGGTCACGGCCAGGGCCAGGAGGATCAGCCAGGCGGTGAAGCCGATCGTCATGAAGGGGCGCTCGAGCACGTCCTCGACGAGGTGCGAGAGGTCGAGCCCGAGGTCGAGGAACGCGTAGACGCCGAGGTGCAGCGAGGCGTAGACGAACGCGCCCAGGCCGAGCTGCCGCCGGTAGCGCACGAGCCAGTGCCAGCCGGTGATGCGCCTCAACGGCGTGACCGCCAACGTCAGCACGAGGTGGAAGATCGCCCACCAGCCGGTCCTGTCGGTCAGCGTCTCGATGGGGTTGACGCCCAGGCGGCCGGTGAACGCGTCGACCAGCGTGACCGCGGCCGGCGTGAGGCTGAGGGCCCACAGGGCCAGGTGGCTGGCGCGTCGCCAGCGCTTCCTCACCTCCCTGTCGCGCTCGCCGGCCCGCGCGGCGGCGGCGACGGCGGGCATCAGAAGTTCCGCACCAGGTCCATGCCCTCGTACATGTGCGCGACGAGCTCGCCGTAGCCGTTGAACATGAGGGTCTCGCGCCGGCGGAACTCGCCGATGCGCCGCTCGGTCCGCTGGCTCCAGCGCGGGTGGTCGACGTTCGGGTTCACGTTCGCGTAGAAGCCGTACTCGTGCGGCGCCACGACGTTCCAGGTGTTGCGCGGCTGCTCGGCCACGAAGTCGATCTTCACGATCGACTTGATGCTCTTGAAGCCGTACTTCCAGGGCACGACGAGGCGTATCGGCGCCCCGTTCGCGTTCTTCAGCGGCTTGTCGTAGATGCCGGTGGCCATGAACGTGAGCGGGTTCATGGCCTCGTCCATCCGCAGGCCCTCGACGTACGGGAACGGCAGGAGCTCGCGGCGCTGGCCGGGCATCTGCTCGGGGCGGAACACGGCCTCGAACCGCACGTACCGCGCCTCGGGCTTCGGCACCAGGAGCTCGATCAGGTCGCGCAGCATGAAGCCGTTCCAGGGGATCACCATCGACCACGCCTCGACGCAGCGCAGCCGGTAGACGCGCCTCTCGATCTCGAACTGGGAGACGATCTCCTCCAGCGAGTAGGTGCCCGGGTTCTCGACCAGCCCGCCCACGGTGACCGACCAGGGATCGGTCACGAAGTCGCCGCTCAGGCGCGAGGGGTCGGACTTGTCGTAGCCGAACTCGTAGAAGTTGTTGTAGGTCGTGATCGCCTCGTAGTCGGTCCAGCGCTCGTCGGTGTCGCCGAGGCCCCTGAGCTCGTCGTCCGCCGCGCCCGCCCCCTGCCCTAGCGCGGCCGCGGCCGCCGTGCCCACGACGAGCGACGCCGCGGCGCGCATGAACGTGCGTCGGCTGAGGTAGAGCTCCTCCGGCGTGACCTCGTCCTCGGGGACCTTCAGCAGGCGGTTCAGTATCGACGGCACGGCCTAGCCTCCTACGGATGTGTGGCCAAGAGTGTAGAGCCCGCGGCCCGCCTCCGTCCCGCCCGCGTTGACGCGGCCGCGCGCCGCCCTACCCCCGCTCGTCGGCGTCCGGGTCCCAGCGCCGGGCGTAGCCGGCGGTCACGCGGTCCATCACGACGGCGAGGAGCACGATCGCCAGGCCGGCCTCGAGGCCCAGGCCGACGTCCCCGCGCTGCAGGCCCCTCAGCACGACCTGCCCCAGGCCCCGGGCGCCGATCATCGAGGTCAGCACGACCATCGACAGGGCCAGCATGATCGTCTGGTTCACCCCGGCGGCGAGGGTGGGCAGCGCCAGCGGCAGCCTGACGTAGCGCAGGACCTGCAGCTCGTTCGCGCCGGCGGTCTCAGCGGCCTCGATCAGCGACCTGTCGACCGACCTCAGGCCCAGGTCGGTGAGGCGGATCACCGGCGGCACGGCGTAGACGAACGTCGCGAACAGCGCCGAGACGTTGCCGAGGCCGAAGAACATCACCACCGGGACGAGGTAGACGAAGCTCGGCAGCGTCTGCATCAGGTCGAGGACCGGCCGCAGCACGGCCTTGAAGCCGGCGCTGCGGCTCATCAGCACGCCCAGGGGCACGCCCACGAGCACGCACAGCGCCGTCGCCAGCGCCATCAGCGCCAGCGTCGTGACGGTCTCGGGCCACAGGCCGAACGTCCCGACGAGGACGAGCCCCGCGGCCACGAGCGCGCCGGCGAGCGGCCGGCGCGTGGCGTTCCAGACCAGCAGCGCGAGCGCCAGCGTGACGAGCCACCAGGGCACGGCCAGCAGCGCCCGCTCGAGGCCGCCCAGCAGGTAGAGCAGCGCGTCGGCCACGCCGCCGAAGGCCGCCGAGTAGTCGTCGACGAGGCGGTCGACGAGCGCGTTCGCCCAGTCCCTCAGCGGGACGCGCCACGAGCCGGGGAACGAGGGCCCCAGGCCGGCCACGGCTCAGTCCGCGCCGAACGCCGCGGCGACCCGCTCGGCCGTGTCGGGGTCGAGCCAGGCGCTCCAGACCTCCCGCTCCGTGGCCAGGAAGCGCCTGGCCGCCTCCTCGGGCTCGGCGCCGGTGGCGTGCATGAACGCGAGCGCGCGCGAGAGCATCGCGCTGCTGCCGCGGTAGGCGGAGAGGAACCGCCTCACCCCCTCGGGCGCCTCGTCCTTGAAGCGCGAGCCAAGCGCCACCACGGCGCGCGAGGTCGGGTAGGCGCAGGCGCGCGTGGCGCGCTCCGGGGCGTCGACGAGGGCCGTGAACTCGGCCCAGCAGTCGGGGTCGAAGGGCGGCTCCTCGAGCAGGTAGAGGTCGAGCTCGCCCAGCACCCAGGTCGGGCCCCAGTAGTAGCCGACCCACGGCTCGCCGCGGCGGTAGGCCCCCTCGAGCTCGGCGGCGAGGGCCACGCCGGTGCCGGAGCGGAAGTTCGTGAACCTGTCCTCGAGGCCGTAGGCGTGGAGCTTCACGGTGTTCACGAGCTCGCACTGCCAGCCGATCACGCAGTTGTAGAAGCGCCCCTTGTCGGGCCGCTCGGGGTCCCTGAAGAGCTCCCAGTACTCCGCGAGGTCGAAGACGCTGCGCAGCCCCGGCGCGGCAGGCTCGATCCCGCGCGCCGGGTCGCCCTCGACGAGGTAGCGGGGCACGAACCAGCCCTGCACGGCGTCGTCGAAGGCGACGCCCACCTCCTCCACGACGCCGTTCGCGACGGCCTCGGTCCAGAGGGCGGGCGTGTTGTCGGTCCAGACCTCCATGATCACGTCCACGTCGCCGCGCACCGCCCCCTGGTAGATGGGCACGACCGTGCCGGGTATCGCGTCGGTGGCGCACCCGAAGCCCTCCTCCAGGACCAGGCGCGCGATCCAGTTCGCCACCTGCGCGCTCTCCCAGTCGAGGTCGCCGAAGACGATGGGGCGACGCAGGCCGCCGCAGTCCGGGGATCGCGCGGACGCCGTGCCGAAGGCGGCGGTCAGGGCGCAGGCGGCGATGAGGATGGACAGCAGCCTTCGGACGGTCTCCATGCGTCTCCCTAGACGCCCTCCGCGGTCGACTCCGGCTCCGGCCGGCGGTGCACGGTGGGCAGCGTCACCCTGAACACGGTAGCGCCCGGCTGGGACCACACCGTGATCCTCCCGCCGTGCCTCTGCTCGACGGTCTTGCGCGCCAGCGGCAGGCCCAGGCCCGTGCCCTCGCCGACCCCCTTGGTCGTGAAGTACGGCTGGAACAGCCGCGGCATCACGTCGGGCGGGATGCCGGGGCCGGTGTCCTCCACCTCGACGGTCACCTGGCCCTCGCCCGCCCGCGTCCTCAGGGTGAGCGTGCCGTCGCCCTTCATCGCGTCGAGCGCGTTGTCGATGAGGTTCGTCCAGACCTGGTTCAGCTCGCCGGGGTAGGCCTCGATCCGCGGCAGGTCGCGGTCGTAGTCGCGCACGACCTCGACCCCGCCCAGCTTGCGCTTGACCATCAGCAGCGCGCTCTCCAGGCCCTCGTGCACGTCGACCTCGTCGAACTGCGCCCGGTCCATGTGGCTCGAGACCTTCACCGCCCGCACCTGCTCGACGATCGCGTTCGCCGCCAGCCTGATCTCGTCGAGCAGGCCGCGCGCGATGGCGTCGGCGGCGAGCCAGCGCGCGGCCGCCGCCCGGTTCCGCGGCTCGAAGCGCTCCAGCACCTCCTCGAGGTCCGGCAGCGTCCAGCCTGCCTGGAGGAGCGCGGGCGCCGCGTCCCACGGCTCCTCGAGGCCGAGGGCCTGCAGGTGGTCGGCGAGCTCGTCCTCCTCGTCGGGGTCCGGCAGGTGGCCGGGCCCGTGCGGGGAGCTCTCGGCCCGCTCCTTCGCCAGCAGACCGAGGGTGAGCACCGCCTGGAGCTCGTCGGGGCCCAGGTCGCGCCCGAACAGGTCGAGCGCCGCCGCGTCGCGCCTCTCGTGGGCGGCGGCCAGGGCCGCGGTCGAGCGCACCAGCGCCGACGCGGGGTTGTTCAGCTCGTGGGCGAGGCCCGCCGCCATCGTGCCGAGGGCCAGGAGCCGCTCCTCGCGGGCGCGGTTCGCCTGCTCCTCCTCGATGCGCGCCGCCATGCAGCTCACGATCGCCGCCGCGGCCTCCGGCGAGCGGCCGAGCAGCTCGCGGAACGCGCGCTGGCCGAGGCGCAGGAGCACCGAGTCCTGGTTCGCCCTGACCGTCGCCGTGCGCGGGCGCCCGTTCACCAGGGCCATCTCGCCGACGACCTCGCCCGGCCCGCGGTAGGCGATCACGTCGTCGACCTCGCGCACGCGCCGGGAGATCACCAGCTCGCCCGAGAGCACGACGTAGAGGTGGTCGCCCACGTCGCCCTCGCGGAAGAGGACCTGCCCCGCGCGCGCGTGCACCTCCTCGGCCCGGTTCAGCAGGTCGGTGAGGTGCTGGTCGTCGAGCGCGGCGAAGAGCTGCACGCGCCTGAGGTAGTCCAGCCGGGTGGCGGCGTCGGCGCGGGCGCTCATCACGCCCCCGCCAGGTAGCGGTGGACGGCCTGCACGGCCATCGCGCCCTCGCCCACCGCCGAGGCTATGCGCTTCACCGACCGGTGCCTGACGTCGCCGGCGACGAACACCCCGGGCACGCTCGTCTCGAGCCAGGCCCGCTCGCGACGGCCCGGGCCGGGCACGGCCGGCAGGTCCTCGCCCGAGAGCACGTAGCCCTGCGGGTCGCGCAGCACGTCGGGGGGCAGCCAGTCGGTGTGCGGCGTGGCGCCGATGAACACGAACACCGCGGCCGCGTCCTCGTCGTAGTCGCGCTCGTTGTCGAGCTCGCGCAGGGTGACGGCCTCGAGCCTGCCGCCCCCGTGCAGGCGCGCCACGACGGTGCGGCACCGCACCTTCACGCGCTCGTTGGCCTCGAGCTGCGCGATCAGGTAGCTCGACATCGTGGCGGCCAGGCCGCTGCCGCGCACCAGCAGGACGACCTCGGACGCGAAGCGGGAGAGGTACATCGCCGCCTGGCCGGCCGAGTTGCCCGCGCCGACGACGAACACCTTGCGGCCCGTCACCGACATCGCCTCGGTGGCGGCGGCCCCGTAGTAGACGCCCGCGCCCGCGAGCTCGTCCGCGCCGGGCGCGTCGAGGCGCCGGTACGCGACGCCGGTGGCGATCAGTACGGCCCGGGCGGCCACCTCGCTGCCGTCGGAGAGCGTCACCACGCGGTACGGGTCCTCGCGGCGCAGCGCCGTGGCGCGCACCGGGTTGAGGATCTCGGCGCCGAAGCGCTTGGCCTGCGTCACGGCGCGCCGCGCCAGGTCGCTGCCCGACAGGCCGGCGGGGAAGCCCAGGTAGTTCTCGATCGCCGACGACAGCCCGGCCTGACCACCCGGGGCCTCGGCCTCGACGAGCAGCGTCGAGAGGCCCTCGGAGGCCCCGTAGACGGCCGCCGCCAGGCCGGCCGGACCCGCGCCGACGATCACCAGGTCGTAGCTCTTCAGCTCGGGACGCTGCTTGAGCCCCACCCGCGCCGCGACCTCGGAGAGCTCGGGGGCCAGCAGCGCCTGCCCGTCCTCGAGCACGACGACGGGCAGGTCCGACGGGCCCGCGCCGGCGGCCTTCAGGAGCGGCTCGGCCTCGGGCGAGAGCTCGACGTCGAGCCAGCGGTAGGGCACGAGGTTGCGCGTGAGGAAGTCCTTGAGGGCGTGGGTGGACGGGTCGTACGCGTGGCCCACGACCGTCACGCCGGTGAAGGCCGGCTGCCACTGGGCGCGCCAGTCGTCGAGGAGGTCGTCGAGGACCGGGTAGAGGCGCTCCTCGGGCGGGTCCCACGGCTTCATCAGGTAGTAGTGGAGCTTCGTCTCGTTGATCGCCCGTATCGAGGCCTCGGTGTCGGCGTAGGCGGTGAGCAGGACGCGCCTGGCGTCTGGGTAGAGCTCGCGCGCCTGCGCGAGGAACTCGAGGCCGCTCATGCGCGGCATGCGCTGGTCGACGAGGAACAGCGCCACGTCGTCGCCGCGCAGCTTCGCCTCCTGCACGAGCTCGAGGGCCCGCTGCCCGGAGTCGGTGCGCACGACGCGGTACGACTCGCCGTAGTGGCGGCGCAGGTCGCGGGAGACGGCGGCCAGGACCGCGGGGTCGTCGTCGACCGCCACGATCAGCGGCTTGGGCGCGGGCCGGGGCGACGTCATGGCGCCACCAGCGGCGGCCTGCCCGGCTCGCCCAGGGGCGTGAGGTCGAACGGCCCGGAGGGCATCAGCGACTCGACCGCGGCGGCCTTGGCCTCGGCGGCAGCGGCCTCCTCCTCCCGGCCGAGGCCGCGCGCGACCTCCGCCAGGCTGCGCAGGCCGCGCGTCAGGTAGGGCAGCATCCCGCGGTCCTCGTACCACGCGACGGCGCCCTCGATGTGAGGGAGCGCCTCCTCGTCCCGGCCCAGCTCGTGCAGGGCGTCGGCCAGCATGTGGGCCGCGGTCCAGCGGCCGTAGGCGTCGCGCATCGACTCGGCGCGCTCGATCTGCGCGCTGAGGTCGGACACGGCGCCGACGTCGCCGACGAGGAAGCGGCACGCGGCGCGGGAGGCCTCGACGCCGTAGAGGTGCGGCTCCCAGGCGGTGCCCACGGCGACCTTCAGGGCCTTGTCGAAGTCCTGCAGCGCCGGCTGGAGCTGCTGGCGCGTCATCTCGCCCAGCCCCGACAGCCACAGCCCGTTCGCGGCGCACTCGCGCCCGTCGATGCCCAGCGCCTGGTCGCGCCCGTAGACGATGAACCTCATCGCCGGCTCGAGCTCGCCCATCTCCAGCAGGGCGTGGCCGGCGAGCATCGCGACGTCGGCCACCTTGATCGTCGAGCCCGAGGCGTAAGCGGCCTCCAGGGCCCGCGGCATCACCTCCAGCGACTCGCTGAAGCGCCCCAGCCGGGCCAGCGCCAGCGCCTGGGAGCCGAGCGCGTGCGACAGCACCGCCTTGTCCCCGACGGACCTCGCCAGCTCGGCGACCTCACCGAGCCGCTCCGCTGCCGCCCTCGGGTCGTCGCCGACGAGCAGCTCCGTGGAGGCCCAGAACGGGACCAGGAAGAGGTGGTCGTCGCCCAGCTTCTCGGCCAGCCCCTGCGCCTCGTTCAGCACGTGGAAGCCCTGAGTCGGGTGGCCGGAGAGCACGAAGACGTTGGCGTGGACCACCAGCGCCTTCACGAGCAGCGCCTCGTCGCCCAGCTCCCTGGCCAGCTCGACGGCGCGGCCCGAGCGGTCCGCCATGCCCCATCGCAGCCCGGGGTCCTCGTGCCTCCTGAGCTGCGTCTCGGTCTCGGTGAGCGCCACCAGCGCCAGGGCCGCGGCCCGCCGCCACCCGTCGGCACGCTGCTCCGCCGGCATGCGCTCGAGGGCGGCGACCGCCCGCTGCTGGAGGTCGACGGCCTGGTCGAGGGCGTTCACGCGCCTTGCGCGGTCGGCGGCGCGTCCGGCGAACTCGGCGAACCGCAGCCACTCCTCCGCCCGCTCGTAGTGGCTCGCCAGCGCCGCGGCGACCTCGTCGAGGCGGCCCTCGTAGAGCCGCTCGAGCACCCCGGCCACGAGCCGGTGCAGCTCGATGCGGCGCCTCGTGAGCAGCCGCTCGTACGCGGCCTCCTGGGTCAGCGCGTGCTTGAAGGCGTACTCCTCGTCGGGCCTGAGCTCGCGCACGAGCTCCTCGTAGGTGAGCGTCTCGAGGTGTGGGGTCACGTCGCCGACCCGCCATGGGATCGAGTCCTGCATCAGCACCGTGCCGAGGACGCGCCGCGCGAAGCTGCGGCCGATCACCGCCGCGGTCTGCGCCACCCGCCGCGTCTGCTCGGGCAGGCGGTCGATGCGCGCGCTCAGCACGCCAGAGAGCGTCTCGGGGATCTCGACGCCCGAGAGGTCGCCCGTCACGACCCAGCGGTCGTCCTGCCGCGCGAGGTGCCCGGAGTCGATCAGCGACCTGAGCACCTCTTCGAGGTAGAAGGGGTTGCCGTCCGACCGCTCCAGGACGCGCTCGAGCGGAGCGGGGAGCTCCCCGCCTCCGAGGAGCTGGACCAGCAGCTCCCGCGAGTGCCGCCCGTCGAGCGGCGTGAGGTCGAGCCGCAGGTGACGGTCGCCGACGCGCGCAGCCACCGCGTCGGGCAGGCCGCGGCTCGGCGCGCCCTTGTCCGGGCGCATCAGCGCGATCACGAGCAGCGGCACCTCGACCGTCAGCGAGGCGAGCTCGGCGAGCATGTCGACGGTGGCGCGGTCGGCCCAGTGCAGGTCCTCGAACACCAGCACCGTCGGACGCGAGGCGATGCGCCGCAGCAGCGCGGCCACGGCCTCCGCCATGCGCCGCTCGAGGACGCCGCCGTCCAGCGCGGCGGTCTCGGCCGCCGTGCGCTCGTCGTCCACGGCCATCACGAGCTGCAGGTAAGGCTCGTGGCGACGGCGGTCCCAGTCGCCGGCGCCGGCCACGGCGGCCAGGCGCTCGCGCACCACGGCCGGCGGGTCGGCCTGCGTCGCGCCGAGGCCGGCCAGCAGGGCGCCACGGAGCGGGAAGTAGGGCACGGCCTGCGCGTACGACAGCGCCCGGCCCTCGTACCAGCCCAGCTCGCCGCGGCCGACGTCGCGGCCCGCGCGGGCGCGCGTCTCGGCCACCAGCCGCGACTTGCCCAGGCCGGCCTCGCCGACGACGGTGACGAAGCCGCCCTCGCCGCGGCCCAGGCGCGACACCCGCTCCCTCAGCTCGCGCAGCTCGCGCTCGCGGCCGACGATCGGCGCCACCAGGCCCTCGATGCCGCGGCGCCGCGCGCCGCCCGGGATGGGGTCGACGACCTCGTACACCTTCACCGGGTCGGGCAGGCCCCTGACCTGGCGCGCGCCCAGCGGCACCGTCTCGAAGGCGTGCCGCACGAGCTCGTACGTGTCCTGTGCGATCAGCACCGTACCGGGCTCGGCCATCGCCTGGAGGCGTGCGGCCAGGTTCGCGGTCTCGCCCATGGCGGTGAACTCGGCCCTGACGTCGTCGCCCACGGTCGTGAGGACGGACCTGCCCGTGCTCACCCCGACCCTGACGGCGAAGGGGCGACCCGGCGCGACCCCCCTCCCGCCCAGGCGGCCGAGGACGCGCTCGCCGTACTCGGCCGACGCGTCGCGGATCCTCAGCGCCGCCAGCACGGCGCGCTCGGGGTCGTCCTCGTGCGTCCTGGCCGCCCCGAAGAAGGCGAGGATGCCGTCGCCCATCAGCCGGCCGACGGTGCCGCCGTAGTGGGCCACGGCCTCGTTCATCACCGAGAACGCGCCGTTCATCACCTCGGCCCAGCCCTCGGCGCCGAGGAGCTGTGTCAGCTCGGTCGAGCCGGCGACGTCGGCGAACAGGACGGAGACGAGCTTGCGCTCGCCCTCGACGGGCGCTACGTCCTGGAGGCGCGTGCCGCAGTCAGAGCAGTAGCGCGCGCCGGCCGCGTTCGCGTGCCCACAGACCGGACAGTTCATGGCCTCCCTCCCGACCCGGGCCACGCCGAACGCGCGACGCGCCTCCGCCGGACGCGCCGCCCCCTTCGGGGCAGCTCGCCCCGCAGCGTTGGTCGAGCATCTGAGAGTAGGTCCAGCGGCCTACTCCCAATGGGCTGCAGGTTACGATCGCGCCCTCCCGTCGCGCGACAGCCGCGGCTCCTCCGGCCCTCCGCCTTCAGGCCGAGCGCCCGACCTCCGCCGCCCACGCCGGCCGCGAGCCGGCCTTCGCAGCTCCACGGCTCCCGACTGCGACGGCTCCTCACACAGTCCATGAGAGCCTGGCCTACCCTTCTGCGACGCGAGAGAGCGGGCCCGCTGCGGGCCCGTCCGGCGCGAGAGGCAGGGCGCGCCGCGCGGGCCCGGCCATCGGGAGGTCAGCAGATGCGCAGCCTAACGACCATAGGGATAGTGCTGGTGATCCTAGGGATCCTCGGCTTCGTGGTACCCCGCATCACGTTCACGGAGGAGCGGACGGTCCTCGACGTGGGGCCAGTCGAGGTGGAGGCGCGGCAGGAGCGCTCGATCCCCATCCCCGACGTGGCGGCAGGCGTGGCCGTCGTCGCCGGGCTGGTGATGGTGGTCGCCGGGTCCTCTTCGCGGAGGGCGTAGGCGCTCGCCCGAAAGGGAACGGCCCCGACCAGATCGGTCGGGGCCGCCGCAGGTGGAGCGGGAGACGAGACTCGAACTCGCGACATCCACCTTGGCAAGGTGGTGCTCTACCAACTGAGCTACTCCCGCTAGCGTCAAGCGCGGCCGGGCCTGAGGAGGCCCAGGCCGCGCCTGACTCTAAGATAAACCTCCTCGCACTGACCTACTCTCGCAGGGGGTCGCCCCCCAACTACCATCGGCGCTGGCGTGCTTAACTTCCGAGTTCGGAATGGGATCGGGTGGGTCCACGCCGCTATGAGCACGAAGAGGGAAAGATTGTGACAGGTGGGAATAGAAGGCAGTCAGCAGCAGCGTCTGCTCTGTCGGTATGAGTCCGAGAAGTGGTCAAGTCCTCGACCGATTAGTACTGGTCAGCTAAACGCGTTGCCGCGCTTACACTCCCAGCCTATCGACCCGGTAGTCTTCCGGGGGTCTTACTCCCACGAGGGGATGGGAAAGCTCATCTTGGAGTCGGCTTCGCGCTTAGATGCTTTCAGCGCTTATCCGTTCCGCACGTAGCTACTTAGCATGTGCCGTTGGTCGACAGCTAAGACACTAGAGGTGCGTCCACTCCGGTCCTCTCGTACTAGGAGCAGCTCTCCTCAGCTTTCCTACGCCCACAGCGGATAGAGACCGAACTGTCTCACGACGTTCTGAACCCAGCTCGCGTGCCATTTTAACCGGCGAACAGCCGGACCCTTGGGACCTTCTTCAGCCCCAGGATATGACGAGCCGACATCGAGGTGCCAAACACCGCCGCCGCTGTGAACGCTCGGGCGGTATCAGCCTGTTATCCCCGGGGTAACTTTTATCCGTTGATCGATGGCCCTTCCACAAGGTACCACCGGTTCACTAGAGCCGACTTTCGTCCCTGCTCGACATGTACGTCTCGCAGTCAAGCTCCCTTATACTCTTGCGCTCTACGCACGATTTCCGACCGTGCTGAGGGAACCTTTGCGCGCCTCCGTTACTCTTTGGGAGGCGACCGCCCCAGTCAAACTACCCACCTAACGCTGTCCCCCGCCCGGATAACGGGCGCAGGTTAGACGGTCGAACCGATCAGGGTGGTATTTCACCGGTGACTCCACCGAGCCTAGCGGCCCGGCTTCACAGTCTCCCACCTATCCTACACAGATCAGTCCAAACGTCAGCATCAAGCTGTAGTAAAGCTCCACGGGGTCTTTTCGTCCTGCTGCGGGTAGGCCGCATCTACACGGCCAGTTCAATTTCACCGAGTCCCTGGTTGAGACAGCGCTCCAGTCGTTACACCATTCGTGCAGGTCAGAACTTACCTGACAAGGAATTTCGCTACCTTAGGACCGTTATAGTTACGGCCGCCGTTCACTGGGGCTTCAGTTCGGCGCTTGCACGCCTCCCTTTGACCTTCCAGCACCGGGCAGGTGTCACACCCTATACATCCCCTATTCGGGTTAGCAGAGTGCTGTGGTTGTGGTAAACAGTCGCTAGAGCCGGTTCACTGCGCCCGCCTCGGGCAGATCGGATGATCAACCCTACACGCGGGACCCCTTCTCCCGAAGTTACGGGGCCAATTTGCAGAGTTCCTTAACCAGGGTTCTCTCGCGCGCCTTAGTGCTCTTACACTCGCCCACCTGTGTCGGTTTTGGTACGGGCGCCGTCGCTTCGACGTTTAGAGGTTTTTCTCGGCACCATGGATTCAACCAGTTATCAGCCCCGAAGGGCCTTCCCGACGTACGTCACCTACGCGGAGGGCGGGTTTTCCTATCCCTCCAGGCTTCGCACGCCGCCGGGCATAGCCGTAGCTCCGGATGGCCTATCCTAGTGCGTCACCCCATCACTCCACGACGGCGGGGCAGGAATATTGACCTGCTGTCCATCGACTACGCCTTTCGGCCTCGCCTTAGGTCCCGCCTAACCCTGAGCGGACGACCCTTGCTCAGGAAACCTTGGGCTTTCGGCGGAAGGGATTCTCACCCTTCTTATCGTTACTCATTCCTGCATTCGCACTTCCGATACCTCCACGGCTCCTCACGGTACCGCTTCGGCGGCATACGGAACGCTCCCCTACCCAGCACAGCTTGGCTGCACTGGCGCAGTTTCGGTGTGTAGCTTAGCCCCGATCATCTTCGGCGCAGAGACACTCGACTAGTGAGCTGTTACGCACTCTTTAAAGGGATGGCTGCTTCTAAGCCAACCTCCTAGCTGTCTTAGCGTCTCCACATCCTTAACCACTTAGCTACAACTTTGGGACCTTAACTGGCGCTCTGGGTTGTTTCCCTCTCGTCCGTGAAAGTTAGCTCTCACGGACTGACTCCCGGGGTCTGGACCGATGGCCTTCAGAGTTTGACAGGGTTTGGTAAGCTGGTGAGCCCCCTAGCCCAATCAGTGCTTTACAGCCACCGGTAAACCCCCGAGGCTAGCCCTAAAGCTATTTCGGGGAGAACCAGCTATCTCCGGATTCGGTTAGCTTTTCACTCCTTACCACAGCTCATCCCAAGAGTTTTCAACCTCAACGGGTTCGGCCCTCCACTTCCTTTTACGGAAGCTTCAGCCTGGCCATGGCAAGCTCATCCGGTTTCGGGTCTACTGACAGCGCCTGAACGCCCTGTTCAGACTCGCTTTCGCTGCGCCTCCGCCTAACGGCTTAAACTCGGCACTGCCAGTAAGTCGCAGGATCATGCTTCAAGAGGCACGCCACCACCCGTTCCGGTCCGAAGACCGGCATAGGGCTGTGACTGCTTGTAAGCACACGGTTTCAGGTACTATTTCACTCCCCTCACGGGGTGCTTTTCACCTTTCCCTCACGGTACTGGTTCACTATCGGTCAGCCGGAATATTTAGCCTTACGGGGTGGTCCCCGTGGATTCACGCGAGGTTCCACGTGACTCGCGCTACTCAGGTGCCGGCTAGGCTTCCGCGCCTTTCGTCTACCGGGCTGTCACCGTCTCTGGCGCGCCTTTCCAGTGCGCTTCGACTAGACGCTCGAGTCCACGTCGCCGGTCCTACAACCCCGGTCCCCGTAGGGACCGGTTTGGGCTGTTCCCTTTTCGCTCGCCGCTACTGGGGGAATCGAGGTTTCTTTCTTTTCCTCCAGGTACTTAGATGTTTCAGTTCCCTGGGTTCCCTCCACACAGCCTATGTATTCAGCTGTGGGTAGTGGGGGTTCGCCCCACTGGGTTTCCCCATTCGGAGATCCCCGGATCAAAGCTTGCTTCCAGCTCCCCGAGGCTTATCGCAGGTAGCCACGTCCTTCATCGGTTCGGCTGCCAAGGCATCCACCGTGTGCCCTTAGTAACTTGACCCACTTCTTTGGTTGGATGGGTTGAATGTAGAGCAGACACGCGATGTCGGTCTGGGCTCGCGGCCAGCCGGCCGCGCGCTCTTCGACTCGGTTGGGTAATCGCTTACCCCATCGCGTCCTCGATCGTGCCGTCCCTGACGGGACGAACCGCCGATCGAGCGCTGATGCTCTTGCCTTCTATTCGCCTGTCAAAGATCTCGCCGCCTTTCGAGCGGCAAAAGCAAGAGTACAACCTGGGCCCGGGGCGTGTCAAGCCTGGGACACCGAGGCGCCGCCCTCCCCGGCCGGAGCGACCTCGGCACCCTCCTCCTGCGGCTGCTCGCGCGCCGGCACGCGCCGCGGCAGGAACGCCGGGGGCGTGGGGGCGTCAGGGTGGTCGGAGATCAGGTAGACGTGGTCGCCCGCCTGGAAGACCGTGCTCCCGCGCGGTGTGACGAGCTGGCCTTCGCGCAGCACGGCGGCGATCACGACGTCTGAGGGCAGCGCGAGCTCGGCGATGCTCACCCCCACCGCCCGGCTGTCGGGGCCTATGAAGACGTCGGTGACCGTGGCGCCGATGGGCGCGTCGCCCCCGAGCTCGAGGCGCAGCGGGCTGCGCGGCGGCTCCGCCACGGCCAGCCCCAGGCGCTGGGCCAGGGGCCCGAGCGAGAAGCCCTGGATCACCGTGCCCACGATGACCACGACGAAGACGACGTTGAAGATGTACTCCGCGCCGGGCACGCCGAAGCGCAGCGGGATGATCGCGAGGATGATCGGCACGGCGCCCTTCAGGCCGGCCCAGGAGAGCAGCGTGCGCTCGGCGACGGAGAACGTGTAGCGGCCCAGGGACAGGCCGCGCAGCAGCCCCAGCGTGCCGAACACCGCCACGGGCCGCGCCACCAGCAGCACGACGGCGGTCACCGCCAGCGACACCCCCAGCGCCGGCAGCAGGCGCTCGGGGAACACCAGCAGGCCCAGCACCATGAACATCAGGATCTGGCTGCCCCAGGCGAGCGCCTCGGTGAACGTCGCGATCGAGTGCCTGTGCGCCAGCCTGGAGTTGCCCACGACCAGGCCGGCGCAGTACGCGGCGAGGAAGCCGTTGCCGCCGACGAGGTTCGTCACGGCGTAGATCAGCAGGCCGCCGGAGAGCGCGAGGATCGGGTAGAGGCCGTAGGCCTCGAGGCGCAGGTGGTTGATCAGCCACACCAGCAGGCGCGCCAGGACCACGCCGGCCACCGCGCCGAACGCGAGCTGCGTGACCACGCGCACGACGAGGCCGGCCACGTCGAACTCGCCGCGGGTGATCGCCTCGACCAGCGCCAGCGTCATCAGCAGCGCGACGGGGTCGTTGGTGCCGGACTCGGTCTCGACGATCCCGCGCAGCCGCGACGGCAGGCCGCGCCCCTTGAGCGAGGAGAAGATCGCCGCGGCGTCGGTCGAGGACATGACGGCGCCGAGCAGGAGGCTGTGGCGCCAGTCGAGCGGCGTCAGCCACCACGCCGCGAGGCCGATCACGAACATCGTGATCAGGGTCCCGACCGTCGCCAGCATCCCGGAGGGGACGATCGCGACCTGGAACAGGCGCATCTTCGTCTCGATGCCGCCCGAGAACAGGATCACCGCCAGCGCGATCAGGCCGATGTCGTAGGTGAGCGCGTAGTCGGAGAAGTCGATGCCAAGCGGCCCGCTGCTGCCCGCGAAGACGCCGAGGCCCACGAACAGGACGAGGGCCGGCACGCCGAAGCGCGCCGAGAACCGCGTGCTGGCGATCGCCGCGATGGCCAGCAGGCAGAAGACCGCGATGCCTACGTCCACCGCGCGATTCTACCGTGGCCCGGTGAGCGGCCCGATCCCGCCCCAGGACGCCGCCGGGCCCGCACCGGGACGCCCCCGGCGCCGCCCCGCCGGCACGCCCTGACGGCACTTCGCCCGGGCGGCGCGCCGGGAAGCGCCCCGACGCCGCGCCGGGCCCGCGAACCGTTACGCTTAAGGACATGGACAGAGGCGACAGGACGGTCGCTCTCATCGCCCACGACCGCATGAAGCTCGACCTGGCCATGTTCGCCCGCGACCACGCCGAGGTCCTGAGCCGCTACCGGCTGATCGCGACGGGGACGACGGGAAAGGTGCTCAACGAGAAGACGCCGCTGAAGGTCGAGCGGCTGCTGTCGGGCCCCGACGGCGGCGACCTCCAGGTGGGCGCGCGCGTCGCCCAGGGGGAGGTCGAGGCCGTGATCTTCTTCCGCGACCCCCTGACCGCCCAACCGCACGAACCAGACGTCTCGGCGCTCCTCAGGATCTGCGACGTGCACAGCGTGCCGCTGGCGACGAACCTCGGGACGGCGAAGGCCGTGGTGGCGCTGCTCGAGGAGCGCCTCGAGGAGGCGAGGCAGTGAGCAAGCAGATGATCGAGGCGTTCCTCCGCGAGATGAAGGGGCGCTACCAGGAGCACATCGACGCCGTGGCCCTCCCCGAGGGCACCTACGAGTACGTCGACGAGCTGGCGCGCGCGGGGGACACCGAGACCCTGCTGTTCATGCTGAAGCTGGGCTACCTGATGGGCCTGCAGACGGGGTTCGCCGCCGCGCAGAGCGGCGCCGAAGGCCCGCACCCCCGCGGCACGCCCGGCCCGCTCCAAGCCTGAGCCTGCGGGCCGCGGAGCAGCGCGCGGAGCCCCGTCAGGCCGTCCGCTCGGGGGCGGCCGCGGGCTCAGGGGCCGCCGGGCCGGCCGCGGCCGGGTCCGGCGCGGCCGTCGCCGGCTCCTCGTGCAGCAGGACGACCTCCGCGACGAGCTCGGCCTTCAGGCTGGCGCCCACCGAGCAGTACTTGTGCGTGGCCAGGTCGACGAGCCGCTCGGCCTGCTCGCGCGTGAGCCCCGGCACGTCGAGGACGTGGCGGGCCCTGATCTTCGTGAAGGGCGAGGGCACGTCGTCGACGCGCTCGCCGACCAGCTCCACGGTGTAGCTCCTCACCTGCAGGCGCCGCTTGGCGAGCATGTGGCTGACGTCCATGGCGGCGCAGGCGCCGACGGCGTTGAGGACGAGCTGCATGGGGCTCATGCCGGTGCGCGCGACCTTCTCGTTGTCGATCATCACGCGCTGGCCGTCGGGCGTCTCGCCCATGAAGCGCAGGCCCCCGAGGTTGTGGAGGGTGGCGGTCAGCGTCTTGGCCATGGGGCCAGCCTACCGCCGGCCCCCGGCCTTAGACTCGGCCGTGAGAACCTGATGGTAGGCGAGGAGAGGCCGGCACCCCCCGCGGGAGGCGACAAGGCCGCCTGGCGGGCCTGGGCGAAGGTCGCGCGCGCGGCCGCCCGCGCGCGGCTGGGCCCGGAGGTCGACGCCGCCGTGGCGCGGCACCTGCTCGCCTGGGACCGCCTGGAGGGCGCCCGCGCCCTCGGCGTCTACCTGGCGTTCGGCGACGAGGTGGACCTGGCGCCGGTGATCGCCGCGGCCTGGGACGCGGGCAGGCTAGTGGCCGCGCCGCGCGCCGGCCCGGGAGGGGTCATCACGCTCCACCGGCTCGCGCGCGGCGCGGCCCTCGAGCGGCACCGCTACGGCCAGCCGGAGCCGCCGGCCACGGCCCCCGAGGTCCCGCCCGAGGCGCTCGACGTGGCGCTGGTGCCGGGGCTGGCCTTCGACGCGCGCGGGCACCGCCTCGGCCACGGCATGGGCTACTACGACCGCCTGCTGCCCCGCCTGCGGCCGGACGCCGCGGTCGTCGGGGTGACGACGGAGGACCTCGTCGTGCCGTCGCTGCCGGTCGAGGCGCACGACGCCAGGGTCACCCACCTCGTCACGGAGGCGGGCCTGCGCGAGCTGCCGCGCGACTGAGCGCCGCGACCCGGCCGGCCGCGACCCGGACGAGGCCCGCCCCACGGTCGCGACGGCGCGGGCGCCTCAGCCCTTCACGCCGGTGAGCACCACGCCCTCGATGATCTGGCGCTGGAACAGGAAGAACACGAGCAGCACGGGCACGATCGCCAGCGCCGAGGCGGCCATGATCAGGTTCCACGCCGTGCCGGCCTCGCCGGAGAACAGCGCCACCCCCACCGGGATCGTCCTCATGCTGGGGCTCTGGGCGGCGATCAGCGGCCAGAGGAACGCGTTCCAGTTGCCGACGAAGTTGAAGATGCCGAGCGCCGCCAGGCCGGGGCCGACGAGCGGCAGCCCGATGCGCCAGAACAGCCCGAACTCGCTGACGCCGTCGACCCTGCCGGCGTCGAACAGGTCGCGCGGCAGCGTGGCGAAGAACTGCCGCATAAGGAACACGCCGAACGCCGGGATCAGCCCGGGGAACGCGATGCCCCAGTACGTGTTCAGCCAGCCGTTGCGCGCCGACATCACGTACCAGGGGATCACCAGCATCTCGGTAGGGATCATCAGGGTGGAGAGGATCAGCAGGAAGATCGCGTTCTTGCCGGGGAACCGCAGCCGCGTGAGGGTGTACCCCACGAGCGAGCAGAAGAAGAGGACGGAGACCGTCGAGATCCCCGCGACGATCAGGCTGTTCAGGAACCAGCGCGGGAACTGCGTCTCGAGCAGGACCTCGGCGTAGTTGGCGAGCGTCCACGTCCGCGGCAGGATCTCGAAGCGGAAGACCTCCCTCAGCGGCTTGAACGAGGAGAGCAACATCCACACGAACGGGAACGCCATCGCGACGCCCCCGACCGCGAGCACGAGGTAGGCCAGGGCGCGGCCGAGGTCGAAGCGCAGGCGCCGACGCCCGGCGCGCGTCCTCGTCGCGGCGGCAGCGGCGGTTGCGGCCCTCTGGACGGCCATCAGTACTCCACCCTCCGCTGCGTGATGCGGAGCTGGAGGAGCGTGACGGCCATGATGATCACGAACAGCAGCACCGTCACGGCCGCGGCGTAGCCGAGCTGGAAGCGCTGGAAGGCCTGCTGGTACATGTAGACCGCGATCGTCAGCGTGCTCCCGAGCGGGCCGCCCTGGTCGGTGAAGTTGATGTTCACCACCTGGTCGAAGAGCTGCAGCGTGGCGATCGTCGAGATCACGACCGAGAACACCAGCACCGGGTTGAGCAGCGGGAACATCACGTGCCAGAACCGCTGCCAGGCGTTCGCGCCGTCGATCGCCGCCGCCTCGTGGAACTCGCGCGGCACGCCCTGCAGGCCGGCGAGGAAGATCACGACCTGGAAGCCGACCTGCTGCCACACGACCACGGCCGCGACGGCGGGGAGGGCCTGCTGCGGGCTGGTGAGGAACGGCTGCGGGCCGATGGCGAGGAACGGCAGCCCGATGCGCGTGACGAACTCGCTCCACGCGAACAGCAGGTTGTTGAACACTCCGAAGTTCACCGAGTACATCCAGCCCCACACCCAGGCCACGGCGGCCGCCGGCGTGACGTACGGCGCGAAGTAGACCGCCCGGAAGAAGGCCCGGAAGCGCCGCACCGAGTTGAGCAGCACGGCGAAGAACATGCCCAGCGCCACCTGGCCGGGGACGACGATGAGGAAGTACCTGAGCATGTTCCTGAGCGCCTTGTAGAGGTCGCCGCGAGCGGCGATCTCCGCCGCCATGCGCTCGTAGTACTGCAGCCCGACGAACGTGCGCTGTGCGGGGTCGACGTGCCAGGTGTAGAGCGAGAGGCGGAACGACTGCAGGGCCGGCCACAGGCGGATGTAGAGGAAGAAGACCAGCGGGACGAGCAGGAACGCGTAGGCCCAGAGGGCCTCGCGGGTGCTGAGCCGCAGGCGGCGGCGAGGGCGGGATGTGTCCGTGGTCATGAGCTCGAACGCAGCCTAGAACTTCCGCCCCTTGGAACGGAACGGCAGGCCCCGCGCCGGGGCACGTGCGGGGCCTGCCTCCTCTCGCGGCGGAGCGCCGCCGATGCGCGCTAGCGCAGCGAGTCGATGAGCGCCTGCTCGGCCGCGGCGGCCTCCCTCATCGCCGTCGCGGGGTCGGCGCCCTCGAGCACGACCGAGTTGATCGCGTCGACCATGATGTCGCGCTGGCCCGTCTCGTCGAAGAAGATCGTGGCGTGCGCGTAGTCGAGCGCGCGGACGAACGGCCCGTAGACCGGGTCGGCGGCGAGCTCGGGGTCCGAGATGAGGCTGCGGCGGGCGGGCAGCTCGCCGGTCACCTCGAGCCACAGCTTCATCGCCTCCTCGCTGGTGACGAACTGGAGGAAGCGCGAGGCGGCGTCGAGCTTGGCCGGGTCGGCCGCGGCGTTGGGCGTGAGGCCGTTCATGAAGAACGAGGCGAAGTTCGAGCGGATGCCGTTGTCGAACACGGGCAGCTCGGCCACGCCCCAGTTGAACTGGGCGATGCGCTGCACGTCGCCCACGGCGAACGAGCCGTCGACGATCATCGCGATGTTCTCGAGCTGCCTGAAGCCGTCGCGGTAGCCGTTGTTGCCGGGGACGAACTCGGGCACCGCGAAGCCGTGCTCGGTGACCCAGCTCGTGTAGAAGCGCAGCGCCTCGATGCCGGCCTCGCTGTCGTACATCACGTCGGTGTAGTCGTCGGAGTACGGCTGGCCGCCGAACTGGCGCACGAGCACCTCGCGGAGCAGGTGGTGGTCCTGGCCGTTCGGCGCGAAGCCGAAGCCGACCTCGACCACGCGGTTGCCCTGCCGCACGGTGAGCGCCTTGGCCATCTCGACGAACTCGTCCCACGTGGCGGGCGGGCCGTCGAAGCCGGCGGCCTGCAGCTTGTCGAGGTTGTAGAACAGCGCGAGGCTGCGCACGGCGGTGGGCAGCCCGTACCAGACGCCGTCGATCTTCGCGGCCTGGACGAGCGGCGCGAACTCCTCGTCGAGCGCGGCGTAGTCGAAGTGCTCCTCGGGCAGCGGGACCACGTTGCCGGCGCGCTGCCAGGTGGGGAGCCAGCCGTAGAAGAGCTGCACGACGTCGGGACCCTGGCCGGCGGCCAGCGCGGCCGCGACCTGCTGCGGGTAGCCGTCGTACGGGAACGTCTCGTGCCTGACGATGACGTCGGGGTTCTCCGCCTCGAACCGCTCGATCAGCCGGTTCATGGCGTCGACGCGTACGGCGAACTCGTACTGCCAGTAGGTGATCGTCGTCTGGGCGCTCGCCGCCCCGGCGAGCAGCAGCGCGACGACCGCGATGAACGTCCTCTTCATCCCTTGACCTGCTCCTTTCTGGTCTCACGCAACCGCGCCCTGGCGGCTGCCAGCGCGTCCTTGCGTTCCCGCAGGGCGCGGAGGTCGCCCTCCAGGCGCTCCCCGGCCCGAACGAGCCTCTCCCTCATCGCCGCGGGGGCGGGCATGCCCAGCCCGGCGCGGCGCGCGACGAACGCGGCGGGGTCCACCGCCTGCCTCAGGGCCTCGGCGTCGAGCCGCGGGCCGCCCGCCGCGACCAGGTCCTCGGGCGTGGCGGCGGTGAGCGGCCTGCCCTCGGCGGCGAGCCGCCTCACCAGGGCCGCCACGACGCGGTGCGCGGCCGGGAAGCCCAGGCCCGCGTCGCGGGCCAGCACGTCGGCCAGCTCCGTGGCGGTCGTGTCGGTGACGGCGGCGGCCGCGTCGAGCCTCTCGCGGTCGAAGTCGCCGCCCTCCAGGCATGCCGCGATGAGCTCCAGTGCCCCGCCGAGCTGGCGGTGGAGGATCACCAGGCCGCCCTGGATGTCTGGCCCGAAGTCGTTGAGGTCGGTGAACGGGATGTTGTGGCTCGAGTAGGTGACCATCCCGGCCGAGCCGAGCACCCGCGACAGGCGCGTGCGCGCGTGCTCCAGCGCCACGGGGTTGCGCTTCTGCGGCATTATCGACGAGCCCTGCACGAGGTCGTCGGCCAGACGGTAGTGGTCGGCGGCGGCCCACGACAGGAGGTCGTTCACGAAGCGCCCCAGGTCGAGCGCGAGCGAGGCGGCCACCATCGCCAGGTCCACCTCCCAGTCGGCGGAGGCCACGGCGTCGTAGGTGTTCTCGACCGGCCCGTCGAAGCCGAGCGCCGCCGCCGTCGCCCGCCTGTCGAGGGGGTGCGACGTGCCGGCCAGCGCCGCCGCGCCCAGCGGGCAGCGGTTCATGCGCGCGTAGGCCTGCAGCACGCGCTCGGAGTCGCGCTGCAGCATGTCCTCCACCGCCGAGAGGTAGTGGGCGACGGTCGTGGGCTGGCCGGGCCGGTGGTGCGTTTGGGCGATCAGGACCGTGTCGAGGTGGGCGGCGGCGCGCTCGAGCAGCAGCCTGCGCACCTCGGCGAGCTTCAGCCCGACCTCGAGGAGCAGCTCCCGGCCGTGCATCTTGTACACGGTCATGTCGAGGTCGTTGCGGCTCAGGCCGAGGCGGATGAGCCCCACGGCGTCGCCGTGCCTGGCCTCGAGCACCCGCTGCAGCGCGAAGTAGAGGTCCGGGACGTCGTCGTCCTGCACCGGCACGGGCTCGTCGTGGAGCGCCACCAGGCCGGCCCGCAGCTCGGCCCCCCGCGACCTGACCTCGGGCGCGGCGTGCGCCGGCAGCGCCAGCACCGCGTCGAGGTGGGCCGTCATCGCGTCGATGAAGTGGTGGCGGAGGAACTCGCTCGCGAAGCGGTAGTCGAGCGCGAGCACCTGCCCGCGGTATGCCGGATGCCAGCTCATGCAGCCTCGGTCCCCTCGGTCGCCGCTCGCGTGCGCCGTCGACGTCCCTCGAGCGCACGATAACCGGCCGCGAACGGCGAAAGCCGTCGCCGGCCTTCGCCCAGGGTTAACGGACGGCGGGCCGCGCGCCGCCACGGTGCGGGGTACCGCGCCGAGCGCCCGCGGCCGGCTGGCTATCATCGCGCTCGTGACGGACGCTCTCGTCGGGGTCGACTTCGGGCTCAGCGTCACCGACGCCGTGCTCGTGGAGGGCGGCAGGGCCGTGCGGCACGCCTCGCTGCTGCGGCCGGGCCATGCCAGCCCGGAGGTGCTGCGGCGCGCCCTCGAGGCGCTGGGCGAAGGGGCCGCCGGCGCGCGGCGCGTGGCGGTCACGGGCGGGCGCTCGCGCGAGCTGGCCGGCGAGCCGGGGGTGGTCGTGGTCGACGAGCCCACGGCGATCGGCCGGGGAGCGCTGGCGCTGGCCGGCGTCTCGCGGGCGCTGGCCGTCTCGTGCGGCACGGGCACGGCGATGGTCGTGGCCGACGCGGACACCGGCGAGTACCGGCACGTCACCGGCACGCCCGTCGGAGGCGGCACGCTCGAGGGCCTGGGCAGCGCGCTCCTGGGCGTCTCCACGGCCGGCGAGGTCGCCGCCCTGGCCGCCCGCGGCGACGCCGCGCGGGTCGACACCACGCTGGGCGAGGTGCTCGGCGGCGGGCTCGCCGGCCTGCCCCCGACCGCCACGGCCGTGAGCCTGGGCCGCCTCGCCGCCCTGGGCGGGAAGGCCGCGCCCGAGGACCTGGCGGCCGGGATCGCCACGATGGTCGCCCAGACGATCGCCCTGATCGCGCTGAACGCGAAGGCGGCGCACGGCCTGCCCGCCGCCGTCTTCGTCGGCCGGCTGGCGGGGCTGCCGTTCGTGCGCGGGATGATCGGCGCCGTGTTCGCCGTCTACGGGGAGGAGCCGCCCCTGTTCCCGGAAGGCTCCGACTCCGCCGTGGCCCTCGGCGCGGCGCTGGCGGCGCAGGCCGCGCCCGCGCCCGCCGGGCCCCAGGGCTAGCGCCAGGGCAGGCCCACGCCCTTCCAGGCGGTGCGGGCCGACCTGAGCAGGTCGCGCGTCCTCCAGGCGCGCTCCTCCTTCACCGGCCTAAGCAGC
>Ga0207872_100104_pt1 | contig 69894 bp, 51 predicted proteins | sample Passage260B_FD_187372 | JGI IMG/M metagenome (GOLD analysis project Ga0207872, IMG submission 187372) | Cellulose adapted compost microbial communities from Newby Island Compost Facility, Milpitas, CA, USA - Passage2 60B (SPAdes) (version 2) ...
CTTCACGAAGCTGCCGGCCGAGATGGCCGCGGGCAATCCGCCGAAAATCTTCGACCTGTTCGGCGGCGCGGGCGACGCGCTGAAGTACGCCAAAGCCGGAAGGCTGCTCGACGTGACGCCGATCATCGAAGAGCTCGGCATTGCCGACAAGTTCCTCAACCTGAGCCAGTTCACGCTGGACGGCCGGGTGTACGGCCTGCCGATCGGCGGCAGCACGGAAGGATTTTTCTACAATATCCCGATGTTCGAAAAGTACAACATCAAGGTGCCGACGACGCTGGAAGAACTGGAAGCGGCGGCGGAAACGCTCAAGCAGAACGGGATCACGCCGTTCGCCATGGGTTCGAAAGCCGCGTGGGTGCCGCTCATGATGGTCAACACGCTGATCGGCCGCTACGCCGGCCCCGAGGCGATCGACGGGTTCCCCGCCGGCACGCACGCGTGGAATTCGCCGGAAGTGACGGCCGCGTTCGCGAAGTATGAAGAATGGGTCAAGAAGGGGTACTTCACCAAAGGCGAGCTCGGCCTCGAGTACGCCGACATGCTGAACCAGTTCGTGACGGGCAAGGCGGGCATGATGTTCGACGGCAGCTGGCGCGCGTCCGTGTTCAAGGATCCTTCGCAAGCGGGCGAGCTGACCGGCCAGGTCGGATTTTTCCCCATGCCTCCCGTTCCCGGCGGCAAGGGCGATCAAACCTACGTCAACGGGAACTACAGCAACGGCTACGGGTTCTCCGCGGATCTGAACGAACGCGAACTCGCCGCGGTGAAGGCGTTCATCAAGAACATGTACAATGAGGAAATGCAGCTGCGCGGCCTCCTGGAAGACGGCGTGCTGCCGTCGATGAAGCTGTCCGGGGACGCCCTGGCCAAGGTGGAAGATCCGCTGGTCAAGCAGATCATGGAAACGATGCGGAAGGCCGGCGGCGCGTTCTCGCACTTCGACTCCACCGTCCAGTCGGAAGTGTACAAGGAATCCGAGGCGCAAATCGCGAAGCTGATCGCCGGCATGGCGACAGCCGACCAGGTGGCCGAAGCGCTGCAAAAAGTTCAGGACATCGCCAATTCCAAGCAATGAGTCAAACCTGCCTGACGGCGGCGCCGCCCGACCCGGGCGGCGCCGTCCGTTCCCGGAGGTGGAGCCGATGAAGCATCCGCTGCGCAATCCGTGGATCTATGCGCTGTTCACCGTCCCGACGCTGATCCTGTACGGCATGTTTTTTCTTTGGCCCATGCTTTCGTCCGCCTATTACGCGTTCACCGACTGGAACGGCCTCGAAAACTACCGCTTCGTCGGCTGGTCCAACTTCGCGGCCGCCTTCGGCGATTCGGACTTTCGCCGTGCCATTGTCAACAACCTCATATTCATCGGATTTTCGATCTTCGTGCAAATCCCGCTCATCGTGCTGCTTGCCCTGCTGATCGCCTCCGTCGGAAGGCTCAGGGGCTTTTACAAGACGACCGTGTTTGTGCCTTCCATCGTGTCCACTTCCGTCATCGGCATTTTGTGGGGGTTCATCTACGAACCGGAAGTCGGGCCGCTCAACCGGCTGCTCGCGCTGTTCGGGGCGGGTCCGGTCTACTGGCTGGCGGAACCGAAATGGGCGCTGCTCTCCGTGCTGATCGCGAACGCCTGGCAGTGGATGGGGTTTTACATCGTGCTGGTGCTGGCCGCCATTCTGGCCATTCCGAAAGAACTTCACGAAGCGGCGGTGGTGGACGGCGCAAACGGCTGGCAGCGGGCGTTGAGCATTACGGTTCCGCTCATCATGCCGCTCATTTCCGTGGTGGTCATGCTGTCGATCGCCGGCGGCATGCGCGTTGTCGACATCGTGCTGGTCATGACGAAGGGAGGGCCGGTCGGCGCGACGGAAGTCATGGCTTCGTACATGGTGAATGAAGCCATGGGCATCGACCCGAACTACGGGTTCGGAACGGCGATCGCGCTCATCATCTTCGCCTTTGCGCTGCTTTTGACTTCGCTGTATCAGATGACATTCGGCCGGCGGATGGAAGGGGGCTGGTTTTGATGGCCCTCAAACGGGTCGTGCCGCACGCGGTGCTGATGGCCTATGTCGCCGTGGTCCTGTTTCCGTTCGTGTTCGTGCTGTTTTCTTCGCTGAAAGGGAGCAATGTGGAAATCGCGACCGACCCGTTCGGCATCCCGAAATCCTGGCGCTTCGAAAATTACGCGGAGGCCTGGGTCAAGGCCAAAATCGGCGTCTATTTCTTCAACAGCGTCTATCTGTCGCTTGCGTCCGCCCTGGCCGCCGCCCTGCTGGCCGCCGCCACGGCGTTCGCCATCGTCCGGATGCGGTTTCCCCGCGTCGGCCGGGGGATCTACCAGACGGTGCTGATCGGCATGTTCATTCCGGGAAACGTGCTCTTCATCGCGCAGTATATTCTGGTCATGAACCTCGGCGTGCTGAACACGCACTGGGCCCTGTTTCTCCCCTACACGGCGGGCGCGCTGCCGCTCGGCGTGCTGCTGCTGGCGGCGTTCATGAAGTCGCTGCCCGGCGAATTGGAAGAAGCGGCGATCATGGACGGATTGAGTTCCGCCGGACTGTTTGTCAAAATAGTTTTACCGCTTACATTGCCGGCGTTGGTCACCGTTTTCATCGTCAATTTCCTGGGCGCGTGGAACGAGTATTTGCTCGCGAACTTTTTCATCAGCAAGGACGCGCTGCGTACGCTGCCGACCGGGATGGTCGGCTTCCGCGACGCGTTCCGGACGAATTACGCGCTCATCTGCACCGGCATCGTGTACAGCGTGGCGCCGGTGCTCCTGCTGTACGCCTTTTTGCAGAAGCAGATCATCGAAGGGATGACCGTCGGCAGCGTCAAGGGGTAAACGGTCCGAAGGGGTACGGGTGCGATGTCGCTGAGGTCCAAGCTGTTCGGCGCGTTCCTGGTCCTTATCCTCGTGCCGCTGGCCGTGCTGGCCGCCGTGTTCCTGAAGCTGGTGACCGGACTCATCGAGGAGAAGCACTCCCGCCAGACGGAACTCACGCTGCGCGCGCTGAGCCAGTCGGTCGGCTTCATTTTCAGGGAAATGAACCAGGTGACCGACAGCACGATCGCCAGCAACGCCATCCAGGACGTGCTGAACAACGCTTACGACGGGGACGTGGAGGGCATCGACTACCTCAACCTGAACGAGGTGCAGCAGAGGTTCCGGGAACTGCTCGTCTACCATCCTTCGGTCAGCTACGCCCTGATGTACGCGCTTGACGACGGGCGGATCCACCGGATTTTCACGAAAGAGCGGTTTCAGGCCATGCCGTTTGACCGGTTCGTCGGAACGGAACTTTACCGGCGCGTGCTGGACCGGGGCGGCCTGCCGCTGTGGGTGGGGCCCTACGAGTATCCGGAACTGACCGGCGCGGAGCCCGTGTTCACGCAGATCCGCGTCGTGAAAGACATCAACACGCTGCGCGACAAGGGCGTGCTGCTGGTGCAGATCAAAAATTCGGGGCTGGAGTCGGTGTTCCGGTATTTCCGTTACCGGCAGGACCAGATCGCCACCCGGTTTTTCATCGTGAACGGAAACGGACTGGTGCTGTACGACAGCGGCGGCGCGTTGAACGGCAGCCGGTTGGACGAACTCGCGGAGCGGCCGCTCGCGTTCGACGCCGCGTACCGGAGCGTGCGCAGCCGGTTTGACGGGGAGGACAGCGTCATTTCCAGCATCGGGCTGGACATCGAAGACTGGCGCCTGGTGTCCGTCACGTCCTGGCATGCCCTGTCCAGCGAAGTGCTGCTGTATTTCCGCTGGGTGGGGGGCGTCCTGATGCTGTGCCTCGTGTCGGCGCTGGCGTTCATCTGGTTCTTCGCCAACCGGATCGCGCGGGCGATCGTGGAAACCGTGCGCGTGATGGGACGGGTGGAACGGGGCGATCTGACCGCCCGGCTGCCGCTCGCGGGCAACGACGAGACGTCGCTCCTGGCCCGGGGGTTCAACCGGCTGGTCAGCCGGCTCGAGGAACTGCTCGAGGAAGTGAAACGGCAGCAGGAGCGCAAGACGCGCGCCGAGCTGCAGGCGTTGCAGGCGCAGATCAAACCGCATTTCCTGTTCAACGCGCTGGAGTCGATCAACGCGCTGGCCGTGCAGAACGAGGGACAGAAGGTCAGCCGGATGGTGACGCGGCTCGGCAGCATGCTGCGCATCAGCATCCTGCAGCGGGAAGAAATCACGGTGGCGCAGGAACTGGACCACCTGCTCAGCTATCTGGAAATTCAAAAATACCGCTTCGACGACCTGTTCCAGTTCGAGATCGACGTGCCGCCCGAACTCATGAACCGCCTCATGCCCAAGCTGACGCTGCAGCCGCTGGTGGAGAACTGCATCCAGCACGGCTTCGAGGGCATCGGGTACATGGGCCTGATCCGCGTGACCGCGCGCGAAGAAGGGGAGCGAATCGCGTTTTATGTCGAAGACAACGGCATCGGCATCCCTCCGGAGCGGCTGGCGGCGATCGAAGCCGGCCCGGACGATGCCGCCGGGACCGGCGACGCGCCGGAGACGGGCGAGCGGCGCGGGCTCGGCGTCCGCAACGTGGCGGACCGCATCCGGATTCGCTACGGCGACCGCTACGGCCTGTTCATCTGCAGCGCGCCCGGGCAGGGGACCGTGATCAAGATCGCCGTTCCGAACACGGCGGGAGGTGTGGACCGTGAAGCTGAAGGCCCTGCTCGTTGACGACGAAAAGCCGATTTTGCAAAACCTGCATGCGGTGCTGCCCTGGGCGGACCTGGACATCGAGGTCGTCGGGCTGGCGCGCAACGGCGTGCAGGCGCTCGACCTGGCGCGGGAGCATCGCCCGGACCTGATTTTGTGCGACATCCGCATGCCGGTCATGGACGGGATCGAGTTTTTGCGGCGGCTGCGCGAGACGGACGGGGAAGCGGAAGTGGTCATGCTGACGGGGTACCAGGATTTCAACTACGCCCGTTCGGTCATTCCCTACGGCGTGCGCGACTACGTGCTGAAGCCGATCCGGTACGACGAGCTGACCGCGCTCATCGAACGGCTGTCCCGGGCCATCCGCGACCGGAGGCGGGCCCGGGACAGCGAGCAATCGCGCCTCGATCAGGCGATGTATCTGGCCTATGAAAAAATGCTGCACGACCTCCTGACGGACAACGCTCCCGTGCCGCCGCAGCGCTGGATTGACGGCGAGGAACCGGAGCGGTGGCGTTTCGTCATGATGCTGGCCGACATCGACGGCTATGCGCAGCGGTGCCGCGGCGTGCCGGAACGCGAACGCAAGATGTGGCTGGTTGCGGCGCGCGACGCGATGCGGGACGCGCTGGCGGCGGAAGGGCTGCGGCACGCCGTCCTGCCGATGCGCGAAGGCGAGTGGTGCGTGCTGGTCGAGCTGGCGGGCGGATCGGGCGCCGGAGACGGGGCCGCCGCGCCCTCCGCCCGGCGCGAGGACGATCCGCGCGCCCGCGCCGGGCGATGGGCGGCGCTCTTGCAGGAAGCGGTTGAGATCCATGTGGGCTTTCCCCTGACCGTCGGCATCCATCCGGCGGAAATCACGATCCACGACCTGTCCCGGGTGCTCCGGTCGCTGCAGCGGGCGGTGCATCTGGCCGCGGACCGGGACCGTTCGGTGCTGTGGCATGACGGGACGGCAGGCGAAGAGGCGAGCCGGGAAGGGCTGTGGGAGCCGGTCGGCCGGCTGATCGCCGCGCTGAAGCGGGTGGATCGCGGCGGCGTCGAAGAAGCGCTGCGCCTGCTGACGGCGCGCCTGCAGGCGGAATCGGCGCGGTCACTGGCCAGGGCCGAAAAGGCGGCCCATTTCATCGCGCTGTATCTGCTGCGCGAAATGCGGGCGCTGGGCGCGCTGACCGCTGAGCAGGAAGACGAAATCTGGCGCCTCGTGGAGCTGGCCGACCGGATGAGCGACATGCTTGCCGCCGTGCGGCGGATCACGGAACTGAGCCTGGAAACGACGGAACGCCAGAAAACCGGCGACCGGCTGATGCACATCGCGAAGGATTACATCGACCGGAATTTGTCCCGGGATCTGGGCGTCGACGAAGTGGCCGGGCACCTCGGCATCAGCGCCAGCTATTTCAGCCTGCTGTTCAAGCAGCATTTCGGCGTCACGTTCCTCGAATACGTGACGGCGGAACGGGTGGAGCTGGCCAAGTCCCTCCTGCTGCTCACGGACAGGAGCATCTCGGACATCGGCCGGTCGGTCGGATACGCCGAGCGGAGGTATTTCAACAAGGTGTTCCACAAGGTGACCGGCGAACTGCCGTCGGCCTACCGGGAACGGATGAAATCGAAGAGGGAGAACGGACCGAATTGAGCGGAACGGAAACGCGGCGGGCAACCGGAAACGGGAGCGGGGCGGATTTGGCCGGCTGGAGCCTGCGGGACAAGATCGGGCAGATGGTGATGGCCGGTTTCGACGGCAGGGAGCCGACGGAAGCCGTCCGCGCGCTGATCCGCGACCGCAAGCTCGGCGGGGTGATCTATTTCCGCCGGAACGCGGGAACCGCCGAAGAAGTCGCCCGCCTGTCGGCCGCGCTGCGGGAACTGGCCGCGGAAGCGACGAAAGCGCCGCTGTGGATCGCCGTCGATCAGGAAGGCGGCATGGTGGCGCGCCTGGACCGGGGGGTGACGGTCATGCCGGGCCAGATGGCGCTCGGCGCGGCGCGGTCGGCGAAGTGGGCGCGGAAGGCGGCGCGCGCTTCCGGCGCGCAGCTTGCGCGGCTGGGCATCAACCTGAACTTTGCGCCCAGCCTTGATGTCAACAACAATCCGGCCAACCCGGTGATCGGCGTGCGTTCGTTCGGCGAACGTCCGGAGCTGGCGGCCGAACTCGGCGTCGCGGCCATCCGCGGGTACCGGGAGGCGGGAGTGGTCGCCTGCGCCAAGCATTTTCCGGGCCACGGGGACACCGTGGCCGATTCCCACCGGGAGCTTCCGGCGGTGCCGCATGACCGGAAACGGCTGGAAGCGGTGGAACTCCTGCCTTTTCGCCTGGCCGTCGCCGCCGGCGCGGAAGCGATCATGACCGCGCACGTTCGGTTTCCGGCGCTGGAGCCGGACGGCCTTCCGGCGACGCTGTCGCCGCGCATCCTGCGCGGCCTGCTGCGGGAGGAATGGGGGTTTGACGGCGTGGTGTTCACGGACTGCCTGGAAATGAAGGCGATCTCCGGCACGGTGGGGGTTGCCCGGGGCGCGGTGATGGCGGTGAAGGCCGGCGCGGACGTCGTGCTGGTCAGCCATACGCCTAAACTGCAGAAAGCCGCTCTGGACGCGCTGTACGATGCGGTGGTCGACGGGGAAATTCCGGAGGAGCGGATCGACGAGTCGGTGCGGCGGATCGTGGCGCTGAAGACGGCGTACGCGACGGATCCGGCCGGCCGGGGCGATGTCATGTCCGGGCGGGAAATTTCCGGCCTTGCGGATGACGCGGCTGCTCTGGCCCGTGAGATATGCCGGCACGCCGTGACGCTGGTGCGGAACGAACACGGCGCGCTGCCGCTGCGGCGGGACCTGCCGACGATCGTCGTCTGGCCCGAGGTGCGGCAGGGAACGGAAGTGGACGAAGCCGTGGTCCGGGAACTGACGCTGGGCCGGGCGCTCGCGCCGCATCTCGGCGAAGTGAAGGAATGGATGATCGGCACGGTTCCCGACGAAGCCGAAATTCGGCACACCTTGGCGGAAATCGATAAGGCCCTGAAGGAGATTCGCGGGCGCCATCCAAGCGCGGAGTCTGGAGACGGCCGGGCGTGCCTGCAGGTGGTGGTCGGGACGTACAATGCCTCCTTTGCTCCGGGACAAGCCGAGCTGGTGCGCCGTCTGCTGGACCTCGAAGGGGTGAAGGTGACGGTGGCTGCGCTTCGCGATCCGTACGATTTGCTCGCGTTCCCGGACGTGCACGCCTTCGTCGCCTGTTACGAGAACACCCCCCGCATGATGGAGACGGCGGCCGAAGTGCTGGCCGGGAAGGAGCGGGCCCGCGGCCGGCTGCCGGTCACCCTGTCCGAACGGTATCCTTTCGGATACGGCATGACGGGGATTCCGGAAGAAGCGGACCGCGTTTCGGACAAGTCGGCGGGACGGTGAAACGCCATGAAAGGATTGTGGATTCGCAACGCCAACGTCTATTTGCCCGACCGGGTGCTGGCCGGAGGTTCGGTGTACGTCTCCGGCGGGCGGATCGCGCGCATTTGCGGGCCGGAAGACGGAGCGCCGGAGACGGCGGACGACGACGTGTGGGACGCCGGCGGGCTTCACCTTGTGCCCGGCTTCGTCGATCTCCATGTGCACGGCGGCGGAGGAGCCGACGTGATGGACGCGGCGGAAGACGAGGGGGCCATTGGCCAAATCGCGCGGTTTCATGCGGCGCACGGGACGACATCCTGGCTCGCCACCACGATGACGGCGCCGCGGCGCGAGCTCGCCCGCGCGGTGGAAGGCGCCGCGCGCGCGATGGAACGGGGCGCCGCGGACGGCGGCGCGGAAATGCTCGGCCTGCATCTGGAAGGTCCTTTTCTGAACCCGCGGCGTTGCGGCGCGCAGAATCCGGCGGCCATCCGGCCTTTTGACCGGGTCGAAATGGAAGAGTTGCTGGAGCGCGGCCGCGGCGCGGTGCGCCTGGTGACGCTGGCGCCGGAATGCGGCGATGCGCTGCGCGGCATCGGCGCGCTGCGCGGGCGCGGCGTCACGGTGTCCATTGGCCATTCCGAAGCCGACGCGGCCACGGTGCGGAGGGCGATCGAGGCGGGGGCGTCGCACGTCACCCATCTGTTCAACGCCATGAATCCGTTGCACCACCGCGAGCCGGGCATCGTCGGCACCGCGCTGATCCGCGACGAACTGACGGTGGAGCTGATCTGCGACGGGTTCCATGTGCATCCGGACTTGGTCAGACTCGTGTTCTCGGTCAAACGACGCGACCGGATCGCGTTGGTCACGGACGCCATTGCGGCGGCCGGCATGCCGGACGGGGACGGCTACTGGCTGGGCGGCCTGCCCGTAATCGTGAAGGAAGGAAAAGCGGTGCTGCGGGACGGCGGAAACCTGGCCGGCAGCTGCCTGACGATGGACGAGGCGCTGAAACGGACGATCGCCTTCACCGGCCTGACGCTGGCCGAGGTGCTTCCGGCCCTTACCCTCAATCCCGCCAGGCAAATCGGCGCGGACGACCGCAAGGGATCGATCGAGGTCGGCAAGGACGCCGATCTGGTCGTTCTCGGACCGGATTTGTCCGTGGTCCGAACGTTTGTCGGGGGAGTGCCGGTCCATGGCTGATGGAGCGGAAGCCGTGTACATCGGCATCGACGTCGGCGGGACGAACACGGCGGCGGGCGCGGCGGACGCGGAAGGCCGCCTGATCGCGACCGTAAGGCGGCGGACGGAAACTTCCGGCGGCGACGCGCTGGTGCGGCAGCTGGCGGAGATGGTGCGGGAGCTGCTGGCGGTCCGTCTGCCGGAGGCGGGCTTTCCGCAGGCGGCGGACAGGGGCGCGCTTCGTGCGGTCGGCGTCGGCATCCCCGGGTTTCTGGACACCCGGCGGGGCTTGGTCCGCCACGCGGCGAATCTCCGCCTGCGGGACTTTCCGCTCGCCGACCGGCTGGGCGGGCGGCTTGGCGTTCCCGTCGTCCTGGACAACGACGTGCGGATGTACGCCTACGGAGAAGCGACAGCCGGCGCGGCGGCGGGATGCGGCACGGCGCTGGTCGTCGCCGTGGGCACCGGCCTGGCGTGCGCCGTCGTGCATCGCGGCCGCGTGTGGTGGGGCGGCGGCCTGGCCGGCGAAATCGGCCATGTCCGGGTGGAAGGAAATCGATATGCGTGCGGCTGCGGGAGGACAGGCTGTCTGGAGACGCTGGCGTCGGCGGGCGGGATCGTGCGGCAGGCGCAGGCGCTGATGCGGCGGAAACGCAGCGTGCTCGCCGAATGGTTTCCCAAACGGCCGACACCGGAGAAGACGGGATGGGAGCGGCCCATGACGGCGGCGGACGTGGCCCGGGCGGCGGACCTGGGAGACGCGGTGGCCGCAGGGGTGTTCGAACGCGCCGGACGGGCGCTGGGGAGCGCGCTGGCCGTCGCCGTCGCGCTGCTGGACCCGGACGCGATCGTGATCGGGGGCGGCGTGTCGAAGGCCGGCGAACGGCTGCTGGCTCCGGTGCGGCAGGCGCTCAAGGAGCGGCTGCATCCGCTGCAGGCCGCGAAGGTGAACGTGACCACCGCCCGATGGCCGGACGACGCGGGCGTCATCGGCAGCGCCCTCGCAGCCAGGGCAAGGGGGGAACATCCGGCTTGAAGATCCACGTTTTCGCAAACGAGGAAGAACTGCACGAAGCGGCGGCGCAAACGATCGTCCGGCTGCTGAGGCGGAAGCCGGACGCGGTGCTCGGCCTCGCCACCGGCGGGACGCCGGTCGGCATCTACGCGAAGCTGGCGGCGGCGTTCCGGAGGGGCGAGGTCAGTTTCGCGCGCGCCACGACGTTCAATCTCGACGAATACGTCGGCTTGCCGCCGGACCATCCGGAATCGTACCGCAGCTACATGGAACGGCACCTGTTTCGCCACATCGACCTTCCGCAAGAACGCGCGCACATCCCGGACGGCAACGCGGCGGACCTGGAACGCGAATGCGAACGGTATGAACGCCTGTTGCAGGAGGCCGGACGGATCGATCTCATGCTGCTCGGCCTTGGCCACAACGGGCACATCGGTTTCAACGAACCGGGACGCCAGTTGCACAGCCGAACGCACGTGGCCGTCCTGCATCCGAAGACGCGGGAGGCCAACGCCCGTTTTTTCCGCTCGCCGGAAGAGGTGCCGGCCCGGGCCGTCACCATGGGGTTGGGCGGCATTTTCAAGGCCGTGACCATCCTGCTGGTCGTCAAGGGGGCCGACAAGGCGGACATCGTCCACCGTGCGCTGACCGGTCCGCTCACGACGGAGTGTCCGGCTTCCCTCTTGCAGCTGCATCCCGATCTGGTGGTGATGCTGGACGAAGGAGCGGCGGCGCGTTTCGGGCGGCCGGCGCCGGGTGAAGCGCAGCCGGTGAACGGTCTCCGGTAGACCGCCTCCGAGGCGTGTCCAGGGTGTCCGGACGTCGGCGCTTGGATATCCGGCCCATTTCGCGAAAAGCGTCCCATTGGGATGCAAAAATGAGTTCGTACGGAACCGGTTATGCCGATCGTTTGACGCTTTGCCTTTCGGCGGCAAAGCGCTTTTTGTTTTTGGCAGTCCCGTGAAAAGGGCGCGTTTGTCCGGGAGTTTTTTTGGCGGGATTATTGACCGGAGCCCGTCAGGTATGATAGTTTGTTGATACAAAATATAATTCATATAGGAATAATCAGAATTAAAGAAAACAGGCCTTTCAACCGGCACAGACGAGGTGGAGAGGATTGCTTCTTCCGAACAACGGTCCGTTCACGCAGGAACAGGCGAATTGGCTGAACTTGCTGTTGCCCACGCTGACGGAAGCGCAGCGGATATGGCTGAGCGGATATCTGGCCGGAGCGGGCGCGGTGCAGGGGGTGCCGCTGCCGGCGGTGGCGGCTTTGGCGGGCGGCGCGCCATGGCCCCACCCGCCGGTGACGGGCGCCGGGGAAGCCGCCTCGGCGGTGACCGGCCCGGCTTCGGCGACGGCCATGCCGTCACCGGCGGGAGCTTCGGACGCGGCGGAAGTTCCGGCCGTTGCGAAAGGCGCCGCTTCCGGCGCGGCGCCGCGGGAAGCGACGGTGCTCTTCGGCTCCCAGTCCGGCAACAGCCAGAAGCTGGCCAAGCAATTGGCCGCGAAGCTTGAAGAGCGGGGGTACAAGGTCGCGCTGTCCGCGATGAACGCCTTCAAGACGAACGAACTGAAAAACGTCCGGAACCTGTTCATTGTGGTCAGCACCCACGGCGAAGGCGATCCGCCGGACAACGCCAGATCGTTCTACGATTTTCTGCACGGCAAACGGGCGCCCAGGCTGGACGGGGTGCGTTTTTCCGTGCTGGCCCTCGGAGACAGCTCCTATGAGTTTTTCTGCAAAACGGGCAAGGACTTCGATGAGCGGCTGGAGGAATTGGGCGGCGTTCGGCTGGCCCCCCGCGTTGACTGCGACGTCGATTTCGAACAGCCGGCGGCGGCGTGGATGGAGTCGGCTCTCAAGGCGCTGGAGGAGGCGGCGGCCGGAGAAGCGCCCGCGGGCGAGGAGCAAGAGGCACGGCGGCCGGCAAACGGCGCCGCGCCGGCGGCCGCGTCGCTGGCGGTGAACGGTGCCGCCGCATCGGCGGCCTCGCTGCAAGCGGCATACAGTGCCGCCGCGTCGTCGGCCATTCCCCAGCCGGCAGGCGCTGCGCAGCAAGCGGTCCAGGGTTTCGCTCCGTCCGCCGCTCCTGTTCCGGCGCCGGCGCTGGCGGGCACAGCCCCTGCCTTGGGCTTCGTGCCGGTATTTTCCGTATGGGGACCGGCCCCCGGTTATGCCGTTATCCCGGGCTGGGGAGCATATCCCGGCTGGGCGGCATACCCGGCGGCGTTTCCCGGCGCGGCGCCGGGTATGGTTCCGGGGATCGGCCCGGCCAACGGCGCCGCTTCAGCCGGACCGGCTGCGGTCGTCTCTCCGTTCGCGGCGGCGGCAGCGGGCATCGCCGCGCCCGCCGCGCCGGCGGCAACCCCTGCAGCGTCTGCGGAACCGGCCTGGTCGAGGTCCAATCCTTTCCACGCCGAAGTGATCGAGAACCTGAATCTGAACGGCCGCGGTTCGGACCGCGAAACCCGTCACGTGGAACTGTCGCTGGCCGGTTCCGGCCTCCAGTATGAACCGGGCGACTGCCTGGCCGTCATTCCCGGGAACCGTCCGGAGCTCGTGGACGAATTGATCCGGGAAGCGGGGTGGCGGGCGGAAGAACCGGTGCCGGCGGACGAAAACGGCGCGGAGGTCCCGCTCAGGGATGCCCTTTTGAAACAATTTGAAATCACCGTGCTCACCCGGCCGCTGTTGGAAAAAGTGGCGGAGGCCTTCGGGGCCGTCGGCGTGCGGGAACTGCTGGCGCCCGGGAAGGAGCGGGAACTTAAGGAATACCTGCAGGGACGGGACCTGCTCGATCTCATCCGGGACCACGGGCTGAAGGGCGTGCCGGCTGGGGAATTGGTCAAGCTGTTGCGCAAGATTCCCGCCCGCAAATATTCCATCGCCAGCAGCCTGAAGGCTTACCCGGACGAGGCGCACCTGACCGTGCGGGTGGTGCGGTACCACGCCCACGGCCGCGACCGGTACGGCGTCTGCTCCACTTACCTGGCCGAGCGGGCGCAGCCGGGCGATACGGTGCCGGTGTACGTGCACCACAATCCCAACTTCAAGCTGCCCGCCGATCCCGACGCGCCGATCGTCATGATCGGGCCGGGGACGGGCGTGGCGCCGTTCCGCGCGTTCCTGCAGGAGCGGGAGGCGACCGGCGCCGGCGGCAAAACGTGGCTGTTCTACGGCGACCGGCATTTCCGCACGGATTTCCTGTACCAGACGGAGTGGCAGCGCTGGCTCAAGGACGGCGTGCTGACCCGGATGGACGTGGCCTTTTCCCGCGATACCGAACGGAAGGTGTACGTGCAGCACCGCATGCTGGAGCAAAGCCGGGAGCTTTTCCGCTGGCTGGAAAACGGAGCGTACGTGTATGTGTGCGGCGACGAGAAAAACATGGCGCCCGACGTGCACGCCGCGCTGCTTGCCGTGCTGCAGAAGGAAGGCGGCCTGAGCGAGGAAGCGGCCCGGGAGCGGCTGGACGAGCTGCAGCGGCAGAACCGGTATCAGCGCGACGTGTACTGACAACGGGATGCAAAGGGGAGACCTTGGAATGGCACAGGACCGGCTTTCCGCGTCGCGGAACCTTCCGCCTAGCGACGTGGAAAAAATCAAGCTGGAAAGCAACTACCTGCGGGGGACGATCCCGGAAAGCCTGGAAGACCGGATCACCGGCGCGGTGTCCGCGATGGACGACCGGCTGCTGAAGTTTCACGGCACGTACCAGCAGGACGACCGGGATTTGCGGCTGGAACGGGAAAAGCAGAAGCTTGAACCCGCCTACCAGTTCATGGTGCGCGTGCGGGCGCCCGGCGGCATCGTCACGCCGCAGCAATACCTTGTGCTGGACGACCTGGCGCAGCGCTACGCGGGCGGCACCCTGCGCCTGACCACCCGGCAGTCGTTCCAGTTCCACGGCGTCCTGAAATGGAACCTGAAGCGGACGATCCGCGAGGTGAACGAGGCGCTGCTCACCACGCTGGCCGCGTGCGGCGACGTGAACCGCAACGTCATGTGCAACCCGAACCCGTACCAGTCGGAAGTGCACGGCGAGGTCTACGAGTGGGCGAAGCGGCTTAGCGAACATCTGATGCCGCGCACGAAGGCCTACTATGAGATTTGGCTGGACGGGGACAAGGCGGTGGACAGCCGGGACGCGGACAGCGTGAAAAATCCGCGCCTCCCGCGGAATCCCGGCGTATCCGAAAGCCTGGAGCGCAAGGGAAGCGGCTACAGCGAGGACGAAACGGAGCCGATCTACGGCCCGGCGTACCTTCCGCGCAAGTTCAAGATCGGCATCGCCGTACCGCCTTCGAACGACGTGGACGTTTTTTCGCAGGATCTCGGATTCATCGCCATCGTGGAAAACGGAAAGCTCGCGGGCTTCAACGTGGCCGTCGGCGGCGGCATGGGGATGACCTACGGCGATCCGCTCACGTATCCGCAGCTGGCGCGGGTGATCGGGTTCCATCGTCCGGAACGGATCATTGAAGTGGCGGAAAAAGTCGTCACGATCCAGCGGGACTACGGCAACCGCGCCATCCGCAAGTACGCCCGCCTCAAATACACCATCGACGACCGGAGCGTCGAATGGTTCCGGGACGAGCTGAACCGGCGCCTGGGATGGGAGCTGGAAGAGCCCCGGCCGTTCAAATTCGAGCACAACGGCGACCGCTACGGATGGGTGAAGGGCAGCAACGGCAAGTGGCACCTGACACTGTTCATCCAGAACGGGCGGATCCGGGACTGGGACGACTATCCGCTCATGACGGGCCTGCGCGAGATCGCGAAGGTCCACACCGGGGATTTTCGCCTGACGCCGAACCAGAACCTCATCATCGGAAATGTGTCGCCGCGCAACAAGCGCAAGATCGAGGCACTGGTGGAGAAATACGGCTTGACCGACGGCCGGCAGCACTCCGCGCTGCGGCGCAACTCCATCGCCTGCGTGGCCCTGCCCACGTGCGGCCTGGCGATGGCGGACGCGGAGCGGTATTTGCCGGTGCTGCTGGACAAATTGGAAGTGCTGCTCGACGAGGTCGGCCTGCGCGAAGAGGAAATCGTCATCCGCATGAGCGGCTGCCCCAACGGCTGCGCACGGCCGGCGCTGGCGGAGATCGCCTTCACCGGCAAGGCGCCGGGCAAGTACAACCTGTACCTGGGCGGCAGCTTCACGGGCGACCGGCTGAACGTCCTGTACCGGGAAAACATCGGCGAAGCCGAAATCCTGGAGACGCTGGCGCCGATCTTCCGCCATTACGCGGCGGAGCGCCTGCCGGGCGAGCGCTTCGGCGACTTCGTCATCCGCGCCGGCTACGTACGGGAGATCCGCGACGGCCGCGAGCTGCACGCCGCCGGACAGGAGGCGCTCGCCGCCTCCGCCGGAAGCCGGTAAGGACATGTTGCGGGTCGTGCCGGCGAAACGGTGAAGGTCGAATCGAAAGGAAAATCCGGACAAACAAAGGTCCGGGTCAGACGGAAAACACACTCCCGCGCGCGATCCATCGCCACGATCGCCGTGGGAGTTTTGCATGCGACAGGATGGACGCGCAGACGTCCGGATAGGCGTCATGCCCGGCTGTCATCCGGGTTCCACCGGATAACGGAGAAGGCGGAAAAACGGAAAACAGACTCTTTATGTCATCCGGGGGATTCGATAAACTGGAAAAAGAATGGAAAGTGCGCCGTTTACGCTTTCGGTGCGGGCCGGGCCTTTGCCTTCGCTTGCGGTCAGACCTTTGCTTGCCGGAGAAGCGGAAAAGGCGGAAGCCGGCGGTTTCGAAAGAGGTTTGGGGCTGACCAACAAGGAGGCGCATGATGCGAAAAACCACAACATCCTTGCATTCACCCATCCGAATGACCAGACGATATTTTTTTACAATATTTCAAATAACGAAACCGCCAAGATGCAAGCGGATCCTTCAAGCAGAGTCACATTTCATTTTCGTGTGTCGCCCGATGACAATCAGATCCTGGGAACGATGTTCACGGACCGAAGGGATCCAAATTCCCGGGTTCTGTTTGTGTACGATGTTGAAACTTCCGAAGTCAGGCACATCAAGATACCCGGCAAACGGCCCGATTTGGCCGAGATTCGCGGATGGGTGGACCATGAGGAATTTATTGTGATCCTGCGTTCTGATGATGGCGATTCACAAGCAGTACGGATAAATTCAATGACCGGGGAGATAACCGGCCACATTCCGCAGGTTTATACGCCCCCATGAGGTTCGATTTTCTCGTCTCCATTTCTTCCACCCCGTTGGCGGGCGAAGCTGCGGACTTCCGTCCGGTTGGGGAGTTGCGGGTTCCCGGCCGGTGAGCAAGCCGCGCATTCCAAAAAAACCCGGATCACAGCCGTCGATGCTCCCGCGCGATCCGCACGGGGGACGGCCGGTCCGGGTTTTGGGTCACGCGGCGGCAAGCCGCCTCAGTGTCCGCTCGTCAGCTCCGTCCAGTAGCGGTCGTATTCCTGCAGCATGTCGCCGACATCCACAAGCCACTCCGTCCGGGCCAGGTCCTCGTCGCTGGTGAAAATCGTCTTGTTGGACAGGTACTCCTCGCTGTGGTAGGGGCGGGATTTTTCGTTCGGGTTGCCGTAGCCGATGGATTCGAAATTTTTCGCGCTCACTTCCGGATCGAACAGGTAGTTGATGAACTTCTCGGCGAGCTCCTTGTTCTTGGCGCCTTTCGGAATGGCGATGGTGTCCGCCCAGATGGTGGCGCCTTCCTTCGGCACGACGAACTCCATGTCGGGATTTTCCGCCTGCACGAACGCCGCGTCGCCCGACCACAGGGTGCCGATCCACACTTCTTCCGCGATGAATTTTTGCTTGATGTTGTCCGTGTCGAAGGCCAGCACGTTCGGCACCAGCGCCTTGAGATCGTCCACGGCCTTCCGCAGTTCGTCCGGGTTCTGCGTGCTGTTGGAGAAGCCGTTTTTGATCAGCGCCATGCCGATCACCTCCCGCGAATCGTCCAGCAGCACGACCTTGCCCTTGTAGGCCGGGTTCCACAGGTCTTCCCAGCTGTCGATTTCGTCCGTGACGTACTTTTTGTTGTACGCGATGCCCGTCACGCCCCACGTGTAGACGATGGAATACTCGCCGGTCGGGTCGAAGGGCGGCGCGGAGAACGTCGGCACGATGTTGGCCGCGTTCGGGATGTTGGCCTTGTTCAGCTTCTCCAGGAGGCCGAGCTGGATCATCGTGCCGACCATGTAGTCGGACGGCTGGATGATGTCGTACTGGCTGTCGCCGGCCTGCAGTTTCGCCAGCAGCTCTTCGTTGCTGGAATAGGTGTTGTAGTTGATTTTGGCGTCAAACTGTTTTTCGAACTCCTCAAGCACCTCTTCGTCAAAATTGTCGGTCCAGCTGAACACGTTCAGCGTCTGTTTGGACCCTCCGCCGCATCCGGCAATAAGCAGCGCAAGCGCCATCATCAGGACGGCCGCCGAAAGCGGCCTCGCAAACCGCCGTTTGTCCAATGGATCATCAGGTCTCCTTTCGTTTTGGCTGAACGGCCCGGGACGGCGTTTCGCCGCGCCGGCGCGCCAGTTCCGCGCCCGCAAGAAGCAGGATCGTGACGGCGACCATGAGCGCGGACAAGGCGTTCACTTCCGGCGAGACGCCGCGCTTGACCAGGCCGTAGATGTACAGAGGCAGGGTGGTGGATTCCGGTCCGGCGACGAAAAACGTGATGACGAAATCGTCCAGCGACATCGTGAACGAAAGCAGCATCGCCGAGACGATCGCCGGCACCAGGAGGGGGAGCGTCACGCGGAAAAACGCCTGCCGCGGCGTCGCCCCGAGATCATAGGCCGCTTCTTCCAGTTCCCGTCCGATGCCGGACAGCCGGGCGAGCACGAACAGCACGACCACCGGGACGCAGAAGGTGACATGGGCGGCGATGACCGTCCACTTGCCGAGCGGGATCGAAAGCCGGGAAAACAGGATGAGCAGCGCAAGGCCCATGAAAATGTCCGGCATCAGCTGCGGCAGGTAAAACAGCCCGCTCCACAAAGCCCGCCGCCGGAGCCGGTGCAGCCAGACCGCGGCCGGCACGCCGAGCAGGGCGGCGATCACGGTGGACATCCCCGCGATGTACAGGCTGTTGCCGAGGGCTTCCAGCACGCGTTCGTTGCCGAACAGCGACACGTACCATTTCCAGGTGAAGCCCGACCAGGCCGCGTTGATGCGGGAATCGTTGAACGAATAGGCGATGAGCACCACGAGCGGCGCGTGGAGCACGGCCAGCATGGCGGCGGAGTACGCGGCGACGGCCCGGCGGTACACGTTGCGGCTGGTCACACCGCGGTTTGCGCGCTCCATCCGGCCTGCCGGTTCCCGGCCCGCACCGCCAAGATCCGTTTCGTTGCGCCCCATGTCATATCGGCTCCTTTCCGCCGGCCGTGCGGAAGGCCCGGTACATCAAGGCGATCATCGCCAGCGACGCGAGGGTCAGGACCACGGACATCGCCGAGCCGAACGGCCAGTTCCGCGCCGAGAGGAACTGGTTCTGGATGACGTTGCCGATCAGGGCCGATTGCGCGCCGCCCATGACCTCCGGCACGACGAATATGCCGGCGGAAGAGACGAACACCAGCGTGGCGCCCGTCAGCACCCCGGGCATCGTGAGCGGCAGCGTCACATGCCGGAAGGCGCGCAGCGGCGTCGCCCCGAGGTCGTAGGCCGCTTCCAGCTTGCGCCGGTCCAGCCGCTCCAGCGAGATGTACACGGGAAGCACCATGAAAGGCAAAAGGCCGTACACCATGCCGAGCAGGACGGCGCCGTCGTTGTACAGAAGCGGCAGCGGCTGCGAGATCAGGCCCAGCTTCATGAGCGCCGTGTTCACCACGCCCTGCGCGCGCAGGAGAATAACCCAGGCGTACGACCGGATCAGAAAGTTGATCATGAACGGCAGGATGACAAGAAAAAGCCACACCCGCTGCCGGCGCCGGCTTTGCCGGGAAATGTGGTAGGCGAGAGGATAGCCCAGCACCAGGCACAGCAGGGTGACGGCCGCCGCCACGATCAGCGAATCCAGCAGGATGCCCATGTACAAGGGGTCGGCCAGCCGCCGGTAGTGTTCCAGGGTGTATTCCGGCAGGATTTCCCCGAGGGTGCCGCGTTTCCGAAAAGAAAGAAGCACGACGAGAACCGTCGGCACCACGAAAAAAACGATCATCCACGCCAGCGGGAAAAACGCGAGTATGCCGCCCCTTCTCAGCAACTAAGCGTCACCTCATGCTCCGGCGCCCAGCGGATGGCGACGCGCTCGCCTTTCCGCAGGGGCGGAAGCGAGCCGGCGGTGTCGCAGGAGATGACGATGCGGCGGTCGCGGCCGGACGGATAGACCGACTCCGAATCGTCGAACCAGGGAAGAACGCCGGAGACGAGCGGCTCGTCAGCGTCCACGCGGACGAACGTTTTGCGCAGGCCGCCCACAAACACGATGTCCTGCACCGTGCCGAAGGCGCCGCCCGCCGTGGCAGCAGCGGCCGCCGTCACGCCCGGCTCCCCGCCGTACGATGCCGCATCGCCCGCGGCCAGGTTGCCGCCGTTCGCACCGGTTGCAACCGCGCCGCCTACAGCAGCGCCGCCTGCGGTCACGCTGCCGGCGTTCACCCCACCGTTTGCGGCCAGGCTCCCCGCAGACGCACCCGCGGCCGCGCCGACGGCCACCGGCTCGCACGCGGCCCGCCGCGCGCGTTCCTCCTCCGCCAGCACGCTCTCCGGCACGACGCGGATGTTTTCCGGCCGGACGGCGACGGTGGTTCCGCCTTTCCGGAACAGGTTGTTTTCCCCGACGAACATCGCCACGAACAGGGTGCGCGGCCTGAGGTAGATTTCCTCCGGCGTGCCCACCTGTTCGATGACGCCCCGGTTCATGACCGCGATGCGGTCGGACATCGCCATCGCTTCTTCCTGGTCGTGGGTGACGTACACGAAGGTGATGCCCAGGTCGCGCTGCAGATTTTTCAGCTCCACCTGGAGCTTCCGCCGCAGCTGGTAGTCCAGCGCGCTGAGCGGTTCGTCCAGCAGCAGGACCCGCGGCTTGTTGACGATGGCGCGCGCCACCGCCACCCGCTGCTGCTGCCCGCCGGACAGCTCATGCGGCTTGCGGCGGCGGTATTCGGACAGGTTGGTGTATGCGAGCGCTTCTTCCAGACGGCGGTTCTGCTCCTCGGGGGGCAGCTTTTTCATCCTCATGCCGAAACGGATGTTTTCTTCCACCGTCATGTGGGGAAAAAGCGCGTAATGCTGGAACACCATGTTCATGTCCCTGCGATAGGGCGGAAGATGCGTGATCGGCTTGCCGTCGAGCAGCACCTCGCCCGACGTGGGCGTTTCGAAACCGGCGATGATGCGCAGAAGCGTCGTTTTGCCGCAACCGCTCGGCCCCAGCAGGGTCAGGAACTCTCCCTCTTCGACTTCAAGCGACAAGGGCGAAATGACGACGCGGTCGCCAAACCGCTTTTCCACCGATTCGAGACGGATCATCGTGGTCATCGCCCCCCTTGTCCGGCATCGGAAAATATCAAATTCCAGAATAATATACATGGAAAAAGTCGATTCGTAAACAGGTGATTTTTGCGTTTTTCATGCGGGTTGTCGGGGTGTTCCCGCGCGGGTTCGCGGACGGGTTTTTGAGGCGGTTTGGAGGTTCCGGTCCCGTCACAGAGGAAAAGGGTCCGCGGGCTGCCGCTATATGGTAATATGGGATTTGGCCAGGAAAGATATGAGGGAGGAAACACCATTGCTGATCGGCGCGATCGAAGCGGGAGGAACCAAATTCGTTTGCGGCGTCGGCACCGAAGACGGGCGCATCCTGGAGCGGACGCGCATTCCGACGGGACGGCCGGAGGAGACGGTGGGCCGCGTCCTCGAATTTTTCAGGGACAAGTCCGTCAAAGCCATTGGCATCGGATCCTTCGGGCCCATCGACGTCAATCCGTCCAGTCCGCAATACGGGCACATCACGACGACCCCCAAGCCGGGGTGGTCCGGGTATCCTTTGCTGGCGGCGATCCGCGATGCCCTCGGCGTTCCGGCGGGCTGGGACACGGACGTGAACGCGGCGGCCCTGGGCGAGGCGAAATGGGGCGCGGCCAGGGGGCTTGACAGCTGCGTCTATTTCACCATCGGCACGGGCGTCGGCATCGGCGTGTATGCGGAAAAAAGGCTGCTGCACGGCCTGGTGCATCCGGAGGGCGGCCACATCCCCGTCCGGCGCCATCCGGAGGACGGTTTTGCGGGCGTGTGCCCCTATCACGGCGACTGCCTGGAAGGCATGGCGTCGGGACCGGCCCTGGAAAAGCGCTGGGGGAAACCGGGCGCCGAGCTTCCCACCGGCCATCCTGCGTGGGCCATCGAAGCCCATTACATTGCGCAGGCGGTGATGACGGCGATCCTCATGCTGTCCCCGCACAAAGTCATCCTTGGCGGCGGCGTCATGCACCAGACGCAGCTGTTTCCCGCCGTCCGCGAGGCGGTGAAGCGCGGCCTGAACGGATACGTCCGCGCGCCCGAGATTCTGGAGCGCATCGACGAATACATCGTGCCGCCCGGCCTGGGGGACGACGCGGGATTGTGCGGCGCGCTGGCCTTGGGTCTGGAGGCTTTGGAACGGACAAGCTGATATTTTTTTGAAAATATATTGATACTAATTCTACAAAATTTGATCAAATTCCACATAAAACTTGACAATACTTGAAAACCCGGAAATGATTATGAGAGAAGACGGCCATCATTCGAGGAAGGGAAGTTTGGCCTGGTGGTCAGCGCGAGAAGCGAAGAGATCCTGAAGCTGTTGACCGTCAAGAACCCGATGACGATCGAAGAGCTGGCTTCCCGTCTCTCCGTATCCGAAGTGACCGTCAGGCGGGACCTGGCGGAGCTGGAGGAGGAGGGGCTGGTCATCCGCCAGCGCGGCAGGGTCTCCCTGCCGGGGCTCGGGATCGAGCCGATGTTCGTCCAGCGGCAGAAGAAAAACGCCGAACTGAAAAAGCGCATCGCCAGATACGCCGCCAGCCAGATCGCGGACGGGGAAGTCATCGCCCTGGACGTGGGGACGACGTGCGCCGAGCTGGCCCGGGAGCTGCTCAAGCGGCGCAACATCACGGTGTTCACCGCTTCGTTCCAGGTGGCGTCCATCCTGTCCAGAAGCTCTCTCAGCGTGTACCTGATCGGCGGCTTCCTGCGCAAGACGGAGATGTCGATGGTGGGGCCCATCGCCACCGAGACCATCAACAAATTCAACTTCGACCGCTTTTACCTGGGGCTGTCGGGCATCAGCAAGCAGGAAGGCCCGACGGATTACAATCTGGAGGACGTGGAGGTCAAGAAGGCGTTCATCCGGCGTTCGAAAAGAGTGACGGCCCTCGTGGACAAGACGAAGTTTGGTCATTCCGGGCTGGTGAAGGTGTGCGAGCTGGAGGAGATCCACGAGATCGTCACCAACCGGGAAACGGCGCAGGAATATCCGCTGGAAGACCTGGATTACGGCGGCAAGATCACCCTCGTCTGACCCGGCGCGGATAGAGGCGTTCTCCTCTGAAAGAAGAGGTTGGCGGGAGCGTCCTCCCCCGAAGGAACGGTTCCTTCGGGGGGGCTTATTTTTTTGACAAAAATGGGCATCCTAAACCCCGCCAGAGAAAGAGCGGCATAAAGAACAAGGAGATGGGAGAGACAACTGATGACTTGGCTCAAAGAGGTAATCGGGACGGAAAAGGCGATCATCGCCATGTGCCATTTGCTGCCTCTTCCCGGCGATCCGTATTACGACAAGGAAAAAGGCATGGATTACGTCGTCGAGATGGCAAAACGGGATCTGCTCGCCCTCCAGGAGGGGGGAGTGGACGCCGTCATGTTTTCCAACGAGTTCAGCATGCCCTACCTGACGGACGTCAAGACGGAGACGGTGGCCGCCATGGCGCGGATCATCGGCGAACTGAAGTCCTACATCAAGGTTCCGTTTGGCGTGAACGTCCTGTGGGATGCGAAGAAGTCGCTGGACCTGGCGGTGGCCACCGGTGCCTTGTTTGTTCGGGAGATTTTCACGGGGGTCTATGCCAGCGATTTCGGCCTGTGGAACACGAACGTGGGGGAAACGGTCCGGCACCAGTACCGCATCGGCGCTGAAAACGTGAAGCTGCTGTTCAACATCGTGCCGGAAGCGGCGAAGTATCTGGCCGAGCGCGACCTGGAAAGCATCGTCCGCTCCACCGTGTTCAACAACCGGCCTGACGCCTTGTGCGTATCCGGGCTGACCGCGGGGCAGGAGACCAGCTCCAGCCATTTGAAGATCGTGAAGTCCCTCGCGCCGGATACGGTGGTGCTGGCCAACACGGGCGTGAATCTGAACAACGTCGAAGAGCAGCTGTCCATCGCCGACGGCGCCGTGGTCGGCACGGCGTTCAAGATTGACGGCAAGTTCCGGAATCACGTGGACCCCGCGCGCGTGAAAGCGTTCATGGACAAAGTGAAACGGTTCAGAAGCGGGCTCGCGTGACGCGGCGCACGGATGCGGCGTGTGGATGCGGCGCGTGGATGCGGCGTGTGGATGCGGCGCGTGGATGCGGCGCGTGGGCCGCGGCGCTTTGGTCGCGGCGCAAAATTGCGGCGCACGGATGCGGCGAGCCGGCCGGTCCGGCGGTTCCGGCTACCGGCGGCGTAGCGGGCCCGGCCGGCGAAAAAGCATGACTAGGGCGAAAAGGGTGAACCGACCGTGGAACGTTTTGTGCTGGGCATTGATATCGGCACCACCGCGACGAAAGCCGTGCTCATCCACCCCGAAGGGGAGATCGTGGGCAGCGCGTCCAGGCCCGTGGATCTCCATTCGCCCCGGCCGGGCTGGGCCGAGGAGGATCCGCGGCAGTGGTGGGACAATGTCAAGGCGCTCATCCCGGAACTGATGGAAAAGGCGGGCATCACGCCGGACCAGATCGCGGCGGTGGGCGTAAGCGGCATGGTTCCCACCCTCATCTGCCTCGATGAGCGGGGAGAGCCCCTTCGGCTGTCGATCCAGCAAAACGACGCCCGGGCCGTGGAAGAAATCGAGGAGCTGAAGGCCAAATTTCCGGAGGACTGGGTCCTGGAAACGACGGGGTCGGCGATCACCCAGCAATCCATCGCGCCCAAGCTGATGTGGCTGAGCCGCCGCGAACCCGACGTGATCCGGAAGACCGCCTCGATTTGCGGTTCCTACGATTATATTGCGCGCCGCCTGACCGGCTTCGGCTCGGCCTTCGTCGAGGCCAACTGGGCCCTGGAAAGCGGGCTTTATGATTACCGCAAGGGGGCCTGGAGCCGGGAAATCGCCGAGGCCGCCGGCATCCGCCAGGAGTGGCTGGGCGAAGTCCATCCGTCCCACCGGATCGTGGGCACGGTCCGGGGGGATCACGGCACCGGCCTGAAGGAGGGCACCCCGGTGATCGCCGGGTCCGCCGACCACGTGGCCAGCGCCTTCTCCGCCGGATTGGTGGAGGACGGCGACCTGCTGATCAAGCTGGGCGGCGCCGGCGACATCCTGCTGACCACGGATCAGCCCGCGGCGGACCGCCGGCTGTACCTGGATTACCACCTGATTCCCGGCCGCTATCTGATCAACGGCTGCATGGCCTCCAGCGGCAGCGTCATCCGCTGGTTCCAGCGGGAACTGGCCGGCGGAGCGCCCCTCGACCAGCTGGAACGGGAAGCGGAGGCGGCCGGCGCGGGCGCGGACGGTCTGGTGCTGCTGCCGTATTTCCTGGGCGAGAAGACCCCGCTGCACGACCCGGAAGCGAGAGGCATGTTCGTGGGACTGCACCTCGGCCACAAGCGGGGACACTTGTACCGGGCCATCCTGGAGGGCATCGCCTTCGGGTTCCGGCATCACATCGACACGTTCCGCGAAATGGGCTTTGAGCCCCGGCGGGTACGCATCACCAACGGGGGTTCCCGCTCGCGGCTGTGGCGGCAGATCGTGGCGGACATCACGGAATTGCCGCTCGAGTCCATTATCGACCATCCCGGGTCTTCCTTGGGCGTGGCGTTCGCGGCGGGGATCGGCGCGGGGCTGATCAAGGATTGGTCGGAGATTCACAAGTTTTTGCGCATTGAGGAAAGGATCGTTCCCGATCCCCAGCACCGGGAGCGCTACCGGACCCTGTACCGCGTCTACCGGGACATTTATCCCAACCTGCTGGAACAGCAGCATATCCTGGCCCGGCTCAGCCGCGGCGGGGGCGGGGACGGCGGCGGAAACCAGGACGGCGCATCCGGGGCGGTTCAACCGAGAAGTCCTTTTTTCCTTAATTAAGCAGCCGTTGGAAAGGGGGGTGTCGACGAAGGTGAGCGACAAAGGTCTGGCCGTGGTCACCGGGGCGGGCAGCGGCATCGGCCGGGCGATCGCCCGGCGGCTGGCGGAAGACGGTTTCGCGGTGGCCGCGACGGATGTGAACGAAGCCGCGGCCAAAGAAACCGCCGCCGATATCATCTCCCGCGGCGGCCGCGCGGAAGCGTTCGTCCTGGACGTGACCGACCGCGGCTCCATCGAGCGCGCCCTGGAACAGGCCCTTGCGCGGTTTGGCGAGCTCAAGGTGTGGGTGTCCAACGCCGGAGTCTCCACCATGAACCATTTCATCGACCTCACCGAAGAAGAGTGGGACTTCAACCTGAACGTGAACGCCAAGGGCGTGTTCCTGTGCGGTCAGGTGGCCGCGCGGCAGTTCATCCGCCAGGGAAACGGGGGCAAAATCATCCACACCGCGTCTTTGGCCGGCAAGCGGGGAGCCGTGCCGTTTCTGGCGCACTATGTGGCTTCCAAGTTTGCCGTCGTGGGACTGACCCAGGCGATGGCCTATGAACTGGCGAAACACCGGATCACGGTCAACGCGGTCTGTCCGGGCTACGTGGCCACGCCGATGCAGGAACGGGAGCTGGCGTGGGAAGCGAAATTGCGGGAAACGACGCCGGACAAGGTGGTCGAGCTCATGCTCGGCGAGACGCCGTTGCGCCGGCTGGAGACGCCGGAGGATGTGGCGAGGGTCGTGTCGTTCCTCGCCAGCGAAGATGCGGATTTCATCACCGGCGAATCCATCGCCGTCAACGGCGGCGTGTACATGGATTGAGTCTGACATTCCAAAAGGGGGCTTTTGCGCATGAAGAAATCGGTGTTTCGGATGTTGGCCCTGGCGCTGTCGGCCATGCTGGTCCTTGGCGCCTGCACCCGCGGAGGAGGCGGCGGAGCGGGTACGGACGGCGGCGGCACGGGGCAGACGGAAACGGTCACCCTGAAGGTGATCATGGAAGAAGTGCCGGACACGGACATCGTCATGGGGATGCTGGATGAATTCCATCAGGCCCATCCCGGTATCCGGATGGACATCGAAGCCCTGCCGTACGACCAGATGCGGGACAAGATCGTCGCGTCTTTCCTGGCTCCCCGGGCGACCTATGATCTGATCGTGGTGGACAACCCGTGGATGTACGACTTCGCTTCCGCGGGCTACCTGGAACCGTTGGACGACCGAATTCGGCAAGCCGGCGACGCGTACAATTACGAAGACTTCGCCAAGCCGCTGCGCGACATTGCGGAAGTGGACGGCAAGGTCTACGCCATTCCTTTCTATAACTACGCGCTGGGTCTGATCTACCGCACGGACCTGTTCGAGGAAAAGGGCCTCCGGCCTCCCGCGACGCTGGATGAACTGATGGATGCCGCCAGGCAGCTGAAATCCGGCGACATGGCGGGCATCGCCATGACGCCCCAGCGCGGCTACAAAGTCTTCGAAGAGTGGGGGAACTGGCTGTTCGCCGCGGGCGGCGCCATCCAGGACGAAGCCGGCAACGTCGTCCTCGATTCGCCCCAGGCGCGGGAAGCCCTCACGAAGTACATCCAGACGTACAAGGAATCGGCGCCGGCGAACAGCCTGAACTGGGCGTTCGACGAAGCGCTGCGGGCGACGGCCGGCGGCCAGGCGGCGATGATGCTGTCGTACAACTGGATGCTGCCGACGCTGAACAACCCCGACGGCCCGGCGGGAGAGCTGGCCGGCAAGTTCGGCCTTGCGGAGGTTCCCGGCGGCAAGGCGGTGCTCGGCGCCTGGTTCTGGGCCATTCCGGCGAACTCGAACAACAAGGACGCCGCGTGGACCTTCGTCCATTGGCTCACTTCGCCGGAACAGGACACAAAGCGCGTCATCGCGGGCGGAGCCCCCGTGCGCGACAGCGTCATGGACGATCCGCGGGTGCATGAACAGGGATTCGGCCAAGAGTACTACGCCACCGTCAAAGAAATCCTGAAAGACGCTTCGCCGCTGGGAGACGGCCCGGGCGCGGAGGAAATGATCCAGGCCGTCGGCCTTGAACTGAGCGCCGCCGTGTCCGGCCAGAAGAGCGTGGACCAGGCCATCGCCGACGCGGCGAAGCAGGCCGGGGAGATCATGAGCAAGTGATGGAGGACCGAAGCGTCGACACCGCCAAACGCCCTTTTTCCAGGCTGTTCCCATACGAATGGAGGATGATGACCCCGCTGCTGGCGGTGATGGTCATCATCCTCGCCTATCCCATCGCGTATTCCGCCTGGCTGTCTTTCCGCAATGTGGACCTCACCCGGCCCGGGCGGGACGCGTTCGTCGGGTTCGACCAGTACGTGACGGTGCTGAAACAGCCGCTGTACTGGACGACGCTGACCAACACGTTCATTTTCGTGGCGGTGGCGGTCACCCTGGAACTCGTCCTGGGAATGGCGCTGGCGGTAAGCCTGAAAAAACAGAAGCGTTTCCGCAACCTCACCCGGGCGATCCTGCTGACGCCGATGTTCGTCACGCCCATCGCCGTGGGTCTTATGTTCCGGTTTCTCCTCAACAACCAGCTGGGGCTGGTGCCGGTTCTCCTCAAGAAGCTGGGGATCAGCATCGATTTCTTCAGCGCGAATCTGGCCCTTCTGTCCCTTGCCCTGATCGACGTGTGGCAGTGGACGCCGTTCATGATGCTGATGCTGCTGGCCGGGCTGGAGAATCTGCCCGAGGAACCCCACGAAGCGGCCCACGTGGACGGCGCGAACGCCTGGCAGACGTTCATCCGCGTCACGGCGCCCATGATGAAGACCATCATCCTGGTGGCGGTGCTGATCCGGGCGCTGGACGCGCTCAAGGTGTTCGAATACGTCTACGCCATCACGCGGGGCGGTCCGGGGTCCGCGACGGAAACGCTGCAGTTTTTCATCTACAAAATCGGGTTCGGATACTACCGCCTGTCGGAGGCGGCCGCCGTCTCGTGGACCGTGGTCATCCTGGTCATGGCGGTGCTGGTCGTGTCCCTGTGGCGCACGACAAGGGGTAGGAGCGCATGAGAGCGTATCGTGCCAAAAGCATGCTCTGGACGTGGGTGCGAATAATCTTTTTGTGGACCGCCGTCCTTGTCGTTCTGTTTCCCTATGCGTGGGTGGTGCTTTCTTCCTTCAAGAGCCCGGCGGATCTGACGAATCCGACGAAACTTTTGTTCGCGCCGGTGCTGGACAACTGGGAGCGCGTGTTCGCCGGCGGCATCACGAACAATTTCGGATTGAGCCTGCTCGTCGGGCTGGCCACCGTGCTCGTCACCCTCCTGGTCGGCACGCCCGCCGCCTACGCCATCAGCCATTACGCCGTCGGCGGCCGGCTGACCCGTTTCGGCATTTTGCTGGCGGAACTCATTCCTCCGTCGGTGCTGGTGGTGCCGCTGTATCTGGTGTCGTACTATTTGAGGGTGAACGGGATGGTCATCCCCGTCATCGTGGCGCACCTGACCTTCGTGCTGCCGGTGGTCACGTGGTTTTTGATCAGCTTTTTTGACGATATTCCGAGGGATCTGGAGCAGGCGGCGCAGATCGACGGCTGCACCCGGTTCCAGGCGTTCCTGAAGGTGGTGCTGCCGCAGGTGCTGCCCGGTCTGGGGGCGGCCGTCATTTTCGGATTCGTGCTGTCGTGGAACGACATGTTCTACGCGCTCATCCTGGGCGGCGAAACCGCCAAGACGCTGCCCGTGGCCATCGCGGGTTACAACACGTTCCGCGGCGTCCAGCTGGGCGACATGTCGGTGGCCATCCTCGTGTCCGTGCTGCCCACGCTGGTACTGTCCTTTTTCATCCAGCGGCGCATGATCCGGGGGATCGGCGGCGGAGGCGTCAAGGGCTGACGGAGGAAGAATCCGGCGAAGATCGGCCGGGAGGGCGGAGAAACGGACGGATCATCCCGTTGGAACGGATGGGAGATGGAGATGGAAAAGGAACTGGAGGTTGCGACCCTCGCCGCCCGGCGAGCGGGGGAGATGCTGAGAAACTGGACGGGGGCGCTGGAGGAAACCTGGAAAGGGCCCATCAATCCGGTGACCGCCGCCGACCGCGAATCCGAACGGATCCTGATCGCCGCGCTGCGCGAAGCGTTTCCGGACGACGCCATTGTGGCGGAGGAAAGCAGCGCCGGCGCCGGGGACGACGCGGCGGGCAGACGGAGATGGTACGTGGATCCCCTTGACGGAACGGTCAACTTTTCCCGGGGAATTCCCCACTGGTGCGTGTCGGTGGCCCTGGCGGACGAAGAGGGCGTCACCCGGTGCGCGGTCGTGTATGCGCCGCTTTCCGGCGAGCTGTTCACGGCGGTGCGGGGCGGGGGCGCCAGTCTCAACGGAAAGCCGATCCGGGTTCGCGACACGCGGACGCTGGACCGGGCGGTGGCCGCGTCCGGTTTTCCCTATTCGTTCGAGGATCCGGACCGGAACAACCTGCGCGAATGGACGGCGGCGGCGCCGCGGCTCCTGTCGATCCGCTGCCTGGGAGCGGCGGCGCTGGATCTGTGCCAGGTTGCCTGCGGCCGGCTGGACGTGTTCTGGGAAAAGGAACTGGAACGCTGGGATCTGGCGGCGGGGGCGCTCATCTGCGCCGAGGCGGGCGCGGTCGTCACCGACCTGGAAGGCCGGCCGCTTGCCGGTCCGGGCACGTCGGTGCTGGCGGCCAATCCGCATCTGCATCCGCAGGTGCTGGCGCTGCTTACGGGACGAGGCTAAACCCGGCGCCGGCGTATCGGCCGCTTCGGGTGACGCCACGGATTGCGGCTTTTGGCCGGCGCGTTGGCGGCGAACGGGTTCCGGCTTGGTTCCCGGCTTCTGATCGCCCGCCCGCGCGGCTGGCATCCGGCCGGGAAACGCGTGCCAGCGGACGGACGGCGAGCCCGTATCGGCCGGGAATTTCTCACGGTGCCGGGATACGGATTTTTGGATTGAAAAGGACGCTGATCCGATCGGGGAGGGACGGGGTTCATCGACCCCCGTTTTTCCCCGTTTTTCTTTGGAATTCCCGGCCCCTGGAAAAACAGGCGAAAATGGAAGTGGACGTTTCAGCGGCCGCGGCGTTAGGATTAGATTATGCCGCGCCGCACGGTTGGCCGCGGCCGTTGAAACGGGCGTTCACGGAAGGAGCACGGAGTACATGACGGGGTTTGCCATTCTGATGGCTTTTTTGTTTGCGGGTCACGTCATCCGCGAATGGTGGGGCGTGCCGCTGCCGGCCAATGTGATCGGCATGATCCTGTTTATCGCCGCTTTGGCCCTGCGCCTGGTGAAGCTGGAGACGGTGGAGAAAGCCGCCGACTTTTTGCTTCGGCATATGATGCTGTTCTTTGCGCCGGTCGTGGTGGGCGTCGTCGCCTTTTTTCCGCTCATCGGCCGGGAAGCGGCGGCGTTTTTCGGCGGGCTCGTGGTCAGCGCCGTCGCGGTGATGCTGGTAACCGGGTGGACCACCAGGGCGCTGGCCGGGAAATCGGCCGCCGTTTCCGGCGGATATCCGGCGAAGGCGGCGGAAGAAGCGAAAAGCGCCGCGGATGACGACCGAAGCGGCACGTCGGTTTGAAGCGGGAGGTGGAGACCGTGTTGCCCGATTGGGGATCCCATCCCGTTTTCGGCATGGCCCTGACGGTGATCGCCTACGTGGCGTCGCTCCGGCTGCAGCGGCGCTTTCCGTGGCTGCATCCGCTGTTTGTCACGTCCGGCGGCCTCATCCTGATGCTCGTCGCGCTGAGGATTCCATACGAGGCGTACGCGGCGGGCGGAAAAGTGCTGGAATTCTTTCTGGGCCCCGCAACCGTCGCCCTCGGCGTGCCCCTTTACCGCCAGTTCAGGCGATTGAGGCGAAATCTGGCCGCCATCCTGGCGGGGGTGACGGCCGGATCGGCGACCGGCCTGGCGAGCGCCGGCCTGTCGGCTTGGCTGTTTGGCGCGTCCCAGGAATTGATCCGGTCGATGATGCCGAAATCCGTGACCACTCCGATCGCCCTGGAGCTGGCCCGCGACCTGGGGGGCGTGCCGGAACTGGCGGCGGTGCTGACGGTGCTGACCGGCCTGTTCGGCAGCATGTTCGGTCCGGCGCTGCTCAGGCGGTGCGGCGTCCGTGACGATCTTCCCCTCGGCATCGCCATCGGCACCGCGGCGCACGGCATCGGCACGGCCCGTCTGATCCGGGAATCCGAACCGCAGGGCGCCGCTTCCAGCCTGGCCATGGCGCTGGCGGGCATCGTCACTTCGGTGCTGGCGGTTTTCGTGCGGAACGGAATGTGATGATGTGATTGAATGGTTTCGGGACGCCATGGTCGGGGTTCCCCCGGGACGCAAGAGGCGAAGCGGATGGTTTCGAGGCTGCCCTTCCCTTTTTCGTCCCGCGGGAACCCGTTTTTTTCGATGGCCGCTTGCCCCGCCCATCCGTTTGACTTATGATGGTTACAGGATTGTTTAGTAGGCAAACTAAGTTTGAAAGCGTTTCATTTTTCATTATCATGCAAGGGTGGGGATGGACATGTCACAAGCGGCAGACAGCGCGGCAGGCAAACCGGTCATTCGCAATCCCGTTCTGCGGGGCTTCAATCCGGACCCTTCCATTCTGCGGGTGGGAGACGACTACTACATTGCCACGTCCACTTTCGAATGGTTTCCCGGCGTGCAGATCCACCATTCCCGGGACCTGCGCCACTGGCGCCTGATCGCCCGGCCGCTTACGCGCCGGAGCCAGCTTGACATGCTCGGCAATCCCGACTCCGGGGGCATCTGGGCGCCCTGCCTGAGCTACTCGAACGGAACGTTCTATCTGGTGTACACGGATGTCAAAACCCACACCGGACCTTTCAAGGACGCCCACAACTATCTCGTGACCGCCAAAAACATCGAAGGCCCGTGGTCCGAGCCGATCTACCTGAACAGCAGCGGCTTCGATCCGTCCCTTTTCCACGACGACGATGGGCGCAAATGGCTGGTCAACATGGTCTGGGATCACCGGAAAGGGAAAAACCCCTTCGGCGGCATCCTGCTCCAGGAGTATTCGGAAAAAGAACAGCGGCTCGTCGGACCGGTGTACAACATTTTCCGGGGCACCCATCTGGGTCTGACCGAAGGGCCGCATATTTACAAGCACAACGGCTGGTATTATCTCATGGTCGCGGAAGGCGGCACGTTCTATGAACACGCGGTGACGATCGCCCGTTCGAAATCGATTACCGGACCATACGAAGTCGATCCGCAATATCCCATGCTCACTTCTTCCGACAAACCGGATCTGCCCCTGCAGCGGGCGGGCCATGCCTGCCTGGTGCAAACGCAGACCGGCGAATGGTACCTCGCCCATCTGTGCGGCCGGCCGCTGCCCGGGCGGCGCTGCATCCTGGGCCGGGAGACGGCCTTGCAGCGCGTCGAATGGACCGAAGACGGCTGGCTGCGCCTGGCCGGAGGCGGCAACGGCCCGCGGGTCGAGGTGCCGGCCCCCGCGCTTCCGGAGCATCCGTTTGAACCGGAACCGGAAACGGACCATTTCGACGGAGACACGATCAGCATTCATTTCCAAACCCTGCGGGAGCCGATGAGCGAGGAATGGGCGTCCCTGAAGCAGCGGCCGGGGTATTTGCGGCTTAAGGGCCGGGAGTCGCCCGTGTCCCAGCATCGGCAAAGCCTGGTCGCCCGCCGGGTGCAAGCCTTCGAAACGGAGGCGGAAACGGCGGTGGAGTTCGAGCCGGAGACGTTCCAGCAGATGGCGGGACTCATATGCTACTACAACACGAAGAACTACCATTATTTGTGCATCAGCCGCGACGAGGAACTGGGCAAATGCGTCTACATCATGACCCGGGACAAGGGGGAATACGACGAGCCGCTGGATCGTCCCGTTTCCATTGAAGGCTGGAACCGGGTGCATCTGAAGGTCACGATCCGTTACGACAAGCTTCGGTTCTGGATATCGCGGGACGGCGCGACGTGGACGCCCGTCGGTCCGGAACTGGACGCCGGCATTTTGTCCGATGAATACGCGGAGCTTGCCGTGGGCCGCTGCCGGATCGACCAGGGATTCACCGGAGCTTTCGTCGGCATGTGCGTGCAGGATCTGAGCGGAAGAGGGATCTGGGCCGATTTTGACTATTTTACGTATCGCGAGACGGATCGGGCTTGACCTGCATTCGGCAGATGTTATATAAAGGGGGGGGAACCGCATGGGCGAAAGACTTATGAACGCCGCCGTGCTCAACAAGCCGTTGGACATCGAGGTGCGGAAGGTTCCCGTGCCCGTGCCGAAGGATGACGAGGCGCTGGTCAAGGTCCGCTGCATCGGCATCTGCGGCTCTGACGTGCATTACTACGAGCACGGAAGGATCGGCCGTTTCGTGGTGGAGGCGCCCATCATCCTGGGCCATGAGCTGGCGGGCGAAGTGGTGGAAGTCGGCGCGAAGGTGAAAAACGTCGCCGTCGGCGACCGGGTGGCGGTGGAACCCGGCGTGACGTGCGGGACGTGCGCATACTGCAAGTCGGGCCGGTACAATCTCTGCCCGGACGTCGTGTTCCTTGCGACGCCGCCGGTGGACGGGGCTTGGGCGGAATACGTGGCGATCCGCAGCGATTTCCTGTTCAAACTGCCCGACGGGATGAGTTTTGAACAGGGGGCGCTGCTGGAGCCGCTGTCGGTGGGCATCCACGCCATGAAACGCGGCGGCGTAACCCCCGCCGACCGGGTGCTCGTGACCGGGCTGGGACCCATCGGGCTCCTTGCGGCGCAGGCGGCCCGGCTGTTCGGCGTGACGGAAATTTACGGCACGGACGTGGTGGCGTTCCGCCGCGAACTTGCCTTGCAGATGGGCGTCACCGCCGCCATCGACCCTTCGCGGGAAAACGTGGCCGGGCGCCTCCTGGAGCTGACCGGCGGCGAAGGCGTGGACGTGGTCATCGAGACGTCCGGCAACGCGCGGGCTATACGGGAAACGGTGCATATGGTCAAGCGGGGCGGCCGCATCGTGCAGGTGGGCTTGTCCGCCGAAGGCGAAGTGCCCATCGACATGAACCGGGTGGCGGACTTCGAGTTGAACGTGTACGGGGTGTTCCGCTACGCCAACACCTATCCCGCCGCGATCCAGGCCCTAAGCCGCTCGAACATGGATCTGGAAAAGGTGATTACCCACAAATTCGCCCTGAAGGATATCCGGGAAGCCGTGGAAACGGCGCGGACGCAGAAAGACAAAAGCATCAAGATCATGATCTATCCCCATGAAGTGAGCTGAGACATCAAGACATCATGAGATTCATTCTGGCTCCGGATTCATTCAAGGAAAGCCTCACCGCCGTGGAAGCCGCGGAAGCGTTGGCCAGGGGCGTACGCCGCGCCCTGCCGGACGCGGAGACGGTCCTGCTCCCCGTCGGCGACGGGGGAGAAGGCACGATGGATATTTTGGTGCACGCCCTCGGAGGGCAAGTGTACCGGACGGAAGTCACCTATCCCCTGGGGGAAAGGGGCACGGCCGAATACGCGGTGCTGGGCGACGGCAAGACGGCGGTCGTGGAGCTGGCCAGGGCCAGCGGCATCCATCTGGTTCCCCGCGAGAAGCGCGATCCTTTGCGGACGACCACTTTCGGTACGGGGGAATTGATTCGCGCGGCCCTGTCGCACCCTGTGGAACGCCTCATCGTGACCATCGGCGGCAGCGCCACCAACGACGCGGGAGCCGGCATGCTGCAAGCCCTGGGCGCCGGCATCCTGGGCGGCGACGGCCGTCCCGCGGGTTTCGGCGGCGGCCGCCTTGGCGATGTCGAACGGGTCGATCTGTCGACGCTGCATCCGCGGCTGCGGGAAGTGGAACTCTTGGTGGCGTGCGACGTCACCAATCCGCTCATCGGTCCGCACGGGGCCAGCCGCGTGTTCGGTCCGCAGAAGGGGGCGGATCCGGAAACAGTGGAGCGGCTCGAGGCGAACCTGGCTCGCTTCGCCGACGTGGTGCGCCGCGATGCCGGCCGCGCGTTGCACGACGAACCCGGAGCGGGCGCCGCCGGCGGAACCGGCGCCGCGCTGATGCTGTGCGGCGGCCGGCTCGTCTCCGGCATCGATTTGGTGCTGGATACGCTGGGGTTTGAGGCGAAGTTGCAAGACGCGGATTACGTGTTTACCGGGGAAGGCAAAATCGACGGCCAGACGCCGGGCGGCAAGGTCATCGCGGGCATCGTCCGGCGGGCGCGGAAAGCCGGCGTTCCCGTCATCGCCTTTGCCGGCGCGGTGCGGCCAGGTTATGAGCCTCTGTATGAGGAGGGGCTGCTGGCCGTGTTCGGCATCACGCCTTATCCTTGCAGACTGGAGCAAGCTTTGCGGGAAAGCGGCGCGAACCTGTCGGCCGCCGCGGAGAATGTCGCCCGGCTGCTCGCCCGCGGCGGCTCGCGGGCCTGACGGGGCGGAACAGGGAGCGGCGCCGCTGAATAAAAGAATAATAGCTTTCAAGAAGGACGGAGATCCCGCGTCGGCTCCGTCTTTCTTTTTTATTCATGTCGCTGTCTGGTTCCTATTTCGGACCATCGGTTCGAACGGTTTGGGTCCGCCGTATTGAGGCCGTGGTCATGGATGATCCGTGCATCGCCTGAGTCTATCTAATCAATTTTCTTCGACATCAAGTAAATTTTATAGAAAATTAATATTACCAGAGTCCCAACATGGTGTTATACTATGGTAAGTCTTTATTAACAAACAAGATTCGACATCAGGACAGCTGATGGCGGTAAAAACGCTGCAAAGGCTCACTGACCTGGAAACTTGCTTTGGGACGGTGGTTGAGTTTGATGAATCCCAGGAAATTGGGCGGGTTGCTGCTGGCATTGTCGCTTGTTTTTTCGCTCTTGCCGGCCTCCTGGGTTCAGGCGGCGGAACCCGATTACGCCGGCCATTGGGCCGAAGAGACGATTGACAAGTGGCTGAAGGAAGGTTTGGTTTCGGGATTTCCGGATGGTACGTTCCGGCCGAACGAGGGCGTGACCCGCGCGCAAATCGCGGTGCTTGTCAACGCGGCTTTCGGTTTTGCGGAACAAACGGAAATCGCTTTCGACGACGTGCCGCCGGGCGCCTGGTACGCCAGGGACATCGCGATTGCCGTTCAGGCGGGGTATCTCAAGGGCTATTCCGGGCGCGAAATGCGTCCCGAACAGCCCATCACCCGCCAGGAAGCGGCGACGGTCCTTGCGCGCCTGCTCAATCTGCCCGCCGACGAAGGAGCGGCAGACACGTATAAGGACCCCATCCCGGAGTGGAGCAAGGGCAGCGTGGGCGCGGTCACGAAAGCCGGATTCATGCAGGGGTATCCCGACGGCTTCAGCCCAGGCGAACCGTCACCCGGGCGGAGGCGCTGGTCATCCTGGACCGTGTCAGAAGCCGTCTGGCCACGGTATTTGACCAGGCCGGCGTTTACGGTCCGGAAACGGGCACGGAGACGGTTCAGGGCAATGTGGTGATCGCTTCGGCGGACGTTACGCTGCGGAACATGGCCATCACCGGCGACCTCACCATCGCCGAATCCGTCGGCGACGGCGACGTCTTCCTGAACGGAATCACGGTGGAAGGGACGACGACCATCCTGGGCGGCGGCGAAGACAGCATCCACATCGTCAATTCCCGCCTGGCTTCGGTGGCGGTGAACAAAGCGGACGGCGCCGTCCGAATCGTGGTCAGCGGCAATTCCTCCGTCGCCACCGTGACCGTCCAGTCCGGGGCGAAGATCGAGACCTTCGAGCTGACCGGGGAAGGCGTGGGGAGTCTCGTCATCGAAGCGCCGGAGGGCAGCGAGATCGTCCTGGACGGCGAGTTCGAAGCCGTGACGATCGCCAGCGAAAATGTGGTCGTGGAAGTGTCGGAGAACACCGTCGTCAAGGAGCTCAAGGTAGAGCAGCCCGCGGAAGTGAAAGGCCAGGGCAAAATCGAAAAAGCGGTGGTACAGGCCAGCGGCGTGGTGTTCGAACAGGCGCCGGAGGCCATCGAGACCGCGCCTGAAGTCGAGGCGCCGGTCATCGCGCCTCCTCCGCCGGTCCAGCCGCAACCGCCGCAGCCCCAACCGCAACCGCCACAACCGCAGCCGACGCCGCCGCCTCCGCCGCCGGTTACGCCTTCCATACCCGTTTCCGGCGTGACGGTTGTGGACGCCGTCACCGTGGAAGTGACCATGCCGGAGCTGGCGGGCGCGGCCTTCACCTGGAACGGCCAGCCGGTGATCGGCGCCGTCTACAGCGGCGGCAAGTACGTGCTCACCGTGCCATACATGGTGTCCGGCGCGTCCAACACGCTGGTCATATCCGCCCCCGGCTACCAGAACCATCAACGGACGGACCTGAAATGGACGGATCCGTTGACCTATGCAAGCATTGCCATCGACAACGGCAGCTGGACCAAGGACCGGGTGGCGCCGAAGGACTGGAGCATTTCGGATGACGGCTGGATTTCGCTGACCAACAACGCGTCTCCTAATCACGACGACAATAACGATCCCAAACGGCTCTATAACTTCCAGGGCTGGCACGGCAACAAGGCGGCCGTGGACATGCAGGTGACCACCGACTGGCGGGTGGAAACGGAAATCGAACTGACGCCCGAGCTCATGGAACAGGACGGCGCCATGACGTCCATCTGGCTGAACATCGTCGGAACCGATGGCACGACCCTTGATTGGTCCATCCTCAATTTCAGCATCGATCCCGACAATCCCGCCGCCGGTGCGAAATGGCAATGGTGGAAAAGCGAACCGGGCGTTTTCCATGACATTCCGGACCTGCCGGCGAACGCGGGCGTCCACAAACTGGCGATCCACTTCTCCGGCGGCATGGTGAACCAGTACATCGACGGCGTGAAGGTAAACCAATACAGCCTGGGCACCGACCTGTCGGCGGTCAAGGATGTCATTTTCAACTCCTACAGCTACGGTGAAGAATACACCGCCCTGTGGAAAGTGCCCGTCATCAAACATGTGGAGAAATACCCGCAGGGGGCCAAAGTCATCGCCAACGCGGCGCAGCTCAAGAAAGCGGTCGAGGAGCAGAAGAACGGCGAAACGTGGTTCCTCCTGAACGGCGTTTACGATTTGAAGCCTTTTGCCAGTATCACGGTGTTGGGAGAGTCCGGCTGGTTTTTCCCGATCACGGCGAACGACCTGACCATCGTCGGGGAAAGCCGGGAAGGCGTCGTCCTCACGTCCACCACGAACGTGCCCAACGGAACGCGGTCGACCCAAAACCATATCACCGTTTTCGGAGACAACGTCACGATCGAAAATCTGACGATCAAATCCAAGGTGCAGACCAACAAAGCCATCGAGGTCCTGGGACAAAACATCACGATCCGCAACGTCGACATTTTGCCCAACGACCTGGTGGCGAACGGCACGCCGACGTTTTCCGGTTCCCTGTTTTTCTCTCCCTATCATGCGACGAAAAACCCGAACAAAAACCTGGGAACCGCCAAGCTGGAAAACGTCCGGATTCACGGGCATATCTCCACCCAATACACCAACGGCGGCAAGCTCACGCTCAATAACGTGGAGATCGATTTCCGGCGCTTCCCGTACCCGGACTACGAATCTTTCGGACCGTTCGCCAGAAATGCGAATCCGAACGATCTGCACATCCAGGTGCAGGGGCTGACCATCCGGGTCGCCAACAATCTGGCCAACCTGCAGACGCAGGTGTTCGACCGGCTGCCGGAGGGAGCGACGGTCATCCTGGAGCCCGGCACCTACTACGTGCCGTATGATTTGGATTATCCGACTGGAGTTGTCGTCGAAGACGACGGCGCGGATTTCGTGTACGGCATTATGGCGGGCAATGAAACGGAACTGCGGAACGCTTTGCAGGACCCTGCAGCGGATACCGTCATTGTGAAGGGGACCATTACACTTGAAGCCACGCTGTTCGTGAAACGGGGAGTCCGCATCGTCGGCCAGGGAAGCGGTGCGACGATCACCCGCGGGACCAACTGGGTAGTGCTTGGCGACCCGAACTCGAAGGGCAACGCGATGCTGATCCACGTGGAGAACGTGAGCGACCCAGTCGTGCTGGAGAACCTCACCGTGACCGGCGCAAAGGATCGCGCCATGCCCCCGCAAATCGGCGGAACAGACTACGGAAGCGGGATCAACATCTACAGGTCCGGCGACGTGCGTCTGATCAACGTCGCGTCCACCCATAACGCGGCGGCGGGCGTCATCGTGAACGGCTCCAGGGTCCACGCGACAGGACTAAGAACCAGCGGCAATAAATGGTATGGCGTGGGCGTCAGCAAAGGCAGCGGAGTCACGGAAACGCCCTCGTTCACCCTCTATGGGTCCAGCCAGCTGGAGGAAGATTATGCCATCGTCGCGCTGAAGGACGACGCGGAAGTCGACGCGCCGGGTTACGGCATCTATCCGCATCCGACAGAACCGGGCAACGTCATATACAGCAAAAAGCCGCTGGATCTGATGGCCGTCAATAAGGCCATCGAAGAAGAAAACTTGGCCGCGTTCGCGGTTGCCGTTGATTTGTTCAAAGACACCCTGGAAATCTCGGACAGCGTTGCGAAGTTCAACGAGATGCCTCCCGGCCAGGGGCGCCAGCAGGCGGTCTTTGCCGCGGTCTCCGAGTTCATCCCCTATGAAAACAAAGCAATTTTCGCGGGCGTCTTTGGGTACGTGGTGGACCAGGAATACCATAAGATGCAGGTCATCAAGGACGTGGATGGCGCCCGGGACGAGACGGAGATGCAGGATGCACTTAAGCATCATGTTCCCATCCTGCGCGACGACCGTCTGGATCTGATCGCCATGCTGCATGAATTGGACAAGCACGCCTTGGCGAACTATCTGGAGAACGACGATCCGTATACCCAGGCGCTGGAGGCCGTATACGCCATCCTTGACAACGAGGATAAGCTCGAAGAGTTGGCTGTGAATCTGCTTGCAGGGCGCCCCTATTTCGGTGTGGAGCCCATCGCCGCGGCGATTTTGAGCATCTTGGGTTCCGGCGCCGGCGAATAGACGGTTTCGAATACGGACTTCGCTCCTTCCGATTCTCTTGTCGTCCATCTGGCCCATAGTTTTGGCTATGGGCTTTTTCTTTTTATCAGATTAACTTACAAAAAATTTTAATTTATGTAACATCAACTAACCAACCCGAGGACAGACGCATCGGCGATCCCTTAAGATAGCCAAAAAATGGATTCCTTGGGGAGGGACCGTACAATGCGTCTGTTCAGGTTTGGAAAAACGCTGTGGCTGCTGGCGCTGTTGCTTGTGCTGCCGCTGGGTGTTCCTCCGGCCGGGCCGGCGGGGGCGGCGGATTCCGCTGTCGCTTCCGTCCCGGCACGCGTCTCGTTTGCGATTCCGGCGGTGACCGAGGAACAACAGGCATCCGAACTCCCGAACATTTTGGTGATCGGCACGGGCGGCACCATTTCCGGTCAATCCGCGGACGAGACCAGTTTCCAGACCTATCGGGCGGGCTCGCTGCCGATCGGGGACATGGTGGCGGCGCTGCCGAATCTCGACTGGATCGCGGACGTGAGCACCTTCCAGTTTGGCAACAAAGGCTCCGGCTCTTATACCATTCCCGAACTCTACGACCTGTCCCTCGCCGTCGACCAAGGTCTTCAAGATTACGACGGCGTCGTGGTGACGACGGGCACGGACACGATGGAGGAAATCGGCTATTTTCTGGATCTGACGATCCGCAGCCAAAAACCGGTGGTCATCACCGGGTCGATGCGCCCCTGGACCGTGATCGGCAGCGACGCGCCGGCCAACCTGTTCAACGCCATCAAGCTCGCCGCCAGCGGCAAGACGGCCCGGTTCGGCGTCGTGCTCATGCTCAACGACGAAATCCATTCCATTCGCGAAGTGACCAAAACGAACACGTACCGGCTGGATACCTTCCAGTCGCCCATGTTGGGCATTCTGGGCTACATTGACGAATCGCGCGTCCGCATCTACCGTGTGCCGGCACGGGCGCTGAAGCCGGACGATGAATGGGCGACGCCCTTTGATTTGCGGAAAATCACCAAAGACCAGCTGGCCAAAGTGGAGATCGTCTACTCGTACCAAGGCGCCGGAGGGGAAGCCATTCGGGCGTTTGTCGAAGCGGGCGCCAAAGGCATCGTCACCGCCGGCACCGGTGCGGGCGGCATTTCGGCGGCCATGCGCGAGGAACGGGACAAGGCCATTCAAAAGGCGTCGTCTTCGTCTCCACTTCACGCACCGGGTCGGGCAGCGTGTACGGCAGCGGCGAAGGCATCCTGGCGGGCGACAACCTGAATCCCGCCCACGCGCGGATTCTCCTGCTGCTGATCCTCTCCTTCACCGACGATTTTGAAACGATCCAAGAGTGGTTCGCGAAATACGGCGTGCCGGAAGTGCCGGAGCGCCTGCCGCAGAAATCCGGTTCGTAACCTTTCGATTCCGGCTGTGCGATATTCCCCAACCCGAAACCGCCGACGTTCCGGTCGGCGGTTTTCTGGTTAACGCCATCTGCCAAAAATGGTATGCTTTCCGCAGAAGGAAAGGTTTGCACAGTCATCGGAGGTGCCGGGCGCTTGAAGTACCTGGAACGGGAACCGGTGTCCGCCATGCTGAAACCGCATGTCAAATGTGTGTGGACGCTGCGGCGGTCCTATCCGGGGGACGGCGCGGGGGAAGTGCTGTGGCCGGATCCGTGCAAGGAAATCCTTTTTCATCACGGACGGGTGTTTCGCGACCGGGGGGAGCTTTTGCCGGATTCCTGCGTGATGGGCACGCTGTCCGGTTACCGCAGGCTGGATGCGAGAGGGGATCTGGTGCTCTATGGCATTCGTTTGCAGCCATGGGGGCTCAGCCTGATCACCGACAGGCCGGTGCGGGCGTTCAACGACCGGTTTACGCCCCTCGCCGAACTGCTTGCAGACCGTGAGGCCTGTGAGGAGACGCGGGCGGATCGTCCGGCGCGGAAAGAGGACAGGGAACGCCCGACGCCCCGGATGCATCTTGAGCGCCTTGAGCGCCTGGAGCATCGCCTTGCCGCCGCGGATATGGATGAAGCCCAGTCCGAACTGGAATTGTTCCTCGAATCCCTGATCGACCCGTCCAGGGCAGACCTGGGATTGTGCGCCGTGCTGGGACGGTTGACAGACAGGCCTGAAACGTACACGGTGGCGGACGCCGCACGGGATCTGGGGGTTTCGCTCCGGCAACTGGAGCGGAGATGCCTGAAGGCAACCGGTCTCACGCCGAAACGCCTGCACAAGATCGCCCGTTTCAACCGGGTGCGGCTCCGCCTGCTTTGGCGGCCGGATCTGGACCTGCGCGACCTCATGGTGGAAGCCGGCTACTACGACTACTCCCATTTTTCCAAGGATTTTCACGAGTGTCTCGGGCTTGCCCCTGCGCGGTTTCAGGCATGGGCCGCGCGTCTTGCGTCGGATCACGGACCGCGGGATGTCGAGTTTTTACAAGACAATTCGGGCGAGAACCGGTATGATGCCTGATGAGGAGGGATCCCGCATGATCACCGGCATCCTGTCGGTATCCGTTTATGTCGGAGACCAGGCCGCGGCCCGCGCGTTCTGGGTGGACAAGCTCGGCTTTGAGGTGATCCGCGACATACCCATGGGGCCGGACGGCTCCTGGCTGGAGGTCGCTCCGCCCGGGGGAGGGACGAAACTGGTCCTCTATCCCCGCAAGTACATGAAAGGCTGGGAACGGATGCAGCCTTCCATCCTGTTCGAATGCGACGACATCCGGGAGACCTGCGCGCGCTTGAGAGAAAACGGCGTGGAGCTTATGGGCGAACCCATCGTCATGAAATGGGGGACGTTTGCGCAGTTTGCGGACACGGAAGGATACGTCCATTTTCTGAAGGAACGTCCGAACTCCGACGGACAGGATGTCCGTTAGGGGCGCGGGGTACCGTTGCCACGGTCGGTACCGCCGCCCAGGCTGGCCTCGCAGCCAGGTGCAGACGCGCCGGCATTGCCCTGCCGACAGGTCCGGCTCTCTGTACCGGCGCTGCGCCGGATCCGCGCCACCGCACAGACAGATTCGGACCAGCGCCGCGCCCTCACTTAAATGGCGCGCAAAAACCCGGGGAGGAATCGAAAAAGGATTTGAGGCCGCCAAAAAAGAATACTTTTCGACAATAGCGTCAAGGCGGAACGGCAACATCGGCAAAGGAGCGGTCGGCATGGCGGTCATCATTCCGGACCTTCTTCCCGAACAGATTGCCAACGACGGGGAACGCGCCTTCTACCAGGCGGCCCTCGGCTTGCCGGACGAGTATGTAGTGTTTTATTCCCGCCGTTATTACGAAGATCCCGAAGAAGAGAAGATTCGCGAGGCGGATTTCGTCATCGTGCGCCGGAACATCGGCTTTGTTGCGGTGGAAATCAAGGAAGGAACGGACATCCGCCACTTTGGAGGGCGTTGGCACACGGTCAAGGACGGCGGCTACATGCCTCTGGAAAAAGATCCTGTGGAACAGGCGCTCACGGCGATGTTCCGGCTGAGGCAGCAGTATCAGGAACTGACGGGGGGAACTTGGCCGGGAAAATACCGGTTTGCCATCTGTTTTCCGGAAACAAACCGGATCGAAGGACCCCTGCCCCCCGATCTGAAGCGGGAGAGCATCTGGACGGCCGAGGAAGTCGAAAACTTGTCCCATACCCTGGAACGCCTGCTCGGTGCCGGCCCCGGGGATCCCCGCCGGGTTTCCGCCGCGTCCGAAACGTTGATCGAGCGGGTCCTCGCCCCAAGATGCCGGATTTTCAGTACCCTGGAGGATCGCATTGCTTCTTTTCGCAAAAGGGCGGATCACAGCCTTACGGAAGAACAGCGGAGGATTCTGGAGGAAACGGAGGAAGACAGGCGCAAATTGTTTCTGGGGGCGGCCGGCACCGGCAAGACGTTCATCGCCATGGAGAAGGCCAGGCGTTGCGCGGCGCAGGGGAAGAAAGTGTTGCTGACCTGCTTCAACAAAAACCTGGTGCAATGGATGCGCGACAACATCACGCATCCTTCGGTCACGATCAACAACTTTCATGGATTCCTGACGGAGACGCTGATCAAGGCGGGTGTCCTCACGGAAAGCGAAGTGCGGGAGGATGAGGCGTTTTACGAACATGAATTGCCGGATTTGGCGTTCCAGCATTTTTCCGTATGGTCCGACGCAGAGAAATTCGACGCGATCATCGTCGACGAGGGGCAGGATTTCCGCGACCACTGGGTGACCTGCCTGGAAACGGCCCTTGTGCCGAACGGCGAGCTGTATATCTTCGCGGACCCCAATCAGAATCTTTTCGGCGGGGAACTGGAAAAGCTCCGGCAACGGTATGACCTTTCCAAGCATCGGCTCACCTTCAACCTGCGCAACGCGGACACGATCAACGAATGGCTCAGGCCTTTCGCCGGAGGGCAGGCGACACGTTCCCGCCTGACCGGCGGTGTTCCGGTGGTGCGTTTGTCTTTTCGGACGTCCGAAGAACAGAAACGCCTCCTGGAAAAGGAAATCGGCCGGCTGGTCAGCCAGGGACTTTCGCCGCAGCGCATCCTGATTCTCTCTCCATTCCGGCTGGAAAACAGCGGCCTGAAAGATGTGACCAGGCTCCGGGATTGGCCGATTGTCGATTTTGCGGCCAAGGAATACGGCATCCGCTATGCCACCATTCGATCGTTCAAGGGGCTTGAGGCGGACGCGGTGTTCCTGATCGACCTGAGGGAAAGCAAGGCGTGCACACCGGCGGACGTCCATGTGGGCGCTTCGCGGGCGAGATTTATCCTTTATGTGTTGCATCACGAAAGTTGGCAAGGCTGTTCCGGAGCGTGAGGGTTCATGATCCCGGAAGCGCCATGCAAAGCCTCCCCTCTTCAGCGGGATCTTCCGCCCGTCCGCCACGCCGAGTCTGAACCGCAAAAAGTTTAATTTTGGATGCGGCGGGTTATCAATATAGTATGCCAACGGCAAAAACGAAGAAGAAACCGGCGCGGGAAAAATTCAACCAACACATTTGAAAAAACTTGACCCGTTCCGTGTGCTTCAGTTCACAGGCAGGCGGCGTCGGACAAGGTATAATAAAAAACAAAAGATCCCGGAAAAAGGAGGAGCGGCATGGCAAGAACAAAGACGTCCGCCCGGACGCTGTCCGAGATTCTCAACGCTCAGGTCGCCAACTGGGCCGTGCTTTATTTCAAGCTTCACAGCTATCACTGGTATGTGAAGGGCGACAAATTCTTCGAATTGCACGAGAAATTCGAGCAGCTGTACAACGAGGCGGCGGAACACATCGACGTGCTGGCGGAGAGGCTTCTGGCCCTTCAGGGAAAACCGGCGAGCACCATGCGGGATTTCCTGAAGCTGGCCTCCGTGGCGGAAGCCTCCGGCGACGAAACGGCGGATCAGATGGTGGAAGCCATTCTGCGGGATTTTGCCGCCATGAAGGAGGAACTCAAGGAAGGCATCCGTCTGGCCGAAAGCCAGAACGACACGTCCACCGCGGACATGCTGACCGACATCCGGACCAGTCTGGAGAAGCACATCTGGATGCTGTCCGCCTACCTGGGCAGGTAATCGGCGGCCGGCGCCGTCGGACCGCATCCGTCCCGCAAAAACGGGGGAAGACGATCGCAGGATCGTCGGCCCCCGTTTTTTTGCGTACCGCAGACGAACTCCGGTTTGCTTGATCCTTCATCCGCAGGACTTAGGGATGTCATCAAAGATTCGGGTGAAAATGCGCATGGACGTACCGAACGGCGAAATCGCGGAAACGGCGTGCGGCGAGGGACAGGTAGCGTTTGGCCGGCCAGACGAGGTGGAACGTCCGTTTGAAGGCCGCGTCCCGGATCGGAACGAGGATGAGCGGGTATTCCTCGTCGCTTTTGCAGGCGGGAAGCAGGGCGACGCCGAGCCCGGCGCGGACAAGGGCGCGAACGGCGGACGTTTCGTCCACTTCGCACACGATGCGCGGCGTGAGCCCTGCCCGGCGGCACAGATCGTCGACAAGACCGCGGAACTGGTAGCCTGTTTTCAAGGCGACGAAAGGTTCTTCGGCGGCCTCGGCAAGGTCGATGCGCGGGCGATCCGCCAGCCGGTGTCCGGGAGGCACGGCCAGGTAGATGGTTTCGTGCAGCAGCGGCAGGCTCTCCACGCCCGGGTCCTCGATCTTCGGCGTCGTGTAGGCATAATCGATGTCGCCGTTGCGCAGGAGTTCGGGCACCTGTTCGGGCGTCGTCTGCGTCACCCGGATCGTGACGTCGGGATGTTCACGGCGGAACGCCCCGAGCAGGTCGGCGAACCGGTTCATCGTCACCGTCGCCAGGTGGATCGTGCCTTTTTCCGCCCCCGCCATGTCGGCTACTTCCTGTTTCGCCTGTTCCAGGAGATTCAGGGCCCGGTCCACCTTGTCCAGGAAGGCTTCGCCGTACCGGTTGAGCCGGATGCGCCGTCCCTGGCGGTCGAACAGGGGGACGCCCAGCTCCCGTTCCAGTCTGGCAATGGTTTTGCTGAGGGCCGGCTGGGCCACGTTCAACACCTCGGCCGCCATGGTCATATGCTGCAGTCTGGCCACGGTGCGGAAGTAGTGGAGTTGCAGCAGGTCCATGATGGGTCATCGCCCGCCTTTGGGCATCTTTTTTTGAGGGTGATTCTTTTATAACTTAAACATTATAAATTACATGAAAAATATATATTTTACTTTATGAAAAATCAACCGTACGATCATCGTAAGAGGTGAGTCCCGTGAACAGACGGCGGGAAACGATGATCGTTCGGCTGCTGTGCTGCGCCCTGCCCTTCTCCGTGCTGAACGTGACCATGTTCAACGTGGCGGTTCCGGACCTGGCGCGGGTGTTCGGCGTGAGCCCGGCGAGCATGGGATGGACCGTGACCGGGTTTGCCGTGTTCTATTCGATCGGATCGCTGATGTACGGAAAACTCGCGGACCGGTACGAGGTGCGGAAGCTGTTCGTGTTCGGGGCGGCGGTGTTCGGCTGCGGATCGCTCCTCGGCATTGCGGCGGACTCGTTTCCGATGCTGCTGGCCGCGCGCATGGTTCAGGCGGTCGGAGCTTCGTGTTTTCCCACCATGGCCACTTTGATTCCGGCGCGGTTCGTTCCGGAAGAACGACGCGGCAAAGCCCTCGGCACGGTGGCCGCGACGCTTTCCGTTTCCGGAGGCGTCGGACCGCTCGTGGGCGGGTGGATCGTGGAGTGGCTGCATTGGAAGGCGCTGTTTCTGGTTTCCCTCGGCGTGTGGGGCGTCGTGCCGTTTTTGGCGAAGTGGCTGCCCGGGGAACGGGAAGAAGGCGGGCTCAAGGCGAACGCCGGCAGGCCGGATGCGATCGGCGCCGGCCTCATCGGGGCGGGCGCCGCCTGCCTCATGCTGGCCGTCACGAGGGCGGACTGGCGGCTTCTCGCGGGCGCGGCCGTGCTGCTCGGGCTCTTTCTCCTGCGGCAGAAAGCGGCGGCGAATCCGTTCATTCCGCGGGGGCTGTTTGGCCGCCGGAGCTACCGGTTCGGGCTGACGATGGGCGTGCTGGCGTCCGCGGCCAACATCGGCGTCACGCTGCTGTCGCCGCTGGCGCTCAGCCGGGTGTACGGATTCGACGCCGGGATGATCGGGCTGCTCATGTTTCCGGGCGCCTTTTGCGCCGCGCTTTTGGGCCGGCATGGCGGCAAGCTGGCCGACCGCAAGGGCACCCGCCTTGCCATCACGCTGGCGATGGGGCTGCTCGGGACCGGTTTGCTGTCGCTCTTCGGCACCGTCGGCCTGGGCGGCCAGTCCGGCCTGTGGCCCTGGGCCGTGGCGGCCTGCCTGATCGCGGCCAACACCGGCTCGAACTTCATGCAATCCGCCCTGGCCAAACGGGTCTCCGCCTCGCTTCCCTTCGGGTCGACCGGAGTCGGAATGGGCGTGTTCGGGCTGACCAACTTCCTGTCGGTCGGCGTCGCCGGCTCCGTGGTCACCAAGCTGGCCGAGGCGGCGGAGACCGCGGCGGTTCCCGCCCTGGCGTTCGGCTTGATTTATCTGGGTTTGGCGGTGGTGCCGCTTTTGATCCTCGGGGTGTTGTACGGTGAAGAACGAACCGGAAATATGTGAGCTGGAAAGCGTGCACGTTAATCACGACGTCGATAGTCGGGATCTCCGCAATCCGCAAAATTTAATTTTATACCCGAATTTACCTTCCACAGTCTCGTGGAATGCTTTTTCAAAAAGGACATAATGTTAACTCGACGAAATTATATAAAATAATATAAAAAGACTTTGTTTAACGTTGAAATTTTTACGGATCATCGTATCCTTATGGGGTATTTGGATGAATGTGGAACATCAGATATCGGGTTTGACAATAAAACTTGAGAGCAACAGATGGCATGTGATCTATTTAGTCGACAAATAGTTCGACGAGTTACGTAAAGAACGAAATCTAGCGATGGCCATGGCAAAAAACTGAGGTGGGTTGGGTTTGAGCGGAAATTTCACGTTTTTAAAGGACCGTTGGGAGCTCTTAGCCAATCTCGGGGAAATGGCCGAACGGAATGTTTACACAGACCCGAACACATCGCTGATTAAGCTGCGGATGTTTGGGGAAACGCTGACGAAATATATTTATGCGATGGAAGAGCTGGAGGAGCCCAAAGAGTTCACCCAGTACGACCGCCTTGCCCAGCTCAAACGGGACGGATTGCTCACAGAAGAGGTGCTGGACATCCTGCACACCTTGCGCAGAGCGGGCAACAAAGCCGCTCACGAAGCGAACTTCGGAACCTCACAAGACGCGCTGGCCCTAACCCGGATGGCGTTCCGGCTGGGCGTCTGGTTCATGCAGGTGTACGGCGACTGGTCTTTCGAGGAACCGGATTACAAGGAACCTGTCAAACAGGACGTAGCTTCCAACGAGGCCCAATTGGAACAGCTGGCCAAGTCTTACGAAGCCAAAGTAGAACAACTGCAACAGGAACTCGCCGTCCTGCGCGAGCACCAGAAGGCGATAGCGGACGAAGACAAAAAAGCCCGACAGGTCAAATCCCGTCAACTCGGCAGCGCGTTTGCCCTGTCCGAAGCCGAGACCCGGCTAATTATTGACGAAAAGCTGCGTCAAGCCGGCTGGGAAGCGGATTCGCAGAAACTGCGCTTCAGCCTGGGCGTGCGTCCCGAAAGGGGGCGCAACATGGCGATCGCCGAATGGAAACTTCAAAACGGCTATGCCGATTATGCGCTGTTTTGCGGTCTGGAACTCGTCGGCCTGATTGAAGCAAAACGAATGAGCAAGAATGTCGCGGCAGATATCGGGCAAGCCAAAGATTACGCAAAGAACGTGGTTCGGATTGGCGACGAGATTATCCTCGGACCCTGGGGAAATTACAGGGTTCCGTTTCTTTTCGCTACCAACGGTCGTCCCTATCTGGAACAGCTGAAGGAACAATCCGGCATTTGGTTTCTGGACGCCCGCAAGCCGACAAACCACCCTAGACCTCTTCAGGCTTGGTATTCTCCCGATGGTTTGATGAGCCTGCTCAGGCAGGATGTCGACAAGGCTACCAAGGACCTGCAAGATGAACCGTTGGATTATCTGAACCTGCGCTCCTATCAGAAGGAAGCGATCCGCGCCATAGAGGATGCCATCGCTGCCGGCAGACGCCGGATCCTGGTCGCCATGGCCACCGGCACGGGAAAAACCAGAATGGCGATCGGCCTTGTCTATCGTCTCATCAAGCACAACCGGTTCAAACGCATTCTGTTTCTGGTGGACCGGAATGCCCTAGGGCGGCAAGCTGAAGCGGCGTTCAAGGATTCCAAGCTGGAAAACTATCTTTCCTTCACTGAAATCTTCGAGCTTCAGACGCTGGATGACCGCAAGCCCAACCGGGAAACCAAAGTGCACATCGTGACGGTCCAAGGCATGGTGAAGCGGCTGTTTTACAGCGAGTCGGACGAGGATGTCCCTTCCGTCGACCAGTATGATTGCATCGTGGTGGATGAAGCCCATCGTGGCTACACACTGGACAAGGAAATGTCTGAGCTTGAAATGGTGTTCCGCGATCACGAGGATTATGTGAGCAAATACCGCAAGGTGCTGGATTATTTCGATGCGGTATGTATCGGGCTCACCGCCACCCCCGCGCTGCACACAGTGGACATTTTTGGCCGCCCCGTATACAACTATACTTACCGGAACGCGGTCATCGACGGCTATCTGGTTGATCACGAACCCCCGGTCCTGATTGAGACGGAGCTAAAGAAAAGCGGCATCCGTTGGGCGGTCAACGAAGAGGTGGAAGTTTACAACACGGCCACAGGGACTGTTGAGAAAGAAATCCTGGAGGACGAACTCAACATCGATGTGGCCCAGTTCAACAAACTGGTCATTACGGAAAATTTCAATCGCGTCGTCCTAAAAGAGCTGGCCAAGCATATTGACCCGTGGGGAGAAGGTAAGACGCTCATTTTCGCGGCAACGGATGACCACGCGGACATGGTTGTGCGCATTTTCAAGGAGGAATTGGAGCAAATTCACGGACCGATCGATGACAACCTGGTCATGAAAATCACAGGTTCAATCAAGAACCCTATTCAAGCCATCAGGCTGTTCCGAAACGAGCGTCTGCCCAACATCGCCGTAACCGTAGATCTGCTCACCACGGGTGTAGATATTCCTCGGATTACCAATCTTGTTTTCCTTCGGCGCGTTCGTTCAAGAATTCTGTACGAGCAAATGCTCGGACGGGCCACACGGCGCTGTGACGAGATCGGCAAGGATCATTTTACGATTTACGACGCTGTCGGAATTTATGAAGCTTTGCTGCCATACACGGACATGAAACCTGTTGTCCAGAGACCGTATGTGTCTTTGCGGGACTTGGTTGCCGAGCTTTCCCAGATAACTAATGAAGAGCAGGGAAAACAGCACAAAGACCAGATCATTGCCAAAATCCAGCGTAAGAAGCGTAAGTGGACGGCCACGAACTACGAGGATTTCAAAGCGCTGTCCGGGGGACTCAGCATAGATGAATTTATCAACACAGTAAAAAAAGGAACGGTTACCCAAATTGTCCGCTATTTGATGGAAAAAATGGACCTGGTCCGATTCATCGATGAAAATGGAGAAAGGCCGTACAAACAATACATTTCAAGGCACAAGGACAAGCTGGTATCCGTGTCTCTCGGCTACGGCAACGCCAAGAAACCTGAAGATTACCTCGCGGGTTTCAACCGTTTCATCACGGAAAACATGAACCAAATCCCCGCTCTGAACATCATTTGCACTCGGCCCGCCGATCTCACCCGTGAGGAACTGCGCAAGCTCCGGGTGGCCTTGGATCAGGAAGGCTATTCCGAAAAAAATTTGCAGGCCGCCTGGCGGGACGCGAAAAACGAAGACATCGCGGCGGATATAATCAGTTTCGTCCGCCAGCAGGCGCTGGGCGATCCCCTCATCAGTCGGGAAGAACGCGTCCAACGCGCGATGCGAAAAATTTACGCCATGAAAGCATGGACCAAGGTGCAGCGAGGATGGCTTGAACGGATCGAGAAACAGCTGATCAAGGAAGCCATCCTGGATCCCGACCCTGTGAAAGCCTTCGAGGTGGAGCCGTTCAAAAGCAGAGGCGGCTATAAGGTACTCAATAATATTTTTGATGGTGAACTTGATCGAATCGTGAAAACCATAAACAACGCCCTGTATACGGCAAACGGCAAAAGAAAGGAAAATGCGTGAATGCGTAACTATGACATCGTCCAGAAACTGTGGAACCTTTGCAACATCCTCCGCGACGACGGCATTACCTATCACCAGTATGTGACCGAGCTGACCTACTTGTTGTTTTTGAAAATGATGAAGGAAACAAGCAACGAAGAATTTATTCCGGAAAAATACCGTTGGGATTCGCTGACCTCGAAACACGGGATCGCGCTGCAAAACCACTATCGACAACTTTTGCTCGACCTTGGAAATTCCAGCCAAAAAACGCTAAGGCAAATCTATGCGAATGCTACGTCCAACATCGCCCAGCCGGCCAATCTTGAGAAACTCATCAGCGCCATCGACCAGCTGGATTGGTACAGCGCAAGAGAGGAAGGCCTTGGCGACCTGTATGAAGGGTTGCTGGAAAAAAACGCCAGCGAGCTGAAATCAGGGGCGGGGCAATATTTTACACCTCGGCCGTTGATCGAGGTCATCGTGAAGCTTATTGATCCCCAACCGGGTGAACGCTGCCACGACCCCGCCTGCGGGACCTTCGGTTTCATGATCATTGCCGACCGTCACGTGCGCATCAAGACGGATGATTATTTTGACTTGAGCCAGAAGGAAGCGGAATTTCAGAAATACGAAGCGTTTTCCGGTGTCGAGTTGGTCCGGGATACCCACAGGTTGGCCTTGATGAACGCGATGCTCCATGATATCCACGGCGAGATCATCCTCGGGGATACCCTGTCGGAGCTGGGCGCATCGCTTAAGAATTTTGACGTAATCATGACGAATCCGCCTTTTGGTACCAAGCAAGGCGGTGAGCGTCCGACTCGTGATGATCTCACTTTCGCCACAACGAATAAGCAGCTTAATTTCCTTCAACACGTCTATCGTGCTTTGAAACCGGACGGCAAAGCCCGAGCGGCGATCGTGGTGCCGGATAACGTGTTGTTTGAGGATGGTGTTGGCGCAAAGATTCGCGAGGATTTGATGGATAAGTGCAATTTGCACACTATCCTACGGCTGCCGACAGGAATTTTCTACGCCCAGGGCGTAAAAACAAACGTTCTGTTTTTTACTCGCGGGAAAACCGACAAGGGCAATACAAAAGAAGTGTGGGTATACGACCTGCGCACAAATATGCCCAGTTTTGGCAAACGCAATCCGCTGACGGTCTCCCACTTCGACGATTTCATCGCAGCCTATACTGCTAAGGACCGTCGGAAAGTCAAAGATGAACGCTGGAACGTGTTCACCCGCGAGGAAATCCGAAAACGTGGCGACAATCTGGACATTGGCTTGATTGCGGACGAATCGCTTTCCGCCTACGACAACTTGCCGGACCCGATTGGCTTGGCGGAAGAAGCGGTGTTGAAATTGGAGCAAGCCCTAAGATTACTTAGTGAAGTTTTAACTGAATTGAAAGAGATCGAATCTAATTCGAACGAGAAATCTTACGCAAAGGATCAGCAACAATTGCTGAAGGTCGCGGAAAAATCAGGGGTGTATAAGTTTGAGCAGAAAGAAAAGTATAACGCTTAAGAATTTGTTGGAAGAATTTTTGGTGACTCCCGACGAACAACTCTATAAGGTACCTCAAAATTGGTTATGGGTAAAGTCTCAAGCTATCGCAGATTGGGGTTCCGGGGGTACGCCAGCAAGAAAGAATTTAGAGTATTACAATGGGGACATACCATGGATCAAGTCTGGCGAATTGAGGGATCAAGTAGTTTTTGAAACAGAGGAACACATTACAAAGGTAGCGATCAAAAATTCAGGAGCGAAGATATTTCCAAAGGGATCCGTTGCCATTGCCATGTACGGAGCGACAATTGGAAGAGTTGGGGTTCTCGGAATTGATGCGGCCACAAATCAGGCTTGTGCAGTGGGTACTCCAAAATCTCCTACTATGACAGATTACATGTTTTATTACTTTTTATCCCAGAGAGAACAACTTATTAATTTGGGTAAAGGGGGAGCGCAGTCAAATATTTCACTAACTATAATTAAAAATTATCCTTTTCCACTCCCTCCTATGAGTGAACAAAGAAGAATAGTGGATAGGGTTTATAGACTATTAGAAAAAATAAGTTTGGCTAAAAAATTTATTAATGAAGCGAGAGTTACCTTGGAACTTCTACGAGAAGCAATTATAGACATGGCATTTAGTGGTGAATTAACTGTTAAATGGAGGAAGGAAAATTCAGTATCACTAGAGAAATGGATCCAAGTATCACTGAAAGATATTCTGCATGTTAATCCTCCGAAAAGAGGTCTGGATGATATCCCTGATGATCAAGAATGCAGTTTTATACCAATGCAAGCTGTAAGTGAAATTACAGGGACAATAGCTGAGCCCGAAATTCGCAAGTATTCTGAAGTAAAGAAAGGATATACGTTTTTTATGGACGGAGATGTCATTTTTGCAAAAATAACTCCGTGCATGGAAAACGGCAAGTCAGCATTGGTAAGTGGGCTTATAAACGGGTTTGGTTTTGGCTCAACGGAATTTTTTGTGTTGAGAGCAAAAGATCCAGACAAAATTAACATGAAATTAATTTACTACCTTATAAGATCAAAGTCTTTCAGAATGCAAGCGAAATCAGTAATGAGCGGAGCGGTTGGGCAACAGAGGGTACCAAAAGCTTTTATTGAAGACTATCCTTTCCTACTCCCTCCAAAAGAAGAGCAGGATCAGATCGTGATAATACTGGATTCAATGTTTGAAAAAGAAAAAATGGTGGAGGAATATATATCAAATTATGGTGATCTTGAAAATTTGGAAAAGTCAATTTTAACCAAAGCCTTTTGCGGCGAACTAGGGACAAATGATCCTGCTGAAGAAAGCGCGATCAGACTTCTAATTGATACTTTATCAAGTTAATCATTGAGGATATAGAAATGCGCCACGCACCAACAATTGCAAACACTTCGAATTTTGCTTCTGAAGTCGTTCCAGGGCGCCCGGCAGCGGCCGTTTTTGTGTTTGGGCTGGCATTGTTGCTGAATGCGTTGCTAGCCGGGAGGCGACAACCAAGTAAACGACCCACGTCTTCATGATTCTCACTGTCTAGATTTACGACAGGTTCCTGGATCGGATTTATCTTCGGAGACTCGACGCCTTCCGGGCAATTGCTCCTGGGCGACTGTTCAGGGGATACCTCATTGCGTTCTGGCGGAAGCATGGCCGATTGAACGCGGGCGCCATTGTCTCCGCGGCTTTCCTGTTCGGCCTCCTGTACGCATACATGTTCCTTGAGTCCGGAATGTGGATGCCGATCAGCCAACTATTCTCTGGAAATTCACCCAAATGACGATCCTTCCGGAACCAGGCGGAAAGTTGCGACGATATTCGTGATTACTGCTAGCTTCCCGGTTCTGCGCGTTTATTTTCAATGAAAAACTTACCGAGGAAGATTTCATTCACTGACTCACAGTCTTTTACGGCATAACCATTGGTTTAAGCCCCATGTTGATCATTGATTTTCGTGAGTCATTATCTTTAGATTTCGGTATTGCCACGATCAACAATTTTCGGGGGCGGGTGCAAGCTACATATGCGAAACGGTTGTGTTCATGGTTCTGATCTCTTAACCAGTGGACGAAATACCCGCCGTCCGATCTTGCTGTTGGAGATGAAACCAAAAGCACCGCATCATAGGTTTTTCCCTTGACTCCGTGTATTGTTTCTAACGAGATGCTTAATTTTTTATTGGTTTCTTGAGGGTTGATCTCAACTTTATTTCTTGCAGTTTTTCTGCTTGCCCTGATTCTGTTTCTTACTTCTTCATACGAGAAGGCCGGGGAGTCGAAATTGGACCAAAATTGTTGAAGTTTGGGCTTGAGATAGATATTGATCCATTCTGACCAAGTAGCAGCTCGACCTTTATGCTGGAAATGTGCGATACTTTTGAACTCGTCTAGCATTTTTACGATTAAGGTTCTCCATTCAATTGAAGAATAGTTATCAGGTGTTTGATATATATTGCGTTTACCATCGTATGCAAGGTCTAAAATTGCCTCGCTGCAAAGTTTGAAGGCACTTCCAATGTCCGAGCCTGTCTTATTGGGCAAAGTCCAAATGAATAACGCCGTCGCCAATTTAGTGGCGATATTATTTGGATTTCCAAGATTTTTCCCACGTATTTCATTAAGTGTGCTGTGGCCGCGTGCTATGATTACCGCGTTATCGGGTTTAATAAAATTCTCTTTCAATATCTTAAGAAAAGATGATTGGAGATCCGGAAGCTGGTTTTTGCCGTATTCCCATAATAGACAATCATTTTCACTTCCTTTATTTCTAGCTTTCATTTTTTTGCGGCCTTTAAGTTTAGAGGCGAAATCGCAGATCGTCTGTGTACTTCTGAAGTTATCTATTAATTCAAGTGATGTTAGCCTCCAATAATCAATGCATTTTTCCACTAATTCAGGGTAAACATTTCTGAATTCATAAATGGATTGATCGAGATCTCCAATCAAATGCACCTTTACTCCGGATCTTATCAGCATATGTAAAATGGCCAACTGCATCCCGGAAAGATCTTGACACTCATCAATGAGGATGTACGGAAATCTTTTTGCTATTAACTTTCGCAACTCTCTTTGATTTTTCAAAATTTGAAAGGACCAGTATTCTATATCTGAATATGTTGTGAATCCGTCAGTTGCAAATTTTTTCTTATTTGTAAATAGAATTTTGTGAATAGTATCGGGAAACGATATATCTCCTTTACCTATCCAAATGGGTTTACTCATATAATTGATTGAATAGTGCAAAATGTTAATATACATATCGAATAATTTGTCGTTTGGTTTATAGCTATATCTTTCTAGGAATTTTGCGTTCGAATCTTCCGAAATCAATCTGTGTGTATAATCGCCATCTATTCCTCTAAATCCAGTTACTGCATGGCTAAACGGATGAAAAATAAAACTATGTATCCAGCTATCAATGGTGCCCACGAAATGGGGTGTTGAGACGTCACTTCTTATCAGAAATAAAGTCGCTCTTTTCTTAATTTCGTTTGCTGCATTTCTTGTAAAAGACAATACGGCAATTCCGCTATTCCGGTTATTCCATTGCGAAACATGATAAGCCAGCTTTATACCAACGCATTGCGTTTTTCCGCTCCCGGGACAAGCCTTTAAAAAAGATCCCGTATCCAACGGATGGAGGATAAAATTTAATTGATCTTCGGTGAGTTCATCCAGCTCTTTTTGATTACCCAAAACGGTTTTTATTTTTTCAAGCTTGCAATCGGTTCCGCTGGCCATCTTTATCCTCCGCTTCAAGCCTGCATGCCCAAATAACGGCGTTCTTAATATATTCGGGTACTGAAAACTCTGAATCTGTTGCTGCCAGGCGCCAGGCTAATCGTTGGGCGTATTCTCCCTTTTTATTTTTATGAGTTATTCTTTCAAATAACTTATAGGCCGCATCCGCTCTCTCTTGTGGTGTCTGGTATTGTTCCGCTTGTTTCTTTTCATCTTCAAGTATGTTTTTTGTTCTTTCAGATTCCGTCATTTCGATAAGAACATCATACATCAAAGTCAAGTTATGGGTGCTTTCCAAAGCTAAGTCATATTCGAATGTTTTCTTATTGTAAAACAATCGGCAGTATGCGTTTTTTTCTGATTCTAGTTCCTTGGCGAGTTCAATGGCTCGATTATTACATTCACAAAGGTTTCCTTCAGAAGGTTTTTCTTTTTCACCCGGATCACAGTCTGTGATACCGGCACATCTGACAGGAATGCCGGTTTCGGCCGCACTGTCATCGTTTTTAGATTCTTCATGATTTTTGGATGCTCCGCGGAACAATTGGAAGAACGTTTTGAAAAGCACTCCGCCCATATTGATGACAGAGACAGCGAAGTCTTCCAGTGTGTATTCCTTTTCAGATGGATGATCCTGAAATGTTGAACAGAAGTAATCTTTCAAAACTCGTTTCGCAAGCTCAGGAATTACCAAGGCTTCGGCCAGACCTTCCACGAGAATCACGCCACGGGCAAAAAGGAGGGTTGACTTTGTGACGTCCAGCCATCGTTCCAAGAGGAATTTTTGATATGGATCCAAACCGCATTTGGACAACTGAATGGCTTTGGGGACCGACTCAAAATCCGTGCGTGTAACCACGACTATGCTGTCCAGGCTGACCGCCGCTGCAATCGTGGGAGAATGTGTGGTTATGATCACCTGCATGTTTCCTTTTTCAGCTTGCGATTGAATATACTGCAAGACTCTGGTTTGAAGCTGGGGATGCAAATGGGCTTCGGGCTCTTCGATAAGCAAAACGCGAAAAGTGTCGTCTTTATCCTCATCTGTATCTTCAAGTTCTGCCAATATGGTTGCCAAGTAAATCAAGTTGTTATAGCCCAGGCTGTTTTCTGATAACTCTCTAAACCAATCGGACGACAATGATTCATAGTTTGCAGTGTATTTTGGATAAAATAAGAGTTGCAAGCTCTCTAAAATTTTTTCCGTTTTTGTTTCGGCAAAAAGGATACGGATATCCTGGCCCAGATATTCTCCAAGTGCTTGGAACATCCTTTGTCGAATCCGTTTATTGGTCTCTTGGATTAAAGGGTCTTTCAATAGTTGTGCATTGTGTTCTTTCACCTTTTGATCAAGTGTAATTGGGTTGCCTTCGGAATCTTTGTCCCGCTCAATTTTGGATTCTAGTTTGGTCAATAGGCGGGAGAGACGGGAACCCCGGATGGCCCTTAATCTTTCTTCGGCATCTCGCAATGGGGGCAAGTAGTTGCATTCGATTGAGTTATATGTGTCCCACTCGAAGATGCCGGCTTTTGAATCGCCCGCCCAAATGGTTCTTTTAATTTTTTTGTTTGATTTTTTGTCGTATATTATTTCCAAATGAAGGCTTGCTTTTGACGGATCATAGGCATTCAGCCAAGGCAAATATTTAACCTGTTCGGACTCACTGAGTTCGGAAAATTCGCAGTCGATTCTGATTTTTTCGCTGACTGGCGAATTCTTGCCAGTATTGTTGGGTCTCCAGAAATCATTGACGGTTATTGCGCTGGATCTCCCGTATTCATCCTCCCAGAACAACAATCGGAGGGCATCAATAATAGCCGATTTCCCGCTGCCGTTTTCACCAAGAAGGACTGTCAAGCCTTTGTTCAGAGGAATCTCGCAAGAGTCACTGAAACAGCGAAATCCTTTGATGGAGATTTTAGATATGAACATGCGCAAAAAGCTCCTTAAAACTAGGGTTCGAATAAGATGATGTGGAAACATTCGACAAAAATCTTTACTTTTCCTTTCAATACCAAGGAGGTGCCCCCGTGTCAGACCCTTTCTATCAGAACGTCATAGCAGTAATCTGGGACTTCGACAAAACTCTGATTGCCCACTACATGCAAAAGCCAATCTTTGAGCATTTCAAAGTGAATGGTCAAGAATTTTGGGACGAAGTTAACAGCCTCAGGGATAAGTACCGACGAAGACACCCGGAAATTAGGATCAACCAAGACACCTTCTACTTGAACCACATGCTGACCTGTGTGAAACAGGGCATATTTGCAGGCTTAAATAACAGTATGTTACGGGAATTCGGGAGCCGGTTGGAATTTTATCCCGGCATGCCCAAGTTTCTCGGGGAATCCAAGAGAATTATCGAGGAGGACGAAAGGTTCAAACCTTTTGCCATCAAAGTGGAACACTACATCGTCAGCACCGGTTTGGCGGAAATGATCCGGGGTTCCCAGGTCATGCCCTACGTTGACGGCATTTGGGGATGCGAATTCATTGAGGATGTCATCAGGAGCAACCTAGATGTTAAGGAATATGTGAAAGACCGGGAGATATCTGAAGTGAACAGGGTCATCACACAAATCGGTTACGCGGTAGATAACACCTCAAAGACAAGGGCAATTTTTGAAATTAACAAAGGGGCCAACAAAAATCCGGCCATCGACGTCAATTCTTCGATGCCACGTGAAAAAAGAAGAGTACCGTTTGAGCATATGATCTATATCGCGGACGGCCCGAGCGACGTCCCAGCATTTTCCATTTTGAAGCAATATGGTGGAAGTACGTTTGCCGTCTACCCGAAAGGAGAGTGGAAAGAATTCAAACAAGTGGAGCAGCTGAGAAGGGACGGGCGAATCGACATGTATGGGGAAGCAGATTATACGCCACAAACCACAACATATATGTGGCTGATTAATCGAATGAAGGAAATTGCAGAAAAAATCGTTCAACGCAAGGAGGCGGCCATTCGTCAAATCGTCTCCAATCCGCCGACGCATATCAATGCTGACAGTTGATCATGCTTTGCAGAACGTATACCTTCTCAATTAGTTTTCCCGCAGTTTTTGTTTATTTTCGAAAGCCGAAATCAACCTAAAAGGCTGCACCTACCAGACAGCCTAATCATTACCACTTCTCCCTTTTCCTAAAAACCAGCCCCGTCAGCACCGTAAGCTGCAAGGAAATGACCATGGTCATCACGAAAACATTATCCACATTGGGAAGCGTGTTGCTCAGGATCATTAACACACTGAAAGCGATGAGGATGGAAAGCGCGACCACACTGACGTGCACCGCCACCACTGCATTTGCGCCGTCCGCAGGTTAAAAAATCGAAAAAAAGTTTTCGTTTTTAAAAAGACGCCGGAATGCGGTCCATTTATGATGAAGGTAGCCGTAGGTTCATCTATTGCCCATCAACAAAACGGGGGAAAGGGATGAGAGCGGTGAGAAGATCGCTGCTCATCGGCGTGTACGGGCTGTCGATTCTGCTTTTCCTGCTGTTTTTTTGGTACTACGGGTTAAGGGGGCAAAACCGGGACCTGGAGGAAGGCCCGGTCGGACTGGCGGGCGACATCCAGGAAGTCTACGTCATGGTCATGTTCCAGTCCGAACTCGACTACTGGCGCAGCATCATGAAAGGGTTCGAGGACGCGGCGCTGAACCTGAACGTGTCCGTGGAGTTCCGCGGGGCGACCCAGTACGATGCCCATGAGGAAGTGGTCGTGCTCGAGCAGGTGATCGCCAAGAAACCCGCCGGCATCGCCGTCACCGCGATCAATCCGGAGGCGCTGAACGCCTCCATCGACAAGGCCGTCCAGGAAGGCATCCCGATCGTGCTCTTCGACTCGGGCGCTCCCGCGAGCAAGGCGTACGCCTTTTACGGCACCGACAATTACAAGGCGGGCACCGTGGCGGCACGGGAAATGGCGAGGCTCCTCGGCGGAAAAGGAGAAGTGGCCGTCATCACCCAGCCAACCCAGCTCAACCACCAGGAGCGGACCGAAGGATTCCGCGACACCATCGCCCGCGAGTTTCCGGACATCCGCGTGGTGGAAGTGGCCGACGGCAAGGGAGAGATTATCGGCTCGCGGGACGCGGCGCGGGAGATTTTGCGGAAGTACCCGGAAGTAGACGGACTGTTCGCCACCCAGGCCAACGGCGGCGTCGGCATCGGCATGGCGGTCAAGGAAATGGGGCTTGCGGGACAAAAGGTGATCATCGGATTCGACACCGACAAGGGAACGCTGGATCTGGTGAAAGAGGGGACGATCAACGCGACGCTGGCCCAGGGCACGTGGAACATGGGGTACTGGTCGCTGATGGGGCTGTTCCATTTGCGCCACAATCTGGTCCAAACCGGAGACTCGGGCTCGAACACCGGCCATCCGCTTCCGCCCTTCGTCGATACGGGCATCACGATCGTCACGCAGCAGAACGTCGATCAGTTTTACGCCAAGTGAGAGGTAGCGCATCTTGGACCTGAAAGCGGTTACCACCCGATCCAAAACGAAGGACAGGCCGGTGATCCGGATCTGCGGAAAGCTCCTCGAGCGCCTGAAGTTCCGCAACCTGCCGATCCGTTACAAGCTGCTCGCCCTTTTTTTGCCCATCACGATCATCCCGTCCCTCATGCTCGGCATTCTTACCGACATCGTCGCCAACCGGGTCATCGAGCGCAACCTGTACGACAACACGCAGCAGGTAATCGCGCAGGTGAACCGGGCGCTGGAATTTTACGTCGGCAACGCGCAGAACACCACGTACCTGATTGCCTTCAACCCGCTGATCCAGAAGTTTTTCCGGGAAGGTCCCCTCGACCCTCAGGAGCGGCAGGAAGCGCTGCAGTTCCTGCGGGGTTTTCCCACGCTGCAGACCGAAATCGCCGGCATGATGGTGGTGAGCTCGAGGGGAGATTACCTCTCCAACGACATGTACGCCCGGCAGCCGGGGGATCTGACGCTGGAACGGTGGTACCAGGAGGCGGTGGCGGCCAAGGGCATTTTCCGCGTCATCGGCAGTCCGGAGCGGCGCAACGTCACCACGCACGTCAGCTACAAGGAAAGCGAAGTCGTATCCGTCGTGCGGGCCGTGCTCGATCCGGAGACGCAGAAGGTGCTCGGCGTCGTGCTTATCGACCTGAAGCTCCGGGTGGTCATGGAAACGGTACGCAACGTCCACCTGGGCAAGACCGGCCTGCTCATGGTGCTGGGCCAGGAAGGCGAACCGGTCTACGTTCCTCCGCGGCTCGGCTTTACGACGATTCCCATGACCTGGTTCGGCGGCAAGACGGCGGGCCAGTTCGTGCAGGAAGTCGACGACCGCAAACTGCAATTCATTTTCCGCAAATCCCCCTTTACGAACTGGACCACCGTCGGCGTGTTTTCCACCGCGGAAGAGGCGCCCGAGATGCGGCAGATCCGGCTGTACATCGGCTCTTTCGTGTTCGTCGTCGTCCTCCTGGGCATCACCGCGTCGTTCGTGCTGGCCCACTCCATCTCCCGGCCGATCTACCGGCTGATGCGGTTCATGCAGCGGGCCGAATCCGGGGATCTGTCGACGCGCCAGTGGAACGGCGACATGGACGAGATCGGCATGCTGGGGCGCAGCTACAACAGCATGCTGGCGAAGATCAACGATCTGATCCAGCTGACGGAGAAACAGGAGCGGCAAAAAAGGGAAGCGGAACTGCGCACGCTGCAGGCCCAGATCAAACCCCACTTCCTGTACAACACCCTGGATACGATCAGCTGGATGGCCCGCAAGCGCGGGGCGGAGGACGTGTCCGAAATGGTGGAGGCGCTGTCGCGGCTGTTCCGGATCGGCCTGAGCAAGGGCAACGAGTTCATCCCGCTGGCGGAAGAGTTCGATCACGTGCGGTACTACCTGCAAATCCAGAAGCAGCGGTATCAGAACAAACTGCAATATGAACTGCACCTGGATCCGGCCATCGCCCATCTGCCGGTGCTGAAGGTCATTTTGCAGCCGATCGTGGAAAACGCCATCTATCACGGAATCAAGGAGCGGCGCGGACCGGGCGCCATCGTCGTGCGGGGCGAGCGGGACGGGGACCGGATCCGCCTGACGGTGGAAGACGACGGCGTGGGCATGGACGAGGAGAAGCTGAACCGGCTGCGTCGCCGGCTGGAGCAAGCGTCGGCGGTGCGTCCGGCGGAATCGCCGGCGGCCGCGGGGCCCGACGCGACGGGGACCGGCTCTGCCGGAGCCCTCGATGGCTCCGGTGCCGCGAGTGTTGCCGATGCTTCCGGCGCCGCAGCTGTTGCAGGTGTTTCCGGTGCGGCAGTTGCCGGCACATCCGGTGTTGCCGGTTCTTCAGATGCAGCCGGCAATGCTTCCGGTGCGGCGGGTGCCGCCGGAATGGCCGGGTCCGCCGGTACAGCCGGCGCCGCCGGCAATGCCGGTGCTCCCGCCGCCGGCAACCCGGGGGCCGGCCGCGTCCACTCCGCCGGGGACACGGACGCCCGTTCCGGCTACGGCCTGGTCAATGTGCTGGCCCGCCTGAAGCTCACCTACGGGGCGGACAAATGCGACGTCACCGTGGACAGCGAACCGGGGCGGGGAACGAAGGTGACCCTTACCTATCCGGTTCCGGAGGAGGAATGAGCCTTGTGGAACGTGATCATTGCCGACGATGAACCGCTCATTCGCGAGGGAATCAGGGAATCGGTGGATTGGGAAGCGCTGGGCATGCGGGTCGCCGCGGAAGCGGAAGACGGAGAGGAGGCGCTGGAGAAGGCCCTCGCCTGCCGGGCGGACATCGCCCTGGTGGATCTCAACATGCCCATCATGGACGGCATCACCCTGATCGGCGAGCTCCGCAGCCAATTGCCGTCCTGCCGGATCGTCATCGTCACCGGCCATGACGAATTCGCCTACGCGCAGCAGGCGATCCGCCACGGCGTGGACGAATATCTGCTCAAGCCGGCCAATCCGAAGGAACTGACATCGGTGCTTACCCGGATCGGGGAGCAATTGGAGAAGGCGCGGGAACAGGAAAAACATCTGGAAATGGCCTCGCGCCAGATCCGCAAGAACATCCCGCTCCTGCGCGAGCGGTTCTGCAACGAGTGGATCGGCGAATCGCTCACCCGCCAGGAAGTGCTGGAGCAGTTGCGTTTTCTCGAGCTGCCCGACCGGGCGCCTTCCCTGTTCGGCATCGTGCGCTGGCCGGAAGCGGAAGGCAGCGCCGCGGCCGTCGTGGTCCGTCCCGAGCGGGAACGCCAGCTCATGCTGTTCGCCATCGAAAACATCATGGACGAACTGCTGTCGCCCTGGCCGCATGCCCGGTTCCGAGATCCGCACGGTTTCCTGTGCGCCATCGTGTGGGACGCCGCGGACGCGGACCCGTTCGGCGCCATCGAGCGCGCCGTGTCGCGGTATCTCAAGCTGTTCGTCGTGACCCACGCCGAGCCGGTGACCGGCGGCGTCGAAACCGTGCCGGCCGTCTACCGCAAGGCGCGCGGCATCATTTACCGGGAAACCGCCATTTCGCCCGTCGTCCGCCGGGCGCGGATGTACATGCGCGACCATCATCACGACCCGGATCTGTCGCTGGAATCCACGGCCCGCGCCGTCGGCGTGTCGCCGGTGTACCTGAGCCGCCTGTTCCGGCAGGAACTGGGCACCACCTTCGTGTCCCTGCTCACGCAGATCCGCATCTCGCGGGCGACGCGGCTTTTGCTTACCACCAACATGAGCATTGCCGAAATCGCCGAAGCGGTGGGTTACGAATCGCAGCACTATTTCAGCACCGCCTTCAAGAAGGCGGTGGGCGTCTCCCCCATCCGCTACCGCAAGGGCGACGCCGTGGATGACGAGGGAGGCTGAACGCGGCACCCATGGCATCACATCAAACTTCCATTGCAACGGAAATGAGGCGAAAAAGCTCTCCCCGATGTAGTCGGAAAAACGACCAAAAACGTTCGGAGAGCCTCTCTCTCGCCATGATGTAGTCGGAAAACCGGCCAAAATCGTTCATGAAATGGCGTCGGACGCGCCAGGGAGCGTCTCGGGGAGCATCCCCGGGACGCTTTTTTCATGCGCGCTCCGGACAGCCCCAAGAAGAAAAGCTAAATTTTTGAAAAAAGTTGTTCGGTTCGTGGAAAGACGTCCCGCGCGCTCCGGTGCTAACTTGTAGGCTGAACGGACCGACACCGAAACGAAAGGGAGTGTGCAAGGGATGAGAAAGCAAGCGTCTTTGGTTCTCGCGTTCGCCCTCGCGCTGTCCATGGTACTGGCGGCGTGCAGCGGAGGCGGCTCCGGAAGCTCCGGCGGTTCCGGCGGCGGAAGCGGCGGAGGCGGCGGCTCCGGCGGCGGAGACAAGGGGCTCATCGGCATCGCGATGCCCACGAAGTCTTCCGAACGCTGGGTGAGCGACGGCTCCAACATGGTCAAGGAGTTCGAGGCGCTCGGCTACCGGACGGACCTCCAGTACGGGGAAGACATCATCGAAAACCAGGTGTCGCAAATCGAAAACATGATCACGAAAGGCGCCAAGCTCCTCGTGATCGCGTCCATCGACGGCGAATCGCTGACCGACGTGCTGCAGAAGGCGGCCGACGCCGGCATCCCGGTCATCGCCTACGACCGGCTGATCCGCAAGTCGGAGCACGTGGACTACTACGCCACCTTCGACAACTTCAAGGTCGGCGTGCTGCAGGGCAGCTACATTGAGGAAAAACTCGGCCTGAAAGAAGGCAAGGGGCCCTTCAACATCGAACTGTTCGCCGGTTCTCCGGACGACAACAACGCCTACTTCTTCTTCAACGGCGCCATGAGCGTCCTCCAGCCGTACATCGACAACGGGCAGCTGGTGGTCCGCTCCGGCCAGACGCAGTTCGATCAGATCGCCACGTTGCGCTGGGACGGCGGCGTCGCCCAGTCCCGGATGGACAACCTGCTGTCGGCCCACTACACGACGGAGAACGTGCACGCGGTGCTGTCGCCGTATGACGGCATCTCCATCGGCGTGCTGTCCTCCCTCAAGAGCGTCGGCTACGGCACCCCCGACAAGCCGCTGCCGATCATCACCGGTCAGGACGCGGAAGTCGCGTCCGTCAAGTCGATCATCGCCGGCGAGCAGACGCAGACCGTGTTCAAGGACACCCGCGAGCTGGCCAAGGTGGCGGTGCGGATGGCGGACGCCATCCTGAACGGACGGGAGCCGGAAGTGAACGACACCACCACCTACGACAACGGCGTCAAGGTCGTGCCGTCCTACCTGCTTGAACCGGTGTCCGTGGACATCACCAACTACAAGGAAGTCCTGATCGGTTCCGGCTACTACACCGAGGACCAGCTGAAATAACCGGCGGATACGGCGCCGCGCGGCGCCGTGTCCGATACGGTCCATGCGCAGCGTTCGCCCGACGCGGACGGCCGGTCGGCCAGGGCTGGCCGGCTGTCCGCCGACGTCGGGCTTGAACGCGTTTCAAGCGGGTTCACGGGACGACCAACGACACACGGCATATGCGGGTTCATCCGGCGAGGGAGGGGCGCAGGTGGCGGAATACATTTTGGAAATGCGCAACATCACCAAGCGGTTTCCCGGCGTCACGGCGCTGGACAACGTCAACCTGAAGGTGCGGGAAGGCGAGATCCACGCCCTCTGCGGCGAGAACGGCGCCGGGAAATCCACCCTCATGAAGGTGCTGAGCGGTGTCTATCCCCACGGCACCTATGAGGGCGAGATCCTGTTCAGGGGAAAAGTGTGCGAGTTCAGGGACATCAAACAGAGCGAGCAGCTCGGCATCGTCATCATCCACCAGGAACTCGATCTCATCCCCTGGCTGTCCATTGCGGAAAACATTTTTCTCGGCAACGAGCGCAAGCGGCGCTTCATCGTCGACTGGAACGAGACGATCGTCCGCACCCGCGAGCTGCTCGAGCTTGTGGGGCTCAACGAGAATCCGGGCACGCTGGTGACCCATCTCGGCGTCGGCAAGCAGCAGCTGGTGGAGATCGCCAAGGCGCTGTCCAAGGAAGTGAAGCTCCTCATCCTCGACGAGCCGACCGCCGCGCTCAACGAGGAAGACAGCGAAAATCTGCTGCGCCTCATCAAGCAGTTCAAGGAGCGGGGCATCGCCTCCATCATCATTTCCCACAAGCTGAACGAAATCATGAAGGTGGCGGACAGCATCACCATCCTGCGCGACGGCAAAACCATCGAAACGCTGGACATGGAAAAGGACGAAGTGACGGAAGACCGCATCATCCGGGGGATGGTGGGGCGCGATCTCACCCAGCGTTTTCCCGACCGTGACCCCAATATCGGCGATGTCATTTTCGAGGTGAAAAACTGGACCGTCTATCACCCGCAGCATCCGGAACGGAAAGTGATCGACAACGTGTCGCTGACGTTGAGGCGCGGGGAGATCGTCGGCATCGCGGGGCTCATCGGCGCGGGGCGGACGGAATTGGCGATGAGCATCTTCGGGCGTTCCTACGGCCGGGGCATCAGCGGACAGCTGCTTAAGGACGGGAAGGAAATCCGCATCCGCTCCGTCAGCGACGCCATCCGCCACGGCATCGCCTACGTCACCGAAGACCGGAAGCAGTACGGCCTCATCCTGATCGACAGCGTCAAGCGGAATCTGAGCCTCGCGAATCTGAAGAACCTGTCCCGCCGCGCGGTGGTCAACGAAAACGAGGAAGTCGTCGTGGCCGAGACGTTTCGCCGCCGGCTGGGCATCAAGACGCCGACCGTCCAGCAGCTGACGGGGAACCTAAGCGGCGGCAACCAGCAGAAGGTGGTGCTCGGCAAGTGGATTTTTGCGGGGCCGGAAATTCTGATTCTGGATGAACCGACCCGCGGCATCGACGTGGGCGCCAAGTACGAGATTTACACGATCATCAACCAGCTGGCGGCGGAAGGCAAGGCTGTATTGTTCATTTCTTCGGAACTGCCGGAAATTCTCGGCATGTGCGACCGCATCTACGTCATGTGCGAAGGGCGCATCACCGGAGAAGTGCCGCGTGCGGAAGCCACCCAGGAGAAACTGATGCGCCTGATGACCACCGGGTCGGGCGCAAGTTCCAGTCGGGAGGGATGAGAGGTGGAGATGGTCAAGACGCTCTTTCGCAACAACGTCCGGCAGTACGGCATGATTCTCGCGCTGCTGGCGATCATCGTGTTTTTCGAACTGGTGACCGGCGGCATCCTGCTGAAACCCCTGAACGTCACCAACCTGATCCAGCAAAACAGCTACATTCTCATTCTCGCCATCGGCATGGTCATCGTGATCATCTGCGGGCATATCGACCTGTCCGTCGGATCGGTGGCCGCCTTCGTCGGAGCCGTCGCCGCGGTCATGATGGTGACCTATAACGTGCCGTTCTGGCTGGCCATCGCGCTGTGCCTGCTGATCGGCGCCCTGGTGGGGGCCTGGCAGGGATTCTGGGTGGCCTATGTCCGGATTCCCTCGTTCATCGTGACGCTGGCGGGGATGCTCTTGTTCCGCGGCCTTACGATGATCGTGCTGAACGGCCAGTCCATCGCGCCGTTTCCGAAAGAGTTCCAGTACATGAGCACCGGGTTCTTTCGCGACGTGTTCGGCGGGTCGGGGCTGCACCTGTTGTCGGTCGTCATCGGCCTTGTGCTGACGGCGCTCATCGTGGTCATGGACATCCGCAGCCGGCGCACGCAGCTCAAATACGGGTTTGACGTGCTGCCGATGCCCTGGTTCGTGCTGAAGCTCGTCTTCATCGCGGCCATGATCAACCTGTTTGTGTACCTGCTGGCCCGGTACAAGGGCATTCCGTTCATCCTGATTCTGCTGTTTGCCCTGGTGGTCGTCTACACGTTCGTCATGAACCGGACGGTGTTCGGGCGGCATGTGTACGCCATCGGCGGCAACGAGAAGGCGGCCGCCCTGTCCGGCGTGCGGACGAAGCGCGTGACGTTCTGGGTGTTCGTCAACATGGGCGTGCTCGCCGCCCTGTCCGGCCTGGTCTACGCGGCGCGCCTCAACGCCGGAACGCCCAAGGCCGGCGTCAACTTCGAGCTGGACGCCATCGCCGCCAGCTTCATCGGCGGGGCTTCCATGTCCGGCGGCATCGGCACGGTGATCGGCGCCATCGTGGGCGGCCTGTTCATGGGCGTGATGAACAACGGCATGTCCCTGCTCGGCATCGGCGTCGACTGGCAGCAGGGCATCAAGGGCATCGTGCTGCTCCTGGCGGTGGCGTTTGACATTTACAACAAAAACAAATCTTCCTGATTGTCGGAATCACGCAAAAAAGGGCCGTCCCGGCGGGGCGGCTCTTTTTTATGTCTTGTACGCCCAGCATGGGCGTCATCTCTACGGTGAAAGTCCGGAATGGGGGCTGGCGAGCGCCTACCATTAGCCAAAGGCAAGGGTGCCTGCCGC